>SKEV01000408.1_pt1 | contig 21570 bp, 23 predicted proteins | sample 4819531 | NCBI WGS metagenome assembly SKEV01 (sample SAMN11008800, study PRJNA524170) | human gut metagenome | biome: Human fecal sample; material: Feces; isolation source: fecal sample from pouch patient p9, p28 | host: Homo sapiens | place: Israel: Tel-Aviv | collected 2016-08-01 | reverse complement strand
AAGTCACCAGATAGATTTCCACCATACGGCCATATACGATGATAAAAATACAGATGGTCAACGCCCACATGGTAATGCCGACAAAAAGGCTCTGGAACCACAGGCCGAACAGCGGCCCTAAATCCATCGCCATCAGCCGCGTCTCCATATCGTTTACCACACTGGAAATATCAATCGAAGTGTCGGAGATAATGACGCCTGCCGCGTTATTGACTACGCTCTGGGCCACATCAAACACGCCCATGACGATATTCCAGGTGTTGGTGACAATGAGGATTGCCGACGCGGTTTTGAAAATCCATTTCAGGAACATCCAGGTATCCAGGTCGTGGAGGTTGTTCTTATCAATGATGAGCTGGATCAGTTCCAGTGTCATAACAAAAGCCAGGATCGCCCCAGCAATGGGGACGATGACAGTCTCTGAAAGGTTGCGTACCATGTTGAACACGCCGCCATTCCATGCCTGCGGGGTCGTGCCTACCTGTCCGGCGATCTCCCCGACTCTCTGGTTTACCTGGTCAAACATCCCGGAAAGGTTGTTGATAATGCCGCTGACTAAAAGTTCTTTCAGCCATTCGGTAATGGAATCCCATAAGAAATCCAATGGTCTGCCTCCTTTCCAGCCCCTCCCGCCCGGAAGCGGGAAGGGCCGAAGATGTGTTTTGGTTTACAGGGTACAAACTCTTTTGTGCTTAGCCGAACAGTCCGGAGAGCATGGGAACCAGGGTGATGCCGATCAGAGCAACTCCGCCGCCTGCCATCAACTGTTTCATACCCTGTGATTTTGCACCAGGGTTGTCGTTGCCGTAGCCTTCCAGAAGGTTGATCACGCCCCAGATGCCAAGGCCGGCCCCAAGTGCTACTACGAGTGTCTGCAATACTCCAACTGCGCTGTTAAAAAATGCCATAAATGTTACCTCCAAAAGTTTATTTTTTATGGAAGGCACGCTTTTCCGTATTCATGGCCTGCTGTTTTTAGCCGGGGTCAGCCTCCCCGCCGGATGTGTCTATCTCAAATGCCTCAAACTTTTCTCCCGGCTTCAGTTTGAGTTTGGTGGAAAGAAAACGCTCTATGTTGAAGGCGTTCTTCTTATCAAAATCAGACAGGTATTTATAGTTGGGATGTTTGGTAATGTCGTATTTATCCGACAAAAATGGCCTTACACCACGGAGCTGTAAGATACATTTGCTGCCATCTAAGACAGCCAGCTCATCTATGGACGCCAGTTCCTTTCCCAGCTTCTGAAAATTCTGCCCGTGGCTTTCCTGCGTACCTTTGGTAACGCTGGTGTTGTACATATCTATGGTCTCTTTTCCCAGGGCGGTACTCAGCTCCTTTAATGTCGTAGGTTCCGAGCCGCCCAGGAAGATACGGGCATCCATGTTGCCGATAATGGTGTCGCAGTTATCTTTGTAAAGTGCCTTTAGCTGGCTCTGTGCCTGCAAGACCAGACAGCAGGAAATCTCACGGGAACGGATCGTTGCCACCAGCTTCTCCAGCTTGGGTATCTGGCCGATATTGGCCGCCTCGTCAATAAGACAGCGCACATGGACTGGCAGCCTGCCTCCATACACATCATCCGCTTTTTCACAAAGGAGATTGAAAAGCTGGGTGTAGCACATGGAAATTAAAAAGTTAAAGGTATCGTCCGTGTCGCTCATAATGATGAACAGGGCCGTTTTCTGGTCGCCCAGGGTATCAAGCTCCAGCTCATCATAAGCGGTCAGCTCCCGAAGCTCCTTAATGTCGAAGGGGGCCAGCCTTGCGCCGCAGCTCACAAGGATCGATTTTGCTGTTTTGCCAGCCGCCAGGCGGTACTTGGCATACTGGCGCACCGCGAAGTGGTTCGGCTCACGCTCCGCCAGTTCCTCAAACATCAGGTCAACCGGGTTCTTAAATTCCTCGTCATCCTCCCGGACTTCCATGGCGTTGATAAATTCAATCAGGGTGGAGAAGTTCTGTTCCTCCACCGGGGCCTCATAGTGGATATAGCCGATCAGGGCGCAGTAGAGAAGGGTCTCCGCTTTCGTCCAAAACTCGTCCCCGCCTTTCTGTTCGCCCTTGGTGTTGGCGATCAGCGTTGTCACCAGCTTCAAAATGTCCTTTTCGCTGTGGATATAGGCGAAAGGGTTATAGTGCATACTTTTGTTGAAATTGATGGTGTTTAGTATCTTGATCTGATACCCATTGCGCTGCAATAATTTCCCACATTCGCAAACGATACTTCCTTTCGGATCAGTGACCACGAATGAGGTCGGGTAATCCTTAGACGTACATTGCATGAGGTTGGGCTTCAGCCAGAAGCGGGTCTTGCCGCTGCCGGAGCCGCCGATAATCAACACATTTTTGTTGCGGGCGTATTTGGGCTGTTTGGGCCGGTTGCTCATCATCAGCCGTTCCGTCTGCGTCAGGATAATGTTGTTCTCAAATACCGGATCGACAAAGGGCTGGATGTCTGCGGAAGTTCCCCACCGGGCAGAGCCGTATTCCACATCTTTACGGTATTTCTTGGCGTTCTTGCCCCGGATGTAAACGGCCAGCCGCAGAGCCGCGCCGCATAAAAGGCCGATTGTCAAATCCTGCAAATGAAAGCTGGGATAAGGGGAAACAAAAGCGGCAGCAAAGCCATCCCCGATATGCCGCAGCTTTTCGGAGAGGTCGGCACCAGCGGCCAGCCGGTATGCCTGCCCGATCTTGGAGGCATACAGCCCGATCAGCAGATAGGGAAGGTTGGGGATCAGGAGCTTTTTGATATTGATCTGCTTCATCGTTCCAGCTCCTTCCTCTTTGTCCTGGCCACGACTGCATTTTTCACCAGTGCCTTGAACTTATCCAGCCTGCCGAGTACGGATTCCCGCCGCTGGGCCTTTTTCAGCTTGGTGACAGTGAACTTCTGGAACGCGGCGTTCATGTTCGCCTCGTTGGGGGCCTTGAAAAAAATCTGGTAATGGTTCCTGTCCGTCTTATAAACGGTGTAGCGCACCCCATGATTCCGGGCAATACGGTCAAATTCCCGCAGACTTTTGTCCTGCACGTCAATCTGGCGCATATCGCCGTAGTCTTTTTGAAGATCATCAATGCTGACCTTGCCGAAAGGTTTTACATCCCGGCTGGCCTGCAGCTTCTTTTCTTTGCGGTGGGCAAGGTATTTACACAGGGCCGCTTTTAAGACGCGCCCGGTGAATTTACTGGTATTGATCCCAAGGGTAAGCGTCCTGTTTTCAACTTCTTCCTGCATCTCTTATCACACTCCTTTCTTTCAGCAGGGGCGGCGGCTCTAAGGCGGAACCACCAGCCGCCGCAGGAAATATTTCTCTGTCATCCGCGCCTCCTTACCGCAGGCTGTCCCGGCTGTCATAAGAGAGCCTGCCGCGGTTTACTCCGGCATGGCTCAGAATCCTGATATGCCCTTTCTCCTGGCTGGCCAGGACGTTTGCATACCCGGCTTCCGTAAGATAGGCGCGTGTCCGTTCCCCCTTCCAGCCGATCACGGATTCATTTGACAGCACATCAAAAATGACCATGTGGCGGGTATCTTCGGCAAAACGGTTTAAGTCCAGGTATTCATGGCCGCTGTATTCCTGCGCCCCTTCCTGAATCCTTGTTTCCTCCATAAGCTCCCCGATGGTCTTGGCTTTCGGCGTTTTAATTCCCTTCATAGCTGCCTCCTTTCTCCCGGCCCTGGCCTTTTACCGTGAGCAGGCCATCCAGGGTAGTAGCGGTGATCCGCAGCCGTTCGGCAACGGCAATGTCGTTCTTCATGGCTTCGTTCACGGTGTCCCCACAGACCACCAGCACATGGGAACGCCGCAGGAAGTCGCGGGCGATGTCAATCCCGTCCTTATGCTCCTGGGGGATTTCATCCTTCAGGAACAGGGGAAGGAACAACAGCGGGCAGACCGGGGAATATCCGGCATCATACAGCATCCGGCAGTAGCGGGCTGCGGTTTCCGTGTTCTCAAATTCGTTATCACCCCAGGGGGCGGTAATGTAAGCTAATGGGCGTCTCATAATCTCTCCTTTCAGCACTCATATCTTGCTTTTTGCGGTCAAAAAAAGCAGCTCCTTATGGGCTGCCATACATATCGTGGTTCACCAGGGAGCTGTAATAGTTCCCGATGGTGGTAGGGGCATTAAACAGGGCTGTGAGCAGGTATTGCTTGATATTGCGGATTTTGGTCGTGTTCTCCTTCATGCAGTCCATGACAAAGCGGATATGTTCCCCGTTCAGTTTCAGGAGCCGGGATTTTACTACCTCATGGGGAAAATCGCTGCCCGCTACCCGTGTGTATCTGCGTCTGGCGCAGACCGTTTCCACCATGATCTCCACAATCTCGTCCAGGTCAGACAAATACAGGCCGTAGTCCTGTTTGATAAAGTCATACTCGATATTTTCCAGGATCAAAGCCCGGTAACTCTCTATTTCCTCCATGGCGGCAATCCCCCTTCCCTTCGGTTCCGGCGGGCTTCCCGCCGTATTTTCCCGGAAAGGAATGGAATCGGTACTTTGTCCATCCGTATTTGATTTTTCTTTACTTGGTTTCTTAGTATTTAATTGCGTTGGATTTTCCGGTGACGGGTTTCCCGTTGGCGGATTATCCGTTGTCGGGTTTTCCGACGACGGTTTTTCCAATAACGGCTCCGGCTGGTCAGGATGCTCATGGATGATATATTCATTGGTGCTGAACTTCCCGCTTGCATCCGTTGTCTGGCGGCGGTGGATATATCCGGCCTGTTCCAGCTCATTGACCGCAGAGCGGATGGCATCCTTGCTTTCCCGGTTGATATGGGACAGCCCGGAGAGGGTATAGTCCCAATCCTCCGGCAGAGACAGCATCTGCGAGAGCAGGCCCTTGGCCTTTAGCGTCAGGCGTTTGTCCCGCAGATGGTAGTTGCTCATAACTGTATAGTCCCGCGTCCGTTCCACGCGAAATACGGGCATTTGCTTCACTCCTTCCTTGTATCAGCAGGCATAACAAAAGCCACAGGCGGTATGTTGCTGCGGCTTAAACTTCATAGATTGCCCCCTTTTCTCCGTCAAAAGGGTATTCGCTAAAATCCTCAAACATATCTACCGCTTCTTCCGGCACATAGGCAGACCAGTCTTTTTCGGTCATGGTGTGGCGGATCGTCCGGTATACCGTAGAGTAACTTTCCGTAGTAAAGCGGCATTTAACACTGACCGCCGCCACTTCCACAAAGGTTCCGTCCTCCAAAAGCCAAAGCTCCCTAAGATACGTCCCCTCGACCAGTGTGGAATATACCTGCACCGGCTCCTGGAAAATCCGGCAGGCTTTCTGTTCAAACAGGTCAGGCCCATGGTATTTCATGGACAGGTCAGCAGAGCCGCCTGCGTAATAGGCAAGAGGGGTTTCACTGCGGTAACGGATGCTTTGCACCAGCTTTTCCATATCCAGACGCGCAAGGGCTTCTTTCCGTTCCTTCTTATTGGGATACAGATAGGAATAAACCTTTCTGATCGCATTTTCAACTTCTTTTCCTTTAAACATTTCCATGCCTCCGTTTCTTCTTGTCTAACAGGATATGCCCCTCAATGATACGGGCGTTTCTTCTGATACGGATTTCCCTGCGGCCCTGGCTCTCCAATGCCTTCCTGTAATCAGCTTCGGACAGGAACAGGCGCATCTCGTCACCGGGTCTGCCATAGGGATTTTTCCGTTTACATACCATAAATTCGATCATGTGGCTGGTAGTATCCTCGAACCGCTCCACGGCCAGAATATCATGGCCTTTTAGCTCCCGGAAGGGAGCCGCCATTTCCGTCATAGGCAGCTCCTTTCTCAGCGTTCCTGCTGGTGTTGGCGTTTTTTCTGCCACTGTTCCAGCAGCTTGATAATGGTTTCCTCCATCTTCTTGGGAGTGTAGCTTTTGGGAAAATATTTCCGCAGGGTGTCAGAGGTAAATGTCACCTTATCCAGATCGCTCTTTTTTTCCTCTGACATAATGGCCAGCATCACATCCCCGGTCAGTTTCCCTTCCTGGCTGAATTTCTTCATGCGCTGGGCCTGGGAGAGTGAAGGGGTGGCCTGTTCATAGTCCATGGTTTCAACAAGCGTTTTCTGTTCCTCTTTCGTCAGGAAAGACAGCTCGTAGGCAGGGTTAAAGGCGATTTTTTTGTCGTCTACCATATCCAGCAGGGGAGGAATCAGTTCAGTCAGGCGGATAAAGCGTTGTATCTGATTTTTACTTTGCCCGACTTGCTCAGCGAGAATATCTCTTGATTTCTTTCCGTCTGACTTGTGCCCAACTTGGGCACAAGTTAAGGCGAGACGTTCGCCCTGATGCTTCATAGCGTCCAGCTTCATTTTATAAGCAAAGGCCCGTTCGCTTGGAAGAAGGCTTTCGCGTTGGAGATTGCTGTCAACCATGATAATCGTGGCGGCATCATCATCCAGATCACGGACAATGACTGGCATTGTTTCCTTTTCCGCCAGCTCGCTGGCCCGGTGGCGGCGGTGTCCGGCAATCAGTTCATAGCCGCCCTCCGCACGGGGCCTTGCAATCGCAGGGACAAGTACGCCATACTGACGAACGCTTTCCGCTGTTTCCAGCATAGATTCATCGTCCTTTACTTTAAAGGGATGCCCTTCAAAGGCGTGCAGTTCTGCCAGAGGAATCTCCATAACCTTTTCGCGTCCGACATCAGCCCGGCTTTCCTCGGTGGAAAACAGGTCATCGACAGAAGCCAGCTTTACTTTTTTCGCGCTGCTTTTCAACCTTTAGCACCTCCTTTGTCAGATTTTTATAGGCACTTGCCACCTTGCCCTCCGGGTCATGGGCGTAAATGCTTTTCCCTTCTGCGCTGATTTCCTTTGCCCGGACAGAATGGGGGATTTCGGATGTAAAAACTTTAATCTTGGAGCCGTAATTCTCACGCAGCAGAGCGGCGATCTCTTTGGCAAAGTTCGTCCGGGAATCAACCATAGTCAAGAGAATCCCGTCTATGTTCAGTTTTGGGTTGATCTGGCGGCGTACCTTATTGATGGTCTGCAAAAGCTGTTCCAGGCCCTTGGCCGGGAGATATTCCGCCTGGACAGGTATGAGAACGCTGTTCGCGGCGGCCAGGGCATTAACTGTCAGCATCCCCAGTGAAGGCTGGCAGTCTACAATGATGTGGCTGTACTGGCGTTTGACCGTATCAAGGTATTGGCGGAGAATCGTTTCACGGCTCATAGCGTTTACAAGAGATACCTCCATGCCGGACAGTTCTATGTTGGCAGGCATAAGGTCTACACCTTCTGCATGGTGAAGAATCCCCTCACCGGGAGGGATGGGTGTATCAGTGAGTACCTTCCCCATCATATCGGAGAGAGTGACCGGCAGGTTATCCGGGCGGTCATAGCCTAAACTGATGGAGAGGCTGCCCTGCGGATCTCCGTCAATCAGTAATACCTTTTTTCCTTCCTGGGCCAGCCCGATACCAAGATTGGCACAGGTCGTTGTCTTGCCGACACCACCTTTCTGGTTGGCAACGGCGATAATATTTGCGTTCATTTACTGAGCCACCTCCTATTTTGGGGCATAAAAATAGGCGCTCATTTTTGAACGCCTACATATAATTATAGAAATCTTTATTCAGTTTTAAGCTGCGGGAATGTTCAGCATGATATTTACCACGAATTGAGGTTCCTCTGTCTTTTTGTATTCCAAAATATCCTTCTTTTCCTCAATTCTGCTCCGCTTCATGGTTTTCTGGTAGATGGGGAGCCTGTCCAAAAGTAAGGTAGAAGGCTCGTCAAACCTGCATAAATCCTGGATTTTTTCGGGTTTTTCCTCAACGGAGCATTTCGATACAGATATAGGTACGGAGGAGCTTGCGCATCTGGAAATCGTGGCCGCCATTATTCATCAGCTGACAAAGGGACTGACTGCAGACCAGCTGGTAGAACAGGGCTTCGGACCTTACTATATCGATCACACCACCGGTATCTGGCCCCAGGCAGCAGGAGGGATTCCTTTTAATGCTTGTGAGTTCCAGTCCAAGGGAGACGTAATTACGGACCTTCATGAGGATATGGCCGCAGAGCAGAAAGCCAGGAGCACCTATGACAATATCCTGCGCGTTGTCAAGGATTATGATGTCTGTGAACCCATCAAATTCCTGAGGGAAAGGGAAGTTGTTCATTATCAGAGATTCGGTGAACTGCTGCGTATCACCCAGGAGAAACTGGACAGCAGGAATTTCTATGCGTTCAATCCTGCCTTCGATATGCAGGCGCCATCCTGCCAGGACCAGATGAGACAGATGTAGGATCATTTTGTCTGTACCGGTACGGGTGACGGTATAGTCTGTTGATACGAATTATATTCTATATCATATATGAAAGGCGCTGCGGGCTCAGTAAAACCAGAGGCTGCAGCGCCTTTTTTGATTATACGAATATATCAAACATATCATACGTCCATACAGCGTTCCAACCTCACCAGCTCTCCACCTATGAGTTCCACATCCTCCTCCTGATGTGTTGAGAGGATTAAAAGCCGCCCGTCCTGTTTTTCCCTGATATATGAAATGACATTCCGTTTCAATTCATCATCCATACCGGTAAAGGGCTCATCCATGAGAAGGATGCGGGAGGGGGTAAGAAGGGCCCGTATGACAGCTACACGGCGCTTCATGCCGCCGCTTAAGGTGGATACAGGGCGGTTCAGGCATTCCTCCGGAAGCAGGCGGGCCAGTTCCCATTTGATGCGGGGCATTTTGATAGACCGGCCGGCACACATGGATACATTTTCAATAGGGGAAAAGGATTCGCAGAGCCTGTCCTCCTGAAAAACAGCGGAAACAGTCAGGGAATTCATGTCCTGAGGTTTTCCGTCTGCAAGCACCATGCCCTGGTCCGGCTGCTCCAGTCCCATGAGTATGCGCAGCAGAGTGGTTTTGCCTGAACCGGATGGACTCATAAGACAGTAGCATTGTCCCTGATGAAAGGACAGGCTCAGGTTCCTTAATACGGGCAATCCGTCAAATGATTTAGATATATTTTGTAATTCCAGGGTCATTCCATACACGCTCCTTAATGCTTTATTTTCTTCAACAGATAAAGAAAGAAACGCTCAAACAATGCGCTGATTACTATGATGACAAAGGTCCAGGCAAAGAGTCCGGCCGTGTCAAGATACAGCTTGGAGTAGTACAGCTGTTCTCCGATGGAACCTTCCGGTATGCCGATAACTTCTGCGGCCACGCCGGATTTCCAGCTCATACCAAGGGCTGTCCGGCATCCGTTTACAAGGTATGGCAGGAGCGCCGGAACATAGATGTAATGGATCCGTTTCCACATGGGTATGGAGAAGACCCGGGCCATCTCCAGAAGTTTTTTATCCGTGTGCTCCAGCCCGGACAGTGTGCTTACATAGACCATGGGTACTACCACCAGAAAGGAGGTGAACACTGCCAGGTTGCGGGATCCTATCCATATCAGTGCCAGGATGACGAAAGAGGCAACAGGGACGGACTTAATCAGAAGCATGACGGGATCCAGCAGTTCCTTTACCAGGGGGAAGAGATAAGCCAGGCTTCCCAGAAGGATGCTTAAGAAAAAGGCCCCCAGAAAACCAAGACTGATTCTGGCAAAGGAATTCAGGATGGTGGTCCAGAAGGAAGGATCCGCCGCTTGTTCTGCCAGAGCCTTAATCATATCCAGAGGGCCTACGAATATGATGTTGTTGTGAATCAGGAGATTGGCTGCCTGCCAAACTGCAATCCAGAACAGCCAAACCAGATATTTTCGTATTCCTGAGTTGTGATTTGTAGGTTGATTCATGAGGAATGTCTCCGCAATCAAGATTATGGCATATAGTAAAAATCATCTCCGGGCATCTGTCCGCCGATGGATTTGGGATCCTGCTCATTTAAGGTGGAGAGGTAGCCGCTCAATGCATCTTTCATCTCCTGCCCGGTCAGACATACGATATTGCAGTAGGGAAGGGCTTTCTGGGCAATGGGGGCCTTTTCCACGATACCCTGACTGGCAATCAGCTCAGCAGCAGCATCCGGATGTTGCGTGGTAAAAAGAGTGGAAGCCTCATGGTCCTTTATGAAGTCTGCAACAGGGGAACGGTTCTCCCTGAGAAAATCGCTGCGTACCAGGGTAACGCCTGTCACCAGCATGCTTCCTGTGTCCTTGTTCAGCATGTTCCACTGTTCCGTTAAATCCAGCACTGTTTTTAAATCCGGGTTCTGAATGCAGGCAGCAGTGGCAAAAGGCTGAGGCAGAACACCGATGGCACTGGAATCCTGCTTTAACAGGGATGCCACCTCAGTGGCCTCGGACTTGAACTGCAGGTTTACATCAGATGCAGAAAGGCCATTTTCCTTTAACAGGTAATTCATGACGTATTCAGGGGTGGTACCCTTTCCTGTCATGTAAATGGTGCGTCCCTTTAAGTCGGCCATGGAAGTAATGGCATCATCTGAAGCCACCACATAAAGGACGCCCAGGGTGTTAATATCCAGGACCGTGATGTTTCCCTGGGTCTTGGTATAGAGCACACTGGCAACATTGGCAGGCAGCAGGGCAATATCCAGGTCGCCGTTTGCAATCTTGCCCACCAGTTCATCCGCCTTGCCGGCCATGGTGAATTCATAAACATTGGAAGTTTCGCCCTTTAAAGCCTTGTCCATGAGGGATACAAGTCCCATGGAGGTGGGGCCCTTTAGAGAGCCTACACGGATGGCTGCCTGACAGGTCAGCTTGTTTTCATCAAAACCCGTGTTCAGTTCATCGACGGAACCGGATTCAGGGGAGGACGCTGCGCCGGAAGCGCTTTCTGAGACCTGGTCCCGGGAGGCTTTTTCACCGTTCTGGTTTATGGTCTGTGCGTCGGCCTGGGATTCCGTCTGTGTCCCGGATTCTGTCTGTGTCCCGGCCTGCGCTTTCGTCTGAGTCTCTGTGACGGATGTGCCTGAGGTGCTCCTGCCGCATCCGCCCAGCACCAGGCAGACACCCATAAACGCCATTAAAAATAAGGAAACTTGTTTTTTCATAATACTTCAACTCCTCTCGTAAATATCATTAACTATAGCACAACAGGCCTGTCTTTTCTATAAAATATTTGAGAAATATTATTGATATAAATATCACAATGTGAGATAATGAAGCCATGGTTTGGGGTGAGCCCATAATACACGCAGATAGTGGAGGAATAAGGGATGAAAGTAACGATATGTATTGGAAGCGCCTGTCATTTAAAGGGATCCAGGGAAATTATCAGTAAGCTCCAGAAGCTGGTAGATGAGAACGGCCTGTCTGATAAGGTGGATTTAAACGGTGCGTTCTGTTCCGGCAATTGTGACCATGGAGTGTGCGTGACGGTGGAGGGCGAGCTGTATTCCCTGAAGCCGGAAGATACAGAAGCATTTTTTGAAAATGAGATTAAGGGGAGACTTTGATTATGGGCATGGAAATCATAGATTTCAAAGCCACAAAGTGCAAACACTGCTATAAATGCGTCCGTTACTGTGGGGTAAAGGCCATCCAGGTCAAGGATGAGCGGGCGGTCATTATGCCGGACAAGTGTATCCTGTGCGGACACTGTCTGAAGATCTGCCCCCAGTCGGCAAAAACCCTTAAGAGTGACCTGAACATGGTCCGCGGATTTTTGCGTGAAGGCATGCGCGTGGTGGTGTCTATTGCACCGTCCTATATGGGGTTATTGAAATACAAGACAATCGGTCAGGTGCGGGGAGCTCTGCTGCGCCTGGGATTTGAGGATGTAAGGGAAACTTCTGAGGGAGCTGCTTTTGTGACGGCCGAGTATGCCAGGCTTCTGGCAGAGCACAAGATGGAGAACATCATAACCACATGCTGCCCAAGCGCCAATGACCTGGTGGAAATCTACTATCCGCAGCTTATACCTTACCTGGCACCGGTGGTGTCTCCCATGATTGCCCACGGAAAGCTTCTGAAGGAAGAACTGGGACGTGATGTAAAGGTGGTGTTTTTGGGACCGTGTATTGCCAAGAAAAAAGAGGCAATGGATCTGAGGCATGAGGGCTATATTGACGCTGTATTAAATTTCAATGATATAAACAAATGGCTGGAGGAAGAGGACATCGTAATCGAGGACTGTGAAGACCGGCCATTTACCGCATTTGACCCAAAGGTAAACCGCCTGTATCCCGTGACCAACGGCGTGGTCAATTCTGTGCTGGCTACCGAGGAGAAGGGGGACGGATACAGGAAGTTCTATGTCCATGGGGAGGACAATTGTATTGATTTGTGTAAAAGTATGTCCCGTGGTGAAATCAAGGGCTGTTTCATAGAGATGAATATGTGTTCCGGAGGCTGCATTAAAGGCCCCACAGTGGATGAGGAGTTCATTTCCAGATTCAAGGTCAAGCTGGACATGGAGGAGAGCATCTGCAGGGAGCCGGCTGAGGAAAAGCAGATGGAGCCGGTGTGGGAAAATGTGAACTTCAGAAAGCACTTCGAGGACCATTCCCCCAGAGACCCCCAGCCTACGGAGGAACAGATACGGGAAATCCTGCGAATGACCAACAAGCTGAAGCCGGAGGACGAGCTGAACTGCGGCGCCTGCGGTTACCCTACCTGCCGGGAAAAGGCCATTGCCGTATTCCAGCACAAGGCAGAGGTGAGCATGTGTATTCCCTTTATGCATGAAAAGGCGGAATCCATGGCTAATCTGGTGATGGAGACTTCACCCAACATCGTACTGATTGTGGGAGATGACATGCGCATTATGGAGTACTCGGATGTGGGCGAGAGATATTTTGGAAGGACCCGTTCCCAGGCATTGCAGATGTATCTGTATGAACTTATCGACCCGGTGAACTTCCAGTGGGTATTTGACACACACCAGAACATCCATGGCAAGCGGGTGAATTATCCGGAATATAATCTTTCCACCCTGCAGAACATTGTGTACATAGAAAAGGAAAATGCAGTCCTGGCCACCTTCATAGACATAACCCGTGAGGAGGAGCTGGCCCAGGAAGAATATGAGAGAAAGCTGGAAACCATAGATCTGGCCCAGAAAGTCATCCACAAGCAGATGATGGTGGCTCAGGAGATAGCAGGTCTGCTGGGAGAGACAACAGCTGAGACAAAAACCACCCTGACCAAGCTTTGCCACTCCTTGCTGGAGGACGGCAGCGATGCCGGGTATGCCGGAGGAGAAAGGGAGCGGGAAATTCCGGGCGTACAGCTGGGAAGCGGAGCCGTGCCCTTAAAGGGCGTCATGACAGCCGGGGCGGCGGGCGCAGCGTCTGATGGAGCGGGAGCCGGTCAGATACCCGGAGCCGGAAATCCGGCAGACAATGCCGGGGAGCAGAAAAAGCCTACGGGCTATGTCCATATAGGCAGCGCCAATCCGGGCGGCGGAAAATCCGGTTATGTCCATCTGAGCAATGTGGATTTAAAGAAACCAGGCGGCAGCGGAGGTAAATAATGGGAATTACAGTGGATGTTGCATATAAAAGCCTGAACAAGTACACCGAAATCCTGTGCGGGGACAAGGTAGAGCTTTTGCAGACCGAGGATTCCAACATTATGATTCTGGCGGACGGTATGGGAAGCGGAGTCAAGGCCAATATCCTGTCCACGCTGACCTCTAAGATATTGGGAACCATGTTCCTCAATGGGGCTACCCTGGAGGAGTGTGTGGATACCATCAGTGAGACTCTCCCCATCTGTCAGGTCAGGCAGGTGGCTTATTCCACCTTCAGCATACTGCAGGTATATCATAATGGGGATGCGTATCTGGTGGAATATGATAATCCCGGATGCATTTTTATCCGGGACGGAAAGCTTATGGAGATTCCGAAAAATGTACGGGTCATGCAGGGCAAGGAAATCAATGAATACAGATTTAAGGTCAAAAAAGGCGATGCCCTGATTCTCATGAGCGACGGCACCATCCATGCAGGGGTGGGGGAACTGCTGAACTTTGGATGGCTGTGGCAGGACATAGCGGACTACGCGGTGAGACAGTATCCTCTGACCGTATCGGCCATGCGTCTGGCCGCCAGCATCAGCAGGGCCTGTGATGAGCTGTATCAGTTCCGCCCCGGGGATGATACCACGGTGGCATGTATGCGGATTATTGACAGCAAACCGGTTCACCTTATGACCGGACCTGCCAGGAATCCGGAAGACGACGTCCGTATGGTCCAGGATTTTATGGATGATCCCAATGCCAAGACCATTGTCTGCGGGGGAACCAGTGCCACTATTGTGTCCAGGGTGCTGGGGAAGAAACTGGATGTATCACTGGATTATGTGGATCCGGAGATACCTCCCATCGCATACATGGAAGGTGTGGATTTGGTTACAGAGGGAGTTCTTACCCTTAACCGGGTACTTCAGCTGCTTCGCAGGTATGTGAAAAATGAGACTGTATCCGAAGAATTTTTTCATGAACTGGATAAGCCCAACGGGGGTTCCATGGTGGCCAAGGTGCTCATAGAAGACTGCACGGAGGTGCACCTGTATGTGGGGAAGGCAATCAACAGTGCATACCAGAATCCGGGGCTTCCCTTTGACCTGGGTATACGCCAGAATTTGGTGGAACAGCTGAGGCATGTGATTGAGGAGATGGGAAAGACGGTAGTGGTGACATATTACTAATGTTGTACGCCATTTAATACTTGCATTTTCAGGGTAAATATAGTAGATTTCTAGTGTTGATATAATTTTAACAAACTCAAATTGTGATATAAAAGCAGACATATATGGCATAAGCCAATGATATGTATTGCGCAGGAGACCATAGGACGGTCTCCAAGTGCCCGTAACAAGGAGGAGAAAAAATGGTAACCAATGATGCGACAATCCTGCGTTTGAAACACGATGTACTTTACGAGGTGGCTAAAGCTGCATGGGAGGGGAATCTGGACGAAAAGCGGGAGCAGATTCCATATTCCATGATACCGGGGCCTCAGGCGATTTACCGCTGCTGTATTTATAAGGAAAGGGAGATTATCCGGCAGAGGGTCCGCCTGGCAGAAGGAAAATGTCCAACCGGGAAGGACACATCCAATGTGGTCCAGGTCATCAATGCGGCCTGTGAGGAGTGTCCCATTGCATCCTACATAGTAACTGACAACTGCCGTAAATGTATGGGAAAGGCTTGCCAGAACTCCTGTAATTTCGGAGCCATCAGCATGGGACGTGAGCGGGCCTATATCGAGCCCGGCAAATGTAAGGAATGCGGCAAGTGCTCACAGGCCTGTCCCTATAACGCCATTGCTCATCTGGAGCGTCCGTGTAAGAAAATTTGTCCGGTGGATGCTATCACGTATGATGAGTACGGCATCTGCGTGATTGATGAGAAGAAATGTATCCAGTGCGGAGCCTGCATCCATAGCTGTCCGTTCGGAGCCATAGGGTCCAAGACCTTCATGGTAGATGTGATTCGTCTGATTAAGGCAGGAAAACGGGTGGTTGCCATGGTGGCGCCTGCCACAGAGGGGCAGTTCGGCCCTGACATTACCATGGCCAGCTGGAAAATTGCATTAAAGCAGCTGGGATTTGCGGACATGATAGAAGTGGGATTGGGCGGAGACATGACCGCTGCCTATGAGGCAGAGGAATGGGCCCAGGCCCATAAGGAGGGAAAGAAGATGACTACCTCCTGCTGTCCTGCGTTTGTGAACATGATTAAGCAGCATTTTCCAATGTTACTGGAGAATATGTCCACTACGGTATCGCCTATGTGCGCGGTGTCCAGAATGATAAAGAGCGGGGATCCGGATACAGTCACTGTATTCATCGGCCCCTGCATAGCCAAGAAGAGCGAGAGCCTGGATTTGAATGTAAAGGGAAATGCAGACTATGCCATGACCTTTGGTGAGATAAGAGCTATGATGCGCGCCAAGGGAGTAGAGCTTCAGCCGGCCGAGAATGATTATCAGGAAAGCTCTGTGTTTGGAAAGCGTTTTGGCAACGGGGGCGGCGTGACAGCGGCCGTACTGGAATGCCTGAAGGAAATGGACGAAAACACAGATGTCAAAGTAGCCCGCTGCAACGGAGCCGCAGAGTGTAAGAAGGCATTGCTGCTCATGAAGGTGGGAAAGCTTCCTGAAGATTTCGTGGAAGGCATGGCCTGTGTAGGCGGCTGTGTGGGCGGTCCCAGCCGGCATAAAACTGAGACCGAGGCCAAGAAGGCCAGGGAACAGCTGATTGGGTCTGCCGAGGAGAGGCCTGTGCTGGAAAATCTGAAGAAGTATCCTATGGATGAGTTTTCGATGCATAGGCATTAAGCTACGGTAGTTTAGATGCCAAATCGTGGTTTTGGAGAAAAATGAAAGATAAAACCACAAGATGTAGTGGTTTTTGAGGAAAAATTGAGTGGATTTGCGGCCTGAAAATGGGTGTTTTTCAGGGCGTGAGAAATAGATGCCTTGGCCCTGGGAGATGAGTCTCCCAGGGTTTTTGGCTTATAAAGATATGGCTTTAGTCATGGGTGGTTGACGAGACTGTGGATTCTGTTTTAACTCTTGCAAAAGGGCGGTAGGGATGCCTCGCAAAGTGCTTGCCACTGTTCTTGTTAATCATTATAATGTCCCTTGCAAGACGCAATAATAATCGCATTTTCTTTCTCACAATAGACAATTCTATTTGTTTCGTCAATTCGTCTGCTCCACCAGCCTCTAAGGTTGTCTTTAAGTGGTTCGGGCTTACCAATACCGTCGAAGGTTCCTCTTTGTATATCTTTAATTATAGAATTAATTCGCTTGAGTGTTTTCTTATCCTCGTTTTGCCACTCGCAGTATTCTTCCCACGCTTTTTCTTCCCAAAGTAATTTCATACACTCAATCCTCTATCAAATCGTGTTCTACCAGTTTAGCCTTCCCAGATTCTATATCAGCCACAATAGAGCGCAAATAATTCATATTACTTTCAGAATAGAACGGGTCAACTGAAACCTCGAACGGTATTCTTTTTTCACGACTAACTTTGGCTGCGAACATGGTAAAAGCAGTTGTCATTGAAAGCCCCATTTCTTTACAAGCCTGTTCCATCCCTTTTTTTAAATCTTCGTCCATACGGAAATTAACCATTGTTTGTGCCATAAATGCCACCTCCTTTTTCATAATTAGTTTAACATATTGTAAAGCAAAAATCAATAAGTTGCTTTACAATATTATATGCACCACTACTCCCAAATACTCAATTTCGATTGGGCTTTTTTATTTTACATGAAAATTTAAGCTTTCTTCCCGGTTTTTCCCAGAATCACTCTAAAGTCTCCTCCTTCCACCCCTTATAATTTCAGAAAAACAACATTGTGGATTATTCAGCATATACATAGATTAACCACCCGTCAAAAAAAGCAGTATCGGTTGAAATTTGTTCACATAGACATAAAAAGATTTTCCCAGGTATCGCTACTGTTTGGGAGGCATTTTTTTGCGTTGGCTGAATTCCGGGCCTCTGCTTATTAAAAGCGGCGACATTTAAAGTATGAAGCAGTCCGAAAAATAGGATTGACTTAAAACAGAAAAGCAACAGTAATAACTAGTGACGCTTACCGTTGGTTTTGTTCTTCATTTATGGTGACAACCATCTCTTACTGGTATAACTAGGTTATATTTCTGTTTGCTTCTGTAGAATCTAATGTTACCTGGACTTGTCTGTTGGACCAGATGGTCTGCAACATTTTGTTGATGATTTCCTTCTGCGCCCCAAACATTCGTACTCTGTTTGATTACTACCTATTCCGCTGTATTCCAGATTGAGAAACCCACTGCATTTAATAAAATAATCAAAGCATGACGCCCTAACTGCATACTTTACTCAGAAGGAACAGTTATGGTATACTGAGCTGGTAAATTATGCGATTCCGGATAAGTCAAAGGAGAACAGCAGCCATCGTTGCGGCAAGAGATCCAGAAACTGAAAAAAGGAAACTGGGTTAACCAGACCGCGTAACAGAAGCTGGAGGACCTGGATATCCTTTATCAGAAAAGGGGGATATGTTATGAGAAGAATCATCGGCATGTTTGTTTGTATCTCTTTATTGCTTAATCTCAGTTTTACGTCATATGCATCAGAACGCTTGATACCTTCAGAAGGAAACGAGTATCAGGAGATTCTTTCTATGAAGGATGAGGTTTTATATCATATCAATTATGGTGGAGCACGTGGAGAACTCAACCGGGATGTGGAAGCGGATGAGGTGGAAATGGAAAGAGCATATAAAGTTTATGCCAATTCCGAGTTGTTAAAAACAAATGATTTTAAAGAATCATTGGGAAACAGTTATTATAAGTGGCAAATTCCCGTATACACAGACGGTTTTACGATTTTGGTTGATATAACGAAGGTAACATCCATTCCTGATGATATTCCGGAAGATGCAAAAGAAACGCTCAAACAGAAATTAAATATTTGGACTGTGGGAGCTGTCTATGTATATGATGCAGAAACGGTTGATTATGACAATACTGTAACAACTTCTCTTGAGGAGGCGGGGTACAACAGTGATGAGTATTCATACGAAGTTGTCTCAGGACTTCCCGGCATTCGATATCCTGCAGCTATCATATTTAATGCTGATGAAAAACCTGAATTTGTGATTCCTGCGCAGAAGTCTACGACACATGTATTTAATGGGGAATGGCCTACAGCAGCAAAAAATAGGGAGAAAACGATACCTTCAAATGCACAGAATAGTAATAATGATAACATAAACGGTTTCTCCATTTATTATTATGATGATGTTGTAAGGGCATCAAATTTCTACAATCGGGCGGGAATAGATGGAATAGGACTTTCTTACAAAAAGGATTTTGAAAAGAATACCATAGCAGTGTTGATAGTTGGATCCGTTGGAATTTTATTGATTATAGGAACAAAAAAAAGAAATAAGAAAAGGCTGAATTGAAATTTTAAATTCCGTATGCAAAACTAAATTCCGCAGATTGACTTGAAAAGATAGTTACCGGCCGGTGGTTTCTTAAGTGATTTTATTTTACGGCACCTTGGGTGACAATATCACTTCATCTGGAACGATGAATGTAAGCTGCCAGGCCTCGAGTATATCGGGGCCATATTTTTTAGTACCGGTCTATATGACGTTTCTCTGCTGAGGTTCCCCCGAGTAACTGAATTAATATGATTTACAGCTTTTCTGATATCCCACTGTGTCAATGGCTCAAAAACGGTTCCCTTCGGGAGTATCATGCGAAGTATGGAGTGGACGTTTTCAATGCCGCCGTTCTGGTTGCTGCGCATGGGGCACAATAATAAATGCTGTTCCTCTGCATACCGTCCGGGGCTGTCTCCAGGCGGTCCGGAGCCCCGAATCCCTCCGGGGTCTGTCAGGATCAGGAGAAACACAGAGATGAATTCATAAGCCCCGCCTAAGGATTTCTGTACCTGCTCAAATATAAGCCGGACAGCGCCGGGAGTACAGCGGTTCATGAGATGGGCAAGGATCAGCTCTGTACCGGGGAAATATATGGTAAGGATACATTTGAGAGATCCTGTTGCTGATAATACCGTATCCATCTCAACGAATTCAGAGCGGGAAAGCCCTAACGCCGGTAAATCGGCATAGTTTCTTCCAAAAAAGCTCTCCCGGGCTGTGTGGGCATTATAATCATACTTCGTTAATATGGTGCACAGGTTTTTCTTTCTGGAGCAGCTATTACAGACAATGGGAGCGCAGGAAATAGATACCCTGGCCCTGGGAGATGATTCTTCCAGGGCCTTTTCATCCTCTTTTTTAATACATAACAGTAAATACAGCCGCATGCCAAGAGCAGGCGAATAATCTAAAAGTTAGGGTATAGCTATCTATTTCTGTCCAATAAATACATTGCATGTATGCCTATTTGCAGCTTCAGCATATTTTCAGGCAGCCCGATATTGTAAGGCAGCAATTCCTGAATTCTGGTCAGATAATTCATCAGGGTATTGCGATGGATATGAAGATAAGACGCAGTTTTGCTGATGTTATAATGATTCCCGATATAGGTTCTCAATATATGGACATAATTGACATCGGAATTACCGGCCTTGCTTAAGGGCTCTATGGTATCTCTGTACATTTCCTCCAGACTTTCCTGGGGCATGGTCGAGAGCCATTGGTAAACCTGAATGGTGCGGAATAAAAACACATTTTCTTCCGGATAGAGTTTTCTGCCCAATTTCATTGCGTCGATAGCCTGAAAAAACGCTTTTGAAATCTGCTGTAGATCAGAGGAATATAAGCTGACACCAATATATGTGGAAATATTATTGTGATTAAAAATATGCCAGGTTTTTTTTGCTGCTTCCGAAGCCTGGTATTCTGCTGTTTCCTGTGATATGACATCAGAAAAGAGCAGATACAGAACATAATGGGTGTGAGTTTTTAGGAAAAAAACGTTGCATCCATAGGTATTCATGATCCAGGTGGTTATGGATGAGAAGATTTCTCTGGTTATATATTTACGTGTGGATGTGGTGGGTACCTCACTGTCAAATTCTATGGATAAACAAATACGGTGTTTGGAGTAATCAAAATTGTACATTTTGCAATAGCGAAGAATCGTTTCGTTTGAATTTGACTGCGCCATGATTACGGATGCCGCAAAATCCTGGGTGTTTACTTTATTATTAGATATTAATTGAAATAGGGCCGATACATCTTTTACAACCCTGTAATGCCAGTCTTCCAGTTTGTTTATCTCCGGAATAATTAAGAACGTTGTATCTCCGTCAATGTTTCCCGATGATAACAGAATACAGTTTATTTCACCATTTGGGCTGCTGATAGAGAATTGGTGGAATTGGTATGGCTGCTGCTGATGCCTTTTCAGAAGATTATTCTGTATATTTATATCCAGCTCCATCAAAACTTCTTTGTGAAGGAGGTTCTGCAAAGAAAAATCGTCACTTGGACCATAGGAATATTCTATCAGCTTAAACTGTGAATTTATCAGGAAAACAGGATTTCTAAGCACCAGGCTTAATTCAGACAGCATTCTCTCCGGTACCTTATACTTGCTGAATGAATTGACAATATCCTTGTATGCAATGGAAACATGGTACATATCATCTAGCTGCTCTTCAAATATACGTTTATAAATCATAGAAGCAAAATCACAAAAATAAAGATTATATGGCATTTCGTATATGGGAAAATCCAGTTTGTTTCCGTCGTCAAGTATGATGCCGGGAATCTCGTTGTGATAGCGATGTAATTTTACACCAAGCGCAGCGCAGCCTTTTTTCTTAAGGGAAGCAATAAAACCTTTCAGCATGGATGGATTATGACTGGTGATATATCCGGAATCCACAACAAATTCTCCTCCATGCAGCCAGTCCAGAATTTCAGGTGTGTCGATTATGGTGAACGAGGTAACTTCTCTGTTTGTCCCGCAAAATCCGGCAACACAACGGATTTGTTCAAGGTCTGATGTAAAATCTGCAACTGTAACCATGGTGTTCCATCCTTTCTAAAACAACTAGATGTAATTATATCAGCTGCCATATTATTAAGCAATGTGCAGTTTTTTGAATTTAAATGAAAAAAATGTGCACTTTGACCAGGACTGTACAAATAAATAATGATAATATATAGAAGAATATATA
>SKEV01000406.1_pt1 | contig 21680 bp, 24 predicted proteins | sample 4819531 | NCBI WGS metagenome assembly SKEV01 (sample SAMN11008800, study PRJNA524170) | human gut metagenome | biome: Human fecal sample; material: Feces; isolation source: fecal sample from pouch patient p9, p28 | host: Homo sapiens | place: Israel: Tel-Aviv | collected 2016-08-01 | reverse complement strand
GAGAACACTGTCAGACCGATGCCTAATCATTATACAGCTTAAACAATGAGAGGATTAAGTCCCAACTGGTTGTTGGGTACTGAAACCCTACACTTATATATTAGGAGGAGAATATAAGTGGAAGAGAATGTTTTATATTTAACCCGTTTTTGTGGCATGGAACGGTATCCAGTGGAAACAGCAACATGGAATATCATAGAGGGCGATGGGACAGAGGATGCCCCGGATATGCTGTGCCTGGAAATAGATTTCGGCATGGGGGATGGCCTGCATGAGGATACGGCATATCTGGAAGCGGAGCCGTCATGGGAGGTAAACTTCTATTCGCTGAAAATCCCTGCAGATTCATTGGAGCCGGGATTCTGCCTGGAGCAGCCTAACCAGGAGGAAGATGTGGACGGAAACCTGTATTATATGGAGCATCAGCCTACCATGGATAATAAAATGGAGGTTATTGAGGTGGATGGGAAGCGTCTGAAAATCCGGCTGACCGGGCTGACAGAGGATGTGAACTATTATGATGGCTCCAAGCCGAAAAACACAATGGAATTGGTTGCGTGGTTCGACAAAGATTGATAAGGGGAATACATGGCAAGAATAGATAGAAGCGAATGCTTTTGTATGGATATGGAATGGTACGGTGTTGACAGGAATGGCAATATAGCTGTTTTCTGTAGTGCTGGGGAAGGATATCTTCCGGAGTTTGTGTGTGAGGATGCGGAGAGGGCGGAAGAACTGATGGAGTATTTTGACACAGTTGAAAAAATCACAGACAGCTCATTGTTCTTCAAATCAATCGAACGGGCAGAGCAGGTCGCAAGGGAATTTTCTGACAAAGGGCTGTATTATTTTGATTCGGATGACGGCACAAGGTTCGGGATTGCAACACTCCATGAGTATTACACAAAACGTTCCGCCCCGCTGAGGCCATTGGAATATGAGAGGCTGCCGGAACATATCAGGGATTTATTAGGGCATAACCGGATGGATGTTGAGGATTTTTCTGCCATCCATGTACTGCATGTGAAGCATGCGTATGAGGTACGCATATGAGGTACGAGGGCAAGTCTTTATTTGAATGTGTCCGTTGCCCGATGTGTACTTGCCGCCAGCTGCCTCCATATGGGAATTTCACGGTTGGATTGGATTACGCATTTGATTACATAATTGACGCAAGGAAGGTAACGGACAACCTGGGGGAAACAATTACATTACCAGAAGCTGTTTTCCTTTCCTGTTTTGAAAATCTGGGTGAGGCTGTTACTTCCTTCAGCCCGATTCACTCAGATACGACAGAATACCATTTATATCTGGTTTTAAGGGGTGATGGCTGCAGCCTGGAGGAAATCAAGGCATATGCAAAGGTCATGAATGTGAATTATCTCCAGGCAAAAGGGGCATTGACGCAGAAGCGGAACCTGATTGCGGCCGGGAGTTCCTATGATATATGGAAAATGCTCGGCAGACTTGAACCGTTTGATGTGCATCATGAAATCGAGCCTGAATATCCATATGGATAAAAGAGGAACAGGACACATAAACAAAGTATATAGGGAAGGTGCTGGCATGGCAAAGGCGGAATTCGGAATCATTGAAGATATTACGGAAACAAGGGAGTATATGTACAATCCGGGAAAATACCATTGTGTTCCAATAGATGACGAGGTTTACATAGAGGACTGGTGGGATAAGCTGGCCCTTTTGAAGACATATTTCCATAACCTTAGCCGTCCGGATTTTGGGCTGGCAAGGTGGGGGATTACCCTGATACCGCCGGAATCACTCCCTGCATTCCAGGAGATAGTGATGGCGGATGGAAGGATGAACAGGGATGATCAGCTGGTAGCCCTGGCCGATAAAATAGGCGAGGCAATTTGTAAGGAGAAATATATGATACATTTTGGTGTTTGACCCAGGATTCTAAATATACAAGGGCATACAAAATCCAGGCTATCTGCCATGGATTATGGAGGATAAACGATGGATATGGTTGAAAAACAGTGCATTCAGGCTCTTTTTACAGCAAAGGATTATATGGAATTCTACCGGACCCAGAAGCCAACGATTGACCTGATGCTTGGGATTAAAGAGCAGTGGGAGTTTGAGGACTTTCTGGAAGAGGAAGATTCCTTAGAGGAGCCCCCTTTCTGGCTGTATTATTCAGTCATGCAGGGTGAATTATTAGAGATAGGCGGATATGAGGAAGATGTCACTGAAAAAGTCGCGGCATTCCTGCAGAAAAAACTGCCGAAAGCTGAATTCCAAAGCATTGCAGCATATCTCCAAGATCTATATGTGGATATAGATGAAAGGGATAACCTGGAAGAAAAAATTGAACTTTGCAACCAGTGCCTGGCGGGGGCAGGTTATTCAATCCAGGTAGAACATGACGATACCTATTGTACATGGGATTATTTCTTGTCGGTTCAACATACAAGAACATGAAAAACGACGGCGTTTCTGCCGTTTTTTCGCCAGCTGTCCTTCCGGTGTGGTGTTCTTAATCCGGCAATTAAAAGCAGGAGACAGAGGGCCGGGAGGCTGATTTCTGTTATATATGTGCTGTTTTTTTCTGAACGTTCCCATATTGTGTGATTCCCTTCATGAAATAACATATCCCGTATGAAACGGTTTCCTGGGGCCAAGGTTATTTGCGCAATACCTTGGGCGCAGCTAACGACACTACATCTATTATGCAACTTTGCGTATATACGCCGTAATGTTTCCATTTTCCAGGATAAAATGTTCCGTCAGCAAACGATGCTTTTATATGTTTCTGCAATGCAGATGCTGTTACGCCCAATGCCGCGCCCCGGCCATGCCTGCGGGTGATGATAGAAGAGTAGCCGGCCTGGATGATGGCATTGCCGGCTGCGGTATAATAGTTCCTCGTAAATTTTATAATTTATTCCGTTTTATTCACATCCAGTAACAAAACAATACAATCAATCTGCTGGGCTTTATATAATTCATCCAATGATTCATAATTATACTCGCCGTTTACTTCTTTTGGGGTGCCGCACCGTTGAAAGGGGCAGTGGTCTTCATAAATTATAATCATGTATTTATTTGGGTTGTCATTAAAGTACAAGCTTAATTTCGATTCAAAATCATGTTCTTGGATGCTTTATAATAAAAATCTTTTTATCTCTTCAAATGTATAATGGGTCATTTTTACCTTTTATTGGGAAGAATTGCAGGTTCCTTTGACAACCGTACTTTTCATAGCATAATTCAGCTCCCGGCGGTGCGCCAAAATACAGCATCTGGTTAAATTCCCTATTTCTGATAGTCCTTTCACAGCTTCAGAGGCCACGCCTGTTTTAAAGGATACCATATTATCTATCTGAAAATTCGCTGATGATATGATTTCCTTCACCGTACCGTCACCTGTTACTGTATTCAAGGTCATTGGGGCTGATGAATGATTTCTTCCAAATAGCAATAGTCATCTAAGAAACGAGGATTATCCCATGTGCTCCTGGCTGTTTGCAGCAATTTTGCGGCACGGGCATAATCTTTATGGCCGATTGCTGCATAAATATCGAGTACAGCGATATTTCCCCCATATAACTTGCTGTTCCGATATGGATTAAATATCCTTTGGCTGCTTTCGTACAACGTCATTGCACGGCCTGTTTGTTTTTGATAGAAGTAACAAAGGCAGAGATTGAGACGGTGAACCAATTCCAAATCACCGGACAGTTTCACATTTGATACGCTTTCCAATAGTTCGGCAGCCTTGTCATATTGTTTGAGTTTGCAGTATCCTGCTGACAAATTGATTGTTAGCATGCAGTTTGCAAAGCGACCTTTGGCGAGACGGCGCATTGACTCCACTTCTGTGATGTATTCCTCTGCGCGGTTGGATTCCAACAGATGTGCGGCTGCTTGCATCTTTTTCAGATAACGCCGGTTGTAGAGAATGTTGAATGCTGTTGCGCCAACAACTGCGATTCCTCCGCAAATCAGATAATACTTCCAAAATACGTCATCGGGGATATGAAATACTATTTTTACAAAGAGTAACGGCAGTCCCAAACAAAGTCCAGCCATAATAATTTTACCCATTCGTTTCATAATCTGTCCTCCGATACAAGCTTTGTTTTGTGATGCAGATAGCGGCATCCTCTATGTCATTGAAGGCATCCAAGGGGCGCTCAATCACGTTGGCGTCTGCTTCTTTATTCCCGTCCCTGCCAATAGAAGCGGAGGGCTTTACGTTTGGGGGGAAGCTGACGCTCCGACAGATTAACTATTTAGAACAAAAAGATAGGCATAAATACTTTCTTCAGACCCATGTTCATATCGTTTCATACATCTGATAACAGGCCAAATGACAGTTCCGTTCGCTAACTTGACAGAAATATGTATCTCTCCCTGTGGGTCGCTATCATCAGTATTCCATTCTCCACCATATAATCTGATAGCTGATTCTCCAATATATGAAGCTAAACCAAATAAAATTTCTCCACGGTTTTTTGAAAGCAGCCCTGTTTCCGAACTCTGCTCATCAAAAAATCTGTCGATTTCTTTCATGCTTTCTAAAGAATAGTCTGCCTTGTAGCCGGATGAATTTAGCGCTTTAACCACCCAATCTGACGCCAAATGAATATCCTCTTCAAGCGTATTATTATGTTTCTTCTCACTACCATTATTTTTCTTAAAAATCATCCTTAAAGTTTTCTTGAAAATCCCCATATCATTCACTCCAAGTCCATTTCATGATTTCCAAGTTCGCTATAGTCCCATATACCAATCAAGTAATGACATTCATCACGGGAACCAAATCCGGCCTCCAGCATGGGGCTTAAATCTGTCTCTGCGAGCAAGAAAACATCTGCTTATATATGGTAGCCCATTTGATAAGCTATATTTATGTAAGGTGTTCCGCAGACTTTTCCTGCATCCATAACATCCGTTGCATAAATACGTCCTTTTATCTCATACTTTTCTAGATGCTCGACAAAACCGTCCAAATCACCTAATGAACGATTTACTATGTCTTCGCCCAGACCGGCGGAAATAATATAATAAACTTCTTTTTCTCCTAAATGCTGCCATATAGGATATGTCCTATCAATAAATGTTTTCATTTGAGCGCAGATACCGTAGAAATATACAGGTGTTGCTAATACCAGAACATCTGCTTTTTTAAAAGATTCCAGAACTTCAGCCATATCGTCCTTCTGAACACAAGTGCCATTATTTTTCATACAAACATCGCATGCCTTACAAAATCCTATTTTCTTTTCTGCTAACCGAATCAGTTCCACAGAATTTCCTTTATCCTCAGCTCCCTTTTTAAATTCTTCACATAACCTTTGAGAATTCCCCTTTTTTCTGGGACTACCTGAAATAATAAGCACATTTTTCATTAAGTATTTCCTCCGAATTACGATTTTTTTATAAACATTTTCCACTTATAAAAGTATAGCATGGACCCCTGAATTCCACAACGGTTTCCACGGTCTTGCGGTTTCAACGGATATTTGGGACAGGAGGCGCTATTATCCCTCATAAAGCCGGGCGAAAGATACCAATTGCTAATCCAATTTATTTAATATTACTGTCTGTTCTTTCATGGAAATCTTGCCGGCCTGCCTTCCGCAATTTTGGCTTATATCATCGTGATACCGCATAACGGTAATGAGGCATATCCACACCTCTGTAATGTTTTGTCCATGTGCCGGTCATTGTCATACCGTTTCTTATGGCTACGTTTTGGGAAGCTATGTTTGTATCCCGGATGATAGAGCAGACTTCATCTGCCTTTAATATTTCAAAAGCATACGTTTTACACGCCTTTGCTGCTTCGATGGCATACCCTTTATGCCAGTACGGCCGCGCAAGAAGATAACCTATTTCAAGCACTTCCTTATCTTTCCACGGCTGCTTTGTAAGTCCGCACTGACCTATCATTTCATTGGTTTCTTTTAGAATGACTGCCCATAAACCAAAGTTCCATTTTTGATAACGGAAAATTTGTTTATCCAGCCATTCCTGGACTTCATCATCGCTGAATGCACCCTCATATGCATACATGGTATCCTCGTCCTGTAAGATGCTGCATAAAGAGTCAAAATCTGACTGATTCATCTCGCGCAGATATAATCTCTCTGTTTCAAGTATCATATTTACCTCCGAAAATCTGAATTTATCAAGCATTATGCTGCGGTAATAAATAAAGCCCATACTTATATTGTCAATTCAAAATCCAAGGTATCCTGCTCAGCGCCATTGACAATAAGCGTGACGGAATGTGTTCCCGGATAATGTTTCCTTGTTCTTAAATCTGAAAAGGAATGTTTTTTTATGTATGTCTTTTTCTGGTTTGCCTTTAACAAAATCTCCGATATCTGGAATATTTTCCGGCTCTGCCTTCCGTTTGTTTTTACATAGCCCATAGCATACTCCAGCCGCACCTTTGTTGTTTCTTTTGCCGAAACTGTAAACGAAAACGTCATATTTTCTCCGAGTGAAATAGACGCAGCGCCTAACGCAAAATCAGCGATATCCACGGAACCGGCATTGTGGTACCCGAAGATATCCAGCACCTCCCGATTCCCTTTTTTAAGCAGTGTCCGGCATCCATGTTTTACAATCCAATCCGTATACTCATGCCTGCCATACCAATCTCTTGCGATTTTTGTTACCAGGTCAGGATGTGTTTTTGAAATATCATTTAAATGATTGGCCACGCTTTTGCGGACATACAGTGATGGGTCCGTGTTCAGCTGCTCCAAAATAGGAAGTACCGGCGACGGGTCTTTTTTGAAGCTGGTCAATGCCTGGCCCCAGGGGAGGGCGGGACGGCAGCCCTCGCTGGCAAGCCGCCGCACATGCTCGTTATCATGCCTGGCCCAGACAGCCATCTGCTGCATCATGCGCGCTTCTTGCTTTATAATAAACGGTCTTACGGCAAACTCCGCAGTTGAAAGCGGGGTATATCGTTCTATGGCGGCCATTGACAAGTCCCAATGGCATTCATCCTGTCCATAGACTTCAACAAAATCCGGAAAGTATATGAGTGCATAATCGTTATACCCTGAAGGATACCCGGCAACGACCTGATCGATAATACCCAGTGCCTGTTTATAGTCTGGCGGCAGATATTTTCCTAAATTAATAGTGATTTGCCGCATACGGGCCTTCAGTTCCAATGCATCCCATGTTTCGTTCATAATATGGTCCACAAAATCATTTTCCTGGAATGAGGGAAAGACAGCTTTAATACGTGAAGCCAAATCGTGAAGCGAATCGTAATTATAATATTTGTCTTTCATTAATACGGGCATATGGTTCCTCTTTTCAAATGTGATTCAGCCATGGGTATACCCTATCATAAATAGCTTGTATTTCCACAACGGATTTGCATACGTTTGGTGGCGGTCATCAGCCGCACTGCCTGAACGCCTGGCTTCAACAAAAGTATAGCATGGCCGCCTGGATTCCGCAACGTCCCTATCTGTCTGTTGCTGCATACACCCGCCATATGATATAATTTATTTAAGGAGACAAAATATGGTTACGAAACCATGAGCAATATTGAAGGATGGAAAGGAAAGACTGAGAGAGGATTGAGGGAATAGATTGCAGAGGGCAGATTAAGAATAATCTGCAAGGGGAGGTTAAACGTGAATGATCTTCAGAAAAAGATGAATGCATTACAAAAAATAGCAGCAGAGTTTAACAAAGATAATCTTTTATGGGCTATCGGCGCATCATTGCTTTTGTATTTTAAAGGAGTGGCAGAGGTGTTTCATGACATCGACATCATGGTTGATGAAAAAGATGTTGAACGATGTAAAAACATTCTTTTGAACATGGGAACTATGGGTGCTGCCAGCCCTGATCCTCAATATAAGACCAGGACCTTTATAGAGTTTACCGTGGATGAAGTGGAAATAGATGTGATCGCTGGATTTGTTATAGTAGATAACGGCATGGAACACGATTGCTCTCTTAAACCTGACCAAATTACTGAGTATATCACCATAGGCGGAGAGCGTGTCCCTTTACAGGGATTGGCGTTGTGGCGTCAATATTATGAGTGGATGGGGAGAACGTCTAAGGTTGAATTGGTTGACAAATTTGCAGAACACAAAACCGGGAACGGCAAAGGCGAAAGATAAAACCATATGATATGGTTTGGTACAGGAGGTCAGGGCAGGAAGCTGCGAAACTTACGGAAAATGGTTTCCCTGTTTCGCAGTCTCCATACCGGCCAATCCCGGACTTAACCCAGGAATAACGCAGCTACAATTCGTTTATGATTTCTGTTATTTCCATGTCTCTCATTCGCTTTGCAGGGGCATAAACGGCTGCAATCGCTGCCATACAAACAAAGAAAAGGATTATCAGTAAAGGGGCGGCAGGCAGACTTAGGGCAGCGTAGCTGAAGTGAGAGATTATGAGAATGTCATATAAAAGCTTGTAAATCAGCAAACCGGCTGCACAGCCCACAAGGCCGCCGGTTAAAGCATAGGTAAAGGCTTCGGCCGCAATCATTTTCGTAATCTGATATTGGTCCATCCCAACCGCCCGCATTGCTCCGTATGATTTTATTCTGGAGGATACGCTCATGGAAATACTGTTTACGATATTCAACACCGTAACCAGCGTAATGATTGCTAAAAACGCGTATATGCAGAATACAAATGCAAAATAAGTGCCGGAATTGTGCTGGCCGCGCAGGTCCTTTAATACGCAGTTTTGGTCTAATATGCTGCGGATTGCTGTCACATCATCGTCTGTCACATCCTTTGCTGTCTGGATCATGATGAGAGAGTAGTCAGTGATGCCGGTCAGACGGGTAAATACAGCGCCGGAGGTAACAAGGGTTATTTCTCCATTTGTAAGACCGTTGCTGCTGAAAGGGTTATATTTTAATAAGCCTGCGATTTCAAGCTCTTCATTACCAACATCTATTTTATCTCCGATTTCCAATGTGCTGTCTTTATCCCAGACCGCAAGCACATATTTGCTGTTTCCGTATACCTTTGAAATATTGCTGCCCTTTTTCAGCATACCATCTTTTACAAGGCAGTCCAAATCAAAGTCATCGTAAGAGACAATATCAATCTTAGCCCCACCTGAATGTAATCCTGCGGAAACATCAAAACTGCTTCGGCGCCCGTAAACGCGTTTTACCCCATGCATTCCAATGATTGTATCAGGCAAATCACTGCTGACTGTATTTGAACCGTCAATACTTGTAATGTTTATATCAGATGTGCCGGCTGACTGCGGCATAATATAGCCGACAAAATCGATCAGAACAGAAAAACTTAAGAATAAAATAATACTGAGGGCAAATGAACCTGTCATAAGTATCAGGTTTTTTGCTGCAGACAGGGCGTGATGAATGCCAAGCGCTGTCTCAACTTTAAACAGGTGTGTATTTACTGTGTGGTGTGCATTACCATCATTTTGTGAATTGCCTGAAACGGCTGTGACAGGAGATACTTTTGCAGCCCGTTTTGCGGGAGCTCCTGCGGCGAGTAATACTGTAACGATACCCACAACGATTCCGCTGACAATACCGGGCATGCTGATGCCGAAAAGAGGGATGCCGGAGAATTCTTCACCGACAATAAAACGCAGGGCAGCGCACAGGCACCATGTGACTGCAATTCCAAGCGCAACGCCTGCGGGAATAGCGGTTTTGCACCAGTTCAGGGCTTCCAGTCTCACAAAACGGATTATTTGCTGACGGCTCATACCAAGACAGCGCATCATTCCGAAAAACTTTGTTCTCTGGGTTATATTGCTGTTCATACTGCTGGAAATCATCAATGCGGCCGCTGTCAATATCAGCACGAACAATACACCTGCTGTCAGAAAAAGGGTTTGGGTCATTGTATTAGTTAGCAGGTCCTGAAGGGTCAGGTTTCCATGCTTCTCCAGCAATCGGGACTGCTCCATTTTGACACCCATATCAGCCATGCTGAAAACAGCTGTTACCAAAAAGACAGCAAATACAATGCATAAAAGTGTCATGCTGTTTTGCCGTTTTCTGACCTTTGCGGAGATAGGGATAAGGCTTAGATAGCTTTTCATTGGCGGCACCTCCCAAAATCAGTAAGGACTCCGTCTGATACCTGCAATACCCTGTCTGCGGTTTGCGCAATACTGCGGCTATGAGTAATCATAATAATGGTCTGTTCATATTTTTTTGACGCTTCTTTCAGGAGCGCGATTACTTCGCTGCTGTTTTGTGTGTCGAGATTTCCGGTTGGCTCGTCAGCCAGAATTAACGCCGGACGCGTAATAAGGGCGCGTCCGATTGCAGCGCGCTGCTGCTGCCCGCCGGATAACTGGCTGGGCAAGTGATTGCGGCGTTCTTTCAGATTGAGTATTGTAAGCAGTTCTTCTAAATACTGCCTGTCAGGTTTCTGGTAATCAAGCAGCACCGGAAAGATAATATTCTGCTCAACGGTCAGTTCCGGTATAAGGTTGAAGGCCTGAAAGATGAAACCTATATTTCTTCGTCGGAATATGGTACGTTTGCGGTCGCTCATGGAAAAGATATCGTTGCCGCAAATCATTACTTTGCCGGATGTGGGTGTATCAAGAGCGCCTATCATATTGAGAAGCGTGCTTTTGCCGGATCCGGATTCACCGACGATAGCCACATGCTCGCCTTTGGGAACGGAAAAACTGACATTCCTGAGTGCATGCACAGCGGCGTCACCGTTTCCGTAGGTTTTACAGATATGGTTGATTTCTAATAAATTCATGGTATAAACGCCTCTTTCTGTTTTGATAATCCCAATATAACAGAGCAATCCTACGCCAATATGACTGTAAGCCTACAATTTTGTAGGAATTAGAATTTGGAAGGAATTAGAAAATTTATTGTGATGGAGGTGCCGATGCCTAATGTGCTGTCTGCTTCAATCGTACCGTTATGGGCTTCCACAATCGCTTTTGCTAACGGCAGACCAAGACCGATTCCTTGTGTATCCTTGGAAAACCGGCTCCGATAAAACCGTTTGAAAATATGGTGCAAATCTTCGGGATGAATGCCGCATCCATTGTCCTTTATGGTAATCTGGACAACAGAAGCAAACGCCTGCCATTCGATACGGACAAAACTGCCTTTTTCAGTGTGGTCAAGGGCATTTTTGACAAGATTGCTGACGGCTTCGATGATCCAGGTACGGTCACATAAAAGTGTAATTTCTCCACTGCCGGATAAGCAGATTTCTTTTCCCTCCCTTTGGGCGCGAAACAGGAAATGTTGTTTTACGTTTTCTGCGAGTTCGGACACATGTTCTAAAGACTTCTCTAATATAATCGTACCTGCGTCCAGCTTTGTGATTTTCAAAAGATTCTGCACCAGTGTTTCTATGCGGTCCAGCTCCTGCTTGGAAAGCAGGCTGAATTCCTGAATAACCGGAGAATTTTTTCCTTCGTCCTGTATAATGCCGTTGTAAATATTCAGGGCGGCAAGGGGGGTCTTTAGTTGGTGTGAAATATCTGATATGGTATTTTGCAAAAATTTCTTTGAGTTTGTTTCATTTACGGCATGGGCATTCAAGATAGAGACCAAAGAGTTTACTTCATGGAACAGTCTGTATAGTTCGCCCTCGTCATTACACTCAATGGTAACATCTTTGTTGCCGGAAATAGATTCCTTTATCTGTGATATGGCGTTTTCCATGATTGTATGCTGCTCTCTGAAATACCGGAAACAGAGCGTTAATATTACAGCCCCCATACACAGGCTGCTAAATAGGATGCAATACGGCGCATTCCTGACCTCAAAGCCTGCTAACAGCGCTGAAATCAATGTAAAAGCTAAGATGGACCACAAAATACCGGCAAAAAGAAATTTGATTCTTCGGTTGGCAAATAGTTTCATCATAACACCTCAGTCTGCTGTATTCCATTTATACCCCATGCCGCGGACCGTGATTATCCTTTCCGGTGCTCCGGGGTTGTCCTCGATTTTTGTTCGGAGCCTGCGGATGTACACCGTAAGGGAGCTGTTATCTATATATTGTTCGCTGCAATCCCATAATTTGCTTAGTATCTGGTCTGGGGAAAGTATCTGGTCAGGGTGCTCCATGAACAGGCATAACAATTTATATTCACTGGCTGTCAGGTCGAGCCGTTTTCCGTTTTTATATACCGTTCCTTTCAGAAGCTGAATATGAATGCCGTTGGAGCTGATTTCTGCAGCAGCTGTATTAAAATTTTCGCTCCTGCGAAGAAGTGCGTTAATTCTTGATAAAAATACAGCCAGCTTAAAGGGCTTTGTAATATAATCATCGCCCCCCATATCAAGCCCCATGATAATATCTGTTTCTTCGTCGGCAGCAGTAAGAAACATGACAGGTACTTTTGACATACGGCGAATCTTCCTGCAAAAATCAAAACCGGAACCATCGGGGAGACTTACATCCAGAATAGCCAAATCATAGGATCCATTTGCCCATAATGTGTCAGCTTCCAGTATGGTACGGGCAGCATCTATTTCATATCCCTGCTTTTTTACAGCAAAGGAAAGCCCGCTTATTAAACTCAAATCATCTTCCAGCAAAAAAAGTCTTTTCATCTGTTATCGGTTCCTTTCCCTTAAGGTCCAGCCGTCAATCAGCTGTTGGATCTTAACATCGTAATCGTATTCCCTTTCAAACACCGCTTCTCTAATTGTATACGGTGAGCTGAATAAAATCAACAAGAGAGGGGGAGCGGCTCCTCCTTTAACTTAAATACAATGCTTTCCTTCAAACGGCTTTTTTGTTATACTGAGAGTAATTGTATGAGGTACGGCACCTGTATGGGAGGAGACATATATTGGAACTGTTTGTAAAACCGGTATTTATTTTAAAGAAAGGAAACTGAGCCATGGCTTTTGATTTTAAGAAAGAATATAAAGAGTTTTATATGCCCAAACATAAACCTGAAATCATAACTGTACCGCCGGTAAATTATATAGCTGTCCGGGGAAAAGGAAATCCAAATGAAGAGGGCGGTGCATATCAGCAGGCGTTGGGGATTTTATATGCAGTGGCCTATACTTTGAAAATGAGTTATAAGACAGATTATAAAATGGAAGGATTTTTTGAATATGTTGTTCCGCCCCTTGAAGGATTTTGGTGGCAGGATAATGTGGAAGGGGTGGACTATTCGGATAAGTCTTCCTTTCAGTGGATTTCCGCTATTCGGTTGCCGGACTTTGTAACGAAAAAGGATCTTGATTGGGCAAAAGAGACAGCGGAAAAAAAGAAAAAGTTAGAATGTTCATCAGCAGAATTTTTAACCATTGAGGAGGGGATGTGCGTTCAGATGATGCATTTGGGTGCATTTGATGACGAGCCTGCATCTGTGGCCGTTATGGATAAATTCATACAGGAAAAAGGTTATGTAAATGATATGAACAGTAAACGGCTTCATCATGAGATATATATGACAGATGCAAGAAAGACTGCGCCAGAAAAATGGAAAACGGTTATCAGGCACCCGATTAAATAAGAACCATGTTTAGCCAAGGGTACTTATTAAAACAAAAACCATTACAACCGCCAGCAAAATGAGTACCAGAAAAATCAAACCGACGATTTTTACTATCTGCTTTGCCTGGGCCGAGCTCTGTTCCTTTGTGACCAGATATTTAAAGGGGATCGCTTCTTCAATCATATTGTCAATTATTTTATAGCATGAAATAATATCTGCCCCTCTGAGGATACTTCAAATAAATTCTCAAAATTTGATTTAGTCTGGCGCCCTGTTTTCCACAACTGTTTCCGTTTTGATATGCCGATTGCCGGAGGCACCTCAATATGGTATAATTTACCGGAGAAAGCGGGATGGCATAATCCCTGATATAATGAACGGCCAAATGATAGAAAGCAGAATGTGAAATCGAACATTACGAGGTGGATAGAATTGATCGGAATATATCTGAGCGGTACGGGAAACACCAGGCATTGCATTGAAAAAATAACAGGACTACTGGATTCCTCCGCAGAATCCATGCCTTTAGAAAGCCGGGGGACCGTTGAGGCAATACGAAATAATGATACGATTATACTGGGATATCCTACGCAGTTTTCAAACGCACCTTATATGGTCAGGGATTTTATACACAGAAATGCCGGTCTGTGGAAGGGAAAAAAGCTGTTATGTGTTTCAACAATGGGTGCGTTCAGCGGTGACGGCGCTGGCTGTACCGCAAGATTACTCAGAAAATATGGTGCAGTTATTCTGGGCGGACTTCATATCCGTATGCCGGACTCAGTATGCGACAGTAAGCTTCTGAAAAAGACGCTTAAACAAAACAGAGAAATCATTATTCAGGCTGATAAAAAGATAGAATCTGCCGCGCTGCTTATAAAACAGGGGATATATCCAAAAGACGGTATAACGTTCATTTCCCATTTGGCAGGTCTTTTGGGGCAGCGTCTTTGGTTTTACGGAAAAACAGCAGATTACACGGATAAGCTGAAAATCAATAAAAGCTGCATTGGCTGCGGGCTTTGTGTCTCCTTATGCCCAATGGAAAATATCTCTATGAAAAACGGAAAAGCAGCTGCGGGTAAAAGGTGTACAATGTGCTACCGGTGTATCAGCCGTTGTCCTGAACAGGCAATTACGCTTTTAGGAAAAGAAGTAAAAGAACAGTGCGGATACGAAAAATATCGTTAGGGTAATTCCGGTTTGCAGGCGTTTTGGACAAGCCCAAGGCGGCCGGACAATAAAACACACCATTACCGCCAGGCTCCGGGAAAAAACGGAACCAAAAGCCGGTTATGCCGATGCTCCTTGACACGGCTTAAAAAACCCCTTGCATACAAAGGAAAAATCTGTCATAATATCATCAGAATTTGTTTACAGAAGAAGGGGTTCCATATGGACTATTTGTACTGCATGCCTGATTTGAACAATACCAGGGAAAACTGTGAGAAGATACATAATATACTGGCAAGGATGTCTGACAAGTATAAACTGAATATTGTACCTGAGCCGGTTAAGGCAAAGTATTTCGGCGGTTTGGATTATTACAAGAAATATCGGATTTACAAGGAGATACGGGAAATCGGAGGCAACAGCGCAGAAGCATACCTGCAGGCGGATGAGAAAGAGATGATTCTCAGCGTATGTAAGAACCAGCAGGAGCAGGAGCTTATGAAGAGCTGTATTTATGCCTATTGTTATCCGGCGCAGATGGTGCTTAAATCATTTAATGACAGAGATAAAAAGAAATAACCAGCTGGTATGACGGACAGAGAGAGGAGGGCTTGCCTGACCTCTCTTTTTTGACTCATGGCAACATGATTCTGGTTCCCGGACCTATATGGATAAATCCGCAAAACGCAGTCCGGGAAAGGAAGATAAAGTATTTGATACTACAATCAGGCGCGTCATGATATAATACAGATAACAGCCAGAGAAAATGGCAGGATAATCACATCACCAGAAAGATTTAACTATATTATCACAGACAGAGGACACAGTCATGTTATACCAGATTTCAAACGGGACCGTATCAGTGGGCGGCGAGCTGATTTTATCCCACATTGATTTTGAGATTCGCGGCAATGAAAAGATAGCAGTGGTGGGTAAGAACGGAGCAGGCAAAACCACTCTGTTAAATCTTGTGGCAGGGAAGCTTTCTCTGGACCGGGATGACAGACGCGAAGGGGCGGGGATACGGTGTTCGCGCCGGCTCACCGTTGGGATGCTTTCCCAGCAGGCCTTTAAGGACGGGAACCGGACCGTGGAGGAGGAGCTTCTGGAGGCATGTCCCTGCCGGGATACCTTTGAAAGGGAACGGTTTGAATATGAGCGTGAGTACGACACGCTTTTTACTGGTTTCGGATTTCCGAAGGAGGATAAGAAAAAGCGGATAAGCCAGTTTTCCGGCGGGGAACAGACCAAGATAGCTTTAATCCGCCTGCTTCTTGAAAAGCCGGATATACTGCTCTTGGACGAGCCTACCAACCATCTGGATATGGAGACAGCCGGATGGCTGGAACAGTATATGAAACATTATAAAAACGCGGTGGTAATGGTATCCCATGACCGTTTTTTTCTGGACCAGACCGCGGATGTTGTGTATGAGCTGACAGGAAAAGGACTGAGGCGGTATCCGGGCAATTATACCCATTACAGGGAAGAAAAGCTGAAACAGATTCGGCTTCAGAAGAAGGCATATGAGCGCCAGCAGGAGGAGCTGGCCCGTTTGGAAAATCTGGTGGAACGGTTTAAGCACAAACCAAATAAGGCTGCATTTGCCAGGGCAAAGCGTAAGACAATGGAGCATATGGAGCGTGTGGAAAAACCTCAGGAGGACGATGCTCATATCTTTACAGGTGAGATTAATCCTCTGCTGCCCGGCAGCAAGTGGGTTTTCACTTCAGAGCACCTGAAAATCGGATATGAAAAGCCGCCGCTTGAAATCACCATGCGCATACGGCGCGGACAGAAGATTGCGCTACTGGGACCAAACGGAGCGGGTAAGACCACATTTTTAAAGACCATTGCCGGTTTCCTGCCCTCTCTGGAAGGGAGCTATTCCCTTGGAAATCAGACCACCATTGGTTATTTTGACCAGCACAGCGGGGCCATCCAGTCGGAGCAGACCGTGCTGGAGCATTTTACGGCCCAATTCCCTGCCCTGACAGAGAAGGAGGCCAGAAGTATCCTTGGCGCATATCTGTTCGGGGGAAGGGACGCTCAGAAGAAGGTCAGTTCTCTGTCCGGCGGAGAAAAGGCGAGGCTGGTGCTGGCTGAGCTTTTACAGAGCCGTCCCAATTTTCTGGTTCTGGACGAGCCAACCAACCATATGGATATCCAGGCCAAGGAAACACTGGAATCCGCGTTCCGGGCCTATAAAGGGACGATTCTGTTTGTGTCCCATGACAGATATTTGATCCGGCAGGTGGCAGATGCGGTAATGATATTTGAAAATCAAACCGTAATGTATTATCCCTTTGGATATGAGCACTATCTGGAGCGCAAGGCCAGGGAGAACCAGGGCGGTTCCATGGCAGCACAGATCAGGGCCGAGGAGCAGGCGCTGATAGCAGGTATGCGCGCCGTGCCCAAAGCGGAACGCCACCGGTTAAGGGAAATACCGGAGGATGAGGCGTACCGGGAATGGAACATGGGCCTGGCCGCCCAACATCTGGAACCTGCCGGGAATGCAGTGGAATATCTGACGGAGCAGGTGAGGGAACTGCGGGCCATGTGGCATGGCTCAGAGGAGTATTGGAACGGAGGTGCCTGGGAGCGGATGAATGAATATGAGGACCGGTGCCTGCGTCTGGAACAGGCCTGGGAGGAATGGCACAGGGCCTGTATGGAATGGCTGGAAAAGGCCCAGGAGATGGAGGTTCTGTAGCCAGGCACAGTGCAGAAACGGAAGTTTTTGCCGGGCAGAAGGGAGGTTTTTCATGCTTTGGACAAAAGTTGAGAAGGAACGGTTGAAAAGGGCATACCATGCCAGGATGTCCCGGGCCATATCCGGACTGGAAGCAATGGATATTTCCGGTCTTTCCCAGGTGTACTGTGCGGTGGCAACAGAGGACCGGGAGTTGATACGAAGCGGGGGAAGGGCCATAGGGATGGTCATGGAGGGTATGACCATGAGGCAGGTGATACGGCTCAGCGAACATTTCCGGCAGTATACCTCTATGGAATGGGATATTGACTGGAAAAAAGTGGATATAAGGCAGAAGAAAGACTGGTTCCGGTCAGATAGGGATTACTTTTGGATATTGGCCCTGGGCAGCTTCCATCCCAATGGCTATTACCGCCAGGCCTGTCTGGAGGAGATGGCTGGTTATCCTGGCGCGCTCCCCTTTCTTGTGCTCCGCCTCAATGACTGGGTGGGCGAAGTGCGTTTGGCTGCTGCACGGGCAGCAGCCAAACGCCTGGAGACATGTCCCCTGGATGAATTGTTTGCGGCCATGATGGCCCTGGATAAGGTAAAGCGTTCCGGGAGAAAGGACGGCCGGACCGTGGAACACATCGGAACAGTCATGTCAGAACGGCTGGACCAGGAGGCAGGTTCCCTGTCAGTGCCATCCGTTCTGTCCATGGATTATGAGGTGAGAAAGAGCATATACCGCTTCCTGTTCAGCGGCAGAAGGCTGGACCAGGAGACGGCAGAACTATTTCTCAACCAGGAAAAACACAGCTACTGCCAGTCCGTCATATGGACAGGGCTGCTTACATATTACCCGTGCTCCATGGAAATGGCTGACTGCTATTTGCTGCACCGCAGCTCTTTTGTCAGGAGAAAGGCCATGGAGTATAAATATCATGTTCTGAAATGTGCCTGGCCGGGTCTGGAGGATTTGCTGCTGGATGCCAACTGCGGCATACGGGATCTGGCGGCCTACATACTTAAAAAGCACAGCCGTTTGGATATCCTGGCATTCTATGAGAAGCATCTGAAGGAGCCTGTCCCGGTGCCGGCTATTTTGGGAATCGGGGAACAGGGAAGGGCGCTGGATGACAGGCATGGATTGGCGGACCTTGTCCTTCCGTATCTGGAGCACGAATCTGAAAAGGTGGTCAGGGGCGCTCTGGAAGCCGTGGGTATGCTGATGGGAGCAGAAGGGGAAGAAATTTACTGGAAGTATCTCCTTGATACCAGGCCCTGTATATCCAAGGCTGCTTATCAGTGCATCCGGAAAAACGGGATACATCCCGGCGCAGCTCTGCTTTACGGGGAGCAGGAAAAATGGAGGAAATCAGACGAAACTGCGGGAAAGTCCCAGGATTTTGTCTGTCACATCAGAAGATACCTGATACTCCTTCTCATACAGGAGAATTCCTGGGACCGCCTGCCCTATCTGATTTTCCTGCTGAAGGATGAGTCTCTGAAGGAATACAGGGATAAATTGCTGGGTGCGCTGCAAATCAGAAGTCTCTATGCAAGGGTGGACAGGAAGCAGGCTGCTTTCATTAAGCAGGTATTGGCTGAGGAGGCCGAGGCGGTGCCTGAGGAGCTGGTAAGGGCCATCGTGTTTGATTTAAAATTTATGGCGTGATGTATTATCATACGGACAGTATGTTTGACAACAAAAGAAGCGAGGAATGAAGGACAGATGACGGGCGGAATCATAGAGATAGACGTACACGGAAAAAACACAGAGGAAGCGAAAAAGGCAATCAATATGCAGATACATTCTGCGGGAAAAAGCATTTACCGGATTCGTGTCATACACGGATATAACGGCGGCACGCGGATTCGGAGCATGCTCCGTGAGGAATACGGTTACGGAAGGGAGCTGGCGGTAAAACGAATTGAGATGGGAGACAATCAGGGAATTACGGAGCTGGTAATCAGGGAGTTTTGATGATAGGAGGAATACGTATAGGGACGGGGGATAAAGGCTGCGGATAAAGGATGCAGATACGGGAGCAGGCACGGAGCAGACACGGGAGCTGGTATGAATATGGAGATTGCAAGAAGGGGGCCGGTATGGTAGACTACTAATGCAGCCTGCGGTACATAACATGACTGGTACTGAAAGGAACTGTATTAAAGAAACTGTATTAAAGAACAGCATAATAGGAACGACATAAATATGAAAGGATATATTTGAATGCAGATTTTATTGATTAAGATAGCGGTGATTGTAGTATTCTGGAGCGGGGGAATGTTTGCGCTCAATAAGATATTCGGGATGATTCTGAAGCGGAAGGAACAGATTCATATTAAATTCCTACGGAGTATGTCCAAGGTCGTGCTGACAATCATAGCCTTTATCTGCATCAGCGGACTTTTCAATACAACTAAGGCGCTGAGTGCTACTTTGCTTACCAGCTCCTCTCTTTTAGTAGCCATCGTGGGTTTTGCTGCCCAGCAGGTTCTGGCGGACGTCATAAGCGGCGTCATGCTCAGCTGGTCCCGTCCCTTTAATCTGGGAGAGAAGGTGAACATAAGCAGTCTGGGCATTTCCGGAATCGTGGAGGATATGACGGTGCGCCATACCGTAATCCGGACCTACCATAACAGCCGCATGATTATTCCCAACAGCGTCATCAATAAGGCAATTGTGGAAAACAGCAACTATAACAATGATTATATAGGCAATTACATGGAAGTCTCCGTCAGCTATGAAAGCAATCTGGAACAGGCAATCGAGGTGATGCGGGAGACCATTGCCTCTTATCCGCTGGTAGTTGACATCCGCCCGGATCCGTCGGAGGGAAATAAGGTCAATGTGGCGGTTAAGGAACTGGGAGATGACGGAATTATCCTTAAATCCACGGTCTGGACCAAGAACATTGACGACAATTTTACTGCCTGCAGCGATATACGCCGCCTCATTAAGAAGAATTTTGATGCCGTGGGTATCTCCATTCCATACAGGCATGTCCATGTAGTTACCGGAAGCTCAGAGAAAGAATTGGAACAAAATGGAATAACAGAGGAACAATAGAAGAATAAAAAAGCATTAAAGGAGGGTTACTAAGATGAAGGTAGGTATAATTGGAGCCGGGTCAATTGCAGGAACCATGGCAGGGACCATTAGAGAGATGGACTGTGCGCAAAATTACGCGGTGGCTGCCAGGGATTATGGAAGGGCAGCTGAATTTGCGCAAATGTATGGTTTTGAAAAAGCCTATGGATCTTACGAGGAACTGGTGGAGGATGCCGGGGTGGAGCTTGTATACATTGCCACGCCTCATTCACACCACTATGAGCACATTAAATTATGCCTGAACCACGGAAAGCATGTGCTGTGTGAAAAGTCCTTTACAGTCAATGAATCCCAGGCCAGGGAAGTGCTTGCGCTGGCCAGAGAAAAAAAGCTGCTTCTGACAGAGGCCATCTGGACCCGGTATATGCCCATGAGGAAAACCCTGGACAGCGTGCTGTCAAGCGGCGTCATAGGACGGCCCTATATGCTCACAGCCAATCTGGGCTATATTATCAGCGGCAAAGAGCGCATCATGCGCCCTGAGCTGGCAGGAGGAGCCCTTTTGGATGTGGGAATCTATCCGCTCAATTTTGCGTCCATGGTGTTTGGGGATGAGGTGGACTCCATCACCGGTACCGCGGTGATGACAGAGACCGGCGTGGATGCTCAGAACAGTATCACCATTACCTATAAGGATGGAAAGATGGCGGCATTGTGCAGCAGCGCAATGGGACTCAGCGACCGCCGGGGCATCATCTACGGTGACAATGGATTTATTGAGGTGGAGAACATCAACAACTGTGAGGGAATCCGGGTCTATGACCGCTCCAGGAACATGATTGCCTCCTACGATACACCTAAGCAGATCAGCGGGTATGAGTACGAGGTGGAGGCATGCCTGCGGGCGATCAAAGAGGGAGCTTTGGAGTGCCCGGAAATGCCCCATGAGGAAACCCTGCGCATGATGGGATGGATGGATGAGCTTCGCAGACAGTGGGGGTTGGTTTATCCGATGGAGAGGTAGAAAAATAACAGGAGAGTTAAGCTGGTGAAGGATGGACACAGTGAGCTGACCATACATTCAGGAATCAATGAATCCATTTATGCCCAGTGGAAGCCGTAATACAATATCTGATAATGATAACAATAACAACGCAAAAGGGGCTGTTGCAAAAGTAGATAAATAATCTACTGGAGCAACAGCTTCTTTTCTGTACAAAAACAGAAAAGCGGGCTCCGAAGAGTCCGCCATCCGTGGTATAATTAAGTATGCGAATAAATAATTAC
>SKEV01000404.1_pt1 | contig 21685 bp, 24 predicted proteins | sample 4819531 | NCBI WGS metagenome assembly SKEV01 (sample SAMN11008800, study PRJNA524170) | human gut metagenome | biome: Human fecal sample; material: Feces; isolation source: fecal sample from pouch patient p9, p28 | host: Homo sapiens | place: Israel: Tel-Aviv | collected 2016-08-01 | reverse complement strand
GTATTAACCGCAGAAAACGCGCCCCGGCGCGAAATGGAGCCGAAAAATGACCGAAAATAACGCTTTGATATACGGCGAGATGGAGACTGCCGTTCGAGACGCTATCGAAAAAGCCGATTGGCTTACGGAGGCTGACGGTGCGGCTACTAAGATGCTGATAAACCTGGCAGGGCAGTACGATAATCTCGAAGAAGATTACGTGGACGGTAGCATTTCCCGCCCTGAGCAAATCAAGGCACAGTACACGGTGAATGTGCATATCGTGCAGTTGATGAAACAGCTCGGTTTGACTCCTGAATCACGTCAAGGCGTGCCAGAGCAGAAAGTACAACCGAAAGAGACGGATTCAGAACGTCGTATGCGTGAACGCCGCGAACGCCGCCGCGTTCGAAACGGTGCAGAGCATAAGCGAGTGTAATTATGCGGGACGAAAACGGTAAACTCTACGGTGATACCGCGCCCCGCATCTTCACACCGCCGCTTCGAGAGCTAACACCTGAAACTTCGCTAGGTTTTGAAGCTATTGAGACTGCCAAAGAGGATTTAGGGCGAAAACTGCACCCCTGGCAGGAATGGTGGCTTATTCACTCACTCGAATTAGCGCCCGGCTCGTTCACATCGGACGAATACCCGGTTTTGCGGTTCGAGACGGTCATTCTTCTTGTGGCACGTCAAAACGGTAAGTCGTTCATTGCTTCTACCCGCCTTCTATGGCGAATGCTGATGTGGGACGGCCCGGAAATTGACCCGCTGTTGGTTCTCGGTACTGCTCATAAGCTAGCGGCGGCGGAAGAGATACAGGCGCAAGCACATAATGCGCTCAAAGCGTCCCCCGCGAGTGACCAAATAGCGAAAATGACCGGTACGAACGGCTCTAAATCGCTAGAATTGGTGAACGGTTCACGCTATCGCTGTGATGCGGCATCGGATGACGGCGGGCGCTCGTTCTCAGTGACAGACCTATTCTTTGACGAATTACGTCAGCAACAAGAGTGGTCTCCCTGGATGGCGCTCACAAATACGACGAATGCTAAGTTTTCGTCTCAGGTTATCGCCGTCTCGAACGCGGGCGAGTCAAAATCCGTTGTTCTCAACAGTTTGCAGGATAAAGCGCGTGCAGAGGCCCGCGAATTGCAAGCCTTTATCGACAATGGCGGCGACCCCGAAGAATGGGCTAAAGAGCATGAGGTCTCGCTAGGGCTTTTCGAGTATTCCGCGCCGGAGGATGCGAATATCCACGATAGGGACGCATGGGCCGCCGCGAATCCATCGCTAGGCTACCCATTCGGCCCAACAGAGAAGAAACTAGCGGCAAGCGCCGCGCTCGTTGGAAATTCCAGTGAAGACGGCGTACCAGAGCACAAATTCCGTGCGGAGGTGCTATGTCAGCGCGTTGCAGTCGCTAAAGAAGGGCCGTTCAAGTCGAAAGACCTTGAAGCGTGCCTATCCCCGGCGAGTGAGATTGACTCAGAAAGCCCTATCGTGGTTGGAGTCGATACCTCAGCGGACGGCAAAATGAGCTATATTGCCGTTGCGGGTTTCACGTCAGACGGTACTCCCCAGGTTGAGGTGCTGACTAAGCGCCCGTTTATGGACTGGATACCGGATTTCCTGCGAACAGGGTTGAACTTCACTCCGCGCGATATTGTGTTGCAGGGCAAAGGCTCTCCGATTTCGTCGTATCGAGACTCACTCGATAGGCAGGGTGTGCGATTTACCCCCTGTGAAGGTTCGAACCTACCCGCCGCGTGCGTTCAGTTCGCAGAACGGGTGGAGCAACATAAAATATGTTGGCGCGACCAGCCCGTGCTCACCCGTCCTCTCCAAGAGGCGGTCAAAAAGCATTACGGCGACGTGTGGTCATGGAACCGCGATAAGTCGCCTATCGACATTGCACCTCTATGCGCGGCAACTTTCGCGCTATGGGGGCTGTTACGTTTACCAGATGAAGACGAATCGAAGTCCGTATATGCGGATGAAGATTATAACGAGTGGTGGAAGTAGTTAGAAGGTGAAATATGCCTAACGCCGGTGATGTTATAGCGCGCGCGCTCGCAGGTGGGTTGTCGCGCGCGGTAACTACGTTTATGGGACGTGAGGTTGTGGTAACCTCCCCCGGAGTGGGTATAGAATCGGAGCCTCTGAATCTCACACCTGAGCAGATGTGGCGTACACAGCCGCATTTGCGTACAGTTGTCGATTTCCTCGCTCGGAATATCGCACATCTAGGCTTGCATGTGTTCGACACATCGACAGATGATAGGGTACGCGACCGTAAATCGGTGCTTGCGGCTCTGATGTCACAGCCGAATATGCACATGACTACCTTCGAGTTGATTTATGACCTCGTAGGTAATCTCGCACTGCATAACAGGGCGTATTGGTTCATTTATGAATCTGCTGAAACACCGTCAGGATGGGCGATACAGCCGTTTCCCGCATCATGGGTGAAAACTTCATACGGTACGTATTGGGAGCCTACTCAGTACGTTGTTTCTCCGCCCAATTCACCCGATAAAGCGGTGAAGTTCAAACCTGAGAATGTGCTTGCGTTTGAGGGCTGGAACCCGCTACCAAGTAAAGAAGCGTCTGCTGTTGAGACGTTGCGGCTTACACTCGAAGAACAGTATCACGCCCGCAAACACCGTACTCAGGTGTGGCGACGTGCAGGGCGCGTTGGTGGATACATCACCCGGCCGGTGGATGCGCCACGGTGGACGAATCAAGACCGCCGCCGGTTCCTCAAGATGTTTGAGGAATTTACGCGTGCAGGGTCTAAAACCGGTGGCACGCCTATCTTTGAAGAGGGTATGCGCCTTGAAACGTCTGAGTTCAACTCTGCAAATGCTGAATGGGCAGAGTCGGTAAAGCTCTCGCTTGTGACTGTCGCACAGGTTTACCAGGTAAACCCGGTGATGGTGGGTGTTCTGGATAACGCGAACTACTCGAACGCGAAAGAGTTCAGTAAGAGCCTGTACACCAACACCTTAGGCCCGCAAATCCGCATGATTGAGCAACGTCTGAACACGTTCCTTATTCCCATGCTTGGGTTAGACCCGGCGGAACACCTTCTAGAGTTCAATATCGAAGAGAAACTACGCGGCTCATTTGAAGAGCAAGCCGCCGTAGCGTCCGCCGCCGTTGGCGCGCCGTATATGACACGTAATGAGATACGACGCATGAACAACCTCCCCGCGATTGACGGCGGGGATGACCTGATTATGCCTCTGAACCTCGCTACCGAAAATGTTTCACGTGAAACAGACGGCGGTAACGACGAATCAGAGAATGTTTCACGTGAAACATTGGAAAACGGCGTACCAGAGGCGGCTAAGTCGATTATCGACTCTCACGGCGCCCGCGCCCGGCGTGTTATCGCGGCAAAAGGCGATAAACCAGAGGTTCGAGAGCGTTTAGCCCGCGAATTGGCGCAAGATTTGGCGGATTTCCCCGAATTGGCGGAAAAAGCGTCCGATTTATCGACAACTGCCGCCGGTTTGAGCGAAAAAGTGTTAGAAAGTGGTGATGTTTCACGTGAAACATAAATCTCTTGTGGTGGACGTGAACACCACCACCGAAACAGGCGTTTTCACCGGTTATGCATCGGTATTCAACAACGTCGATTTGGCAAATGATGTTGTAGTACCCGGCGCGTTTGCCGAAACTTTACAGTCATATGGCCCAAACGGTGAAAACATTCCCTGCTACTGGAATCACCAGTTAGACGACCCGCGAATGTGCATCGGGTGGACGTTAGAAGCGCGGGAAGATGAACACGGGCTGTTTGTTCGAGTTCAGCTAGACCTCGATTCGGAGGTTGGCGCGAAAGCGTACCGCATGTTACAGCGCGGCCTAGTTCGACAAATGTCAATAACCTACATCGTTGAGCAGGAAACGCCGGGTGATGAAGGCGGCGTGTGGTACCTACAGAAATTGAAACTTTTTGAAGTCTCTGTTGTCCCTGTTGCGGCCAACCAGGAAGCAGAGATTTTGGACGTGAAGGCGGACCGCCCTAAGCGGGAGCGCCCCTCGAACGATACAGAGGAAAACGAAGAGAAGCCTCTAGATAGCGAAGGCAGTAGTGAAGAGGAACCTCAACCGGTCAATTCGGAGGATGAAGAAATTCACAACGAAGAGGAACCGGAACAGGTCAATTCGCGTGTTCTCGCACTAGCTACTGAGGTTGAACTAACCAATATTCGACTATCCGTTATGGAGGTAATCTCGTGAATCTGACTGAACAGCGAGACGAAATTATGAGCAAGACCGGCGCGCTTATCGAGAAGGTGCGCAAGGGTGAAGTGCTGACCGAAGAAGAGAAGTCCGAAATGGATACCCTCAAGACTCAGGCGGCGGAGCTTTCCGACCGTTTCAAGCGAGCAGAAGAAGCAGAGGCGCTTATGAAGTCCCTCGGTTCCCGCGAAGTCGCTGTACGCGAAGAGGAACCTGCACAGGCTCGCTCTCTCGGTGAGTACTTTGTTCGCCGTGAAAAAACCGCTATGGCTATGAAGCGTTTCAAGGCCGGTAACCGCGTAGACCCTGTAGACCTTCCCGAATATACCGGCTCAAAGGCGGCGGGTGACGTTATCAAGTTGGATAACCTACAGGCTACCGCTGGGCATCTTATTACCCCCGATATTGACCGCAATATCGTTACCTCCTATACACAGCGCCCTACTATCGCCGCATGGCTCGGTGAAGGCACCATCGCATCGAACGCGATTGTTTACTTCGTAGAAAAGGTGTGGGATAAGTCCACTAACGGCGATTTCGCTACCGTTGCTGAGGGTGCTGACAAGCCCGGCATGACCCCGCCCGGATATACGGAAGTCACCGAAAATCTCAAGAAGATTGCCGGGTGGATTAAGCTCTCTATGGAGATGGCAGAGGATGCTTCCTTCTTGGTCTCTGAGATTAATAACCGCTTGCTCTTGCAGTTGCTGATTTCCGAAGAACAGCAGTTGCTTTCCGGTGACGGTGCGGGAACCAACATCAAGGGTATTCTGAACCGTGAGGGCTTGCAGGTCAAGGCCTCTGCTAACGCCGCTGGTAACCTGGATGCAGTGTATGAGGCTATTAACTCGGTTTACACTAAGACCGGTCTTCGTGCAGATGGTATCGTTATCAACCCCGCCGATTACGAAAAGTTCCGCCTTCTCAAGGACGGCAACGGACAGTACATCGCCGGTGGCCCCTTCCAGGGACAGTATGGCGTTGGTGGCGTTCTGCAAGACCCGCCGCTGTGGGGTCTGAACACTATTCAGACCACCGCTATTTCCGCCGGTACTGTGCTTATCGGTGCAGGTAAGGCCGCCGCAACCGTATACCGCAAGGGTGGTATTCGCGTTGAAACTTCTAACGCAGATGGTAACGACTTCACTAAGAACCAGTTCACCATTCTTGCAGAGGAACGTCTCGCGCTTGCGGTTCGCCGCCCGGATGCTTTCGTGAAGCTGACTCTAGGGAGCTAAACCGTGAAGCACTACGAAGTTGAACATCATGGCCTTACCTATACTGTTCAGCTTCACCCCGACACAGCAGAGACTATCGGGGCGGAGCCTGTAGCAAAGGACAAGGCACCTACCCAAAAGAAGAAAGTTTCACGTGGAACAAAGAAGAATGTTTCACGTGAAACAAAGAAGAATGTTTCACGTGAAACACCCTCAGAACCGGATACCCCCGGCTCGGAGGTTGAGACTGAGGAATAACGTTGAACTACCCACCCATTCCAGCATCTACGAATGTAGACGAAGCGATAACGTCCATGATTCGCGCTTATTGCGGCTGGCACGTTGCCCCTGAGGTGAACGAAGCCCGTAAGTTCGATTACGACGGTTCAGGGCGGTTATTCATACCAACCCTGAACCTTGTTGAGGTACAGCGTGTTTCTGTAGATGGGAACGACCTGTACGATTGGACGTTTTCGCAAGATGGGTGGGTAACGTTTTCCCCCGAATACACACCCCCGGCGGGCGACCGCGCGGTTACTATTGAGTTCAAGCACGGGTTTCCGCAAGCACCTGAACTTTCGTTCGTTCTTGAACGTGTAAAAGCTCGCTTAGCCGCGTTACCCGCCGCGCCGTTGTCGTATCAACGTGCAGGTACGCAGTCGGTAGGGTACGCAACGAGGAACGGTAGCATTTTAGGCTTCTCACTCTCGGATAGCGAGAAGGAAGCCTTGAATCATTATCGTTTGAAGGAACAACCACTATGAAGTCTATAGTTTTTCCTGGTTCTGCACAGCCCGCGCCGTCTGTTATTTACCACAAGGCGAAAACGGGCGAAACAGACCGATACGGTAAGCCTACCCGCGCGTGGCGCGAACCGGTGCAGGTAGAAGACTTCATATTGGATGTACCGTCTAATGAGCTATCACAAGACGGCATTACGGTGCGACCGAATGCAGACGTGACACTTTACCTTCCACCATCGTATGCAGTGGCTACGGAGGATAAGTTCACGATTACGCACCCCCGGCTCGGTGTGTTGGTTGAATGCGTACCTGAAGGCGTTGGTTGGGGCATCACTAACGCCTTCACAGGCGACGCATTCCGTACAGAGGTCAAGCTAAAGGTTCGCCGTGGCTAAGGACACACCATGAAAATAAAATTTAATAAAGAAGCCTTACGCCAGTTGCGCGAGTCCCTCGCTGTACGCGCTAACCTCGAATCCCGCGCCCAAAAGATAGCGGACGCATCTTCACAGGGTGGGCGCGTGAAGGGGTACATCGTTACCGACTTGGTTTTGGAGAAGCCGCGCGGTGCGGTCTCTGTTATGGCTACGGGCCATGCCGCCTATGATAATCGGAAGCGGCAAACGCTGTTGAAGAACATCAGAAAGGGCGCGTGATGGAGTTTCAAGACCCTACCGTTACGGCGCGTAGCTACCTTGTGAAGCACACCGGCGCGCCTGTGTTCCTCGATGAACCCGACTCGGATTCTTATGACTACCGTAAGCCCTGCATCATTATCAAGGATGTAGGTTCGCTGATGTTGTATCAAGGTTCCTTTCTGGAAGCGTCGCTTCATTTTGACGTTCGCGCGGATACCCGCGAAAACGCAGAGACGTTAGCCCGTCAGGTCTTTTCGATTATGCGTGAATGGCACGGACGCGATACGTCGGTTGTTCCTCAAGACAATAATGATTTTCCTAAATGGAGTCCAGAAGCCGATAGGCGGATTCCAGCGTATGAATTTACTTACCGGGCGTGGTTTCGCCCGTCCACACAAAATAGTTAGGAGTGCCTAGCATGGCAGATTCTCTTTCGGGTGTTGCCGCGATTCTCACCGGTAAACCACTCAAGGCAACCGGCGGGGTTACCCGCGCGCCCATTGGTACGCCGCTTCCCACGGATGCGACTACTAAGCTGAATGCGGCTTTTGTTCCGCAAGGCTTCATTTCGGAAGACGGTGTAACCCGTACTACTGACGCATCAGATGACAAGATTAAGGCTTGGGGCGGTCAGGTTGTGAAGGTTGTCCGTTCTGACTTCTCAGTTAGCTACAAGTTCTCGTACATGGAGAGTGCATCGGCTACCACCCTCAAGTCCATTGTGGGTGAGGAGAACGTAACCATCACTGAACCTGAGGGTGGCAAGCACAATGGTAAGGTAGCGGTGAAAATCAACGCTAAGCCCGCGCCGCGTGCTTCCTACACCCTGGAAATGTTGGACGAAAATACCTTTATCCGTGAGGTTATCCCCATCGGTCAGATTTCCGTTTCTGGTGATGTGAAGTTCACCCACTCTAGCGTTATCAGCTACGAAGTGACTATTGAGGCTCTGCCTGATAGCTCGGATAACAACGCTTATGAGTACCAGGATACCGTTCTTCCTGAGAAGCTGGCAGAGACTAAACAGGCTTTGGGCGTTTAGTAACGTCTGAACCAGAATCCACCCGGCGCGTTTCGGCTCTCGCGCCGGGTGGGTATTCCCCCTACAGAGCCGATAACCATAACGAAGAAAAGGAGCCGAAAAATGGCACAGAAAGCCAAAGCAAAGAAAACTTTTACTCGTAAATCTGAGAAGCGTTACGAAATGGTAACATTCGAGACTCCGATTTACGAAGAAGAATTTACGTTCCCCGCCGTTAAACACATGAGTCAGAAATTGGCAATGGCGCTAGATGCAGGGCAGTTTAAAGTGTTCTACGAATGGCTTCGTAACGCGGGTGTGTCCGAAGAAGAAATTGACGCTTTCGCCGCTCTGGATGGTGAAGAAACGCGTGAATTTATTGACGCTTGGAGCGACGGGCAGTTGGCGACACTCCCAAAATCATAGCCACAGTTGAGCTATATAACCAGCACACAGAGGCGGTTATAGCTGAGCTGGCACCGGCTGGTATCCAATGGCACAACATCGGCGAGACGCATACGTGGGATGAAGTAATTTCGGTTCTCGCGTGTGCGCCACCGTGGGGGCCTATCCAACGCGCTATGAATCCGAAAACCTGGATTTGGGGTGTTCCTGGATACGACGAATTAGTTACCATCGTTGAGCTTTTAGCCACAGGTAATGTACAACGCGGAAACATGTCAGGTGCTAAGCGCTCTGACTTCCCGCAACGAATCCGCCGCCCGTATGATGAACGGGATGTAGTGGAAAAGAAGACCGTGGGTAAGGCAGAGGATGCACGTGTTGCGGCGGCAATTGTCAATGAGCATACCGGCGTGGATTTCGCATCGGTATTGACTCGGTAATCTAGAGAGGGTGTATTGTGGGCGCTACCGTTGAACTAGCCACCGCCTATATCACGCTTGCGGCGGAAACGCGCGGGCTATCGAAACAAATAGCCTCTGAGTTGCGAGCTAGTGAACGGTACGCGTCCACCACCGGGCGTAATATCGGCGATAATATTCGACAGGGTATCGCATCGCGTAAACCTGAGGCGGATATTACCGGGCTACATGAGAAGGTAGAGGCTTCTCAAAAGAAACTAGCCGCCGCAACAGATAAGGCATCGCGCGACCGCGCCGCCGCCGCCCGGCGTGTTGAGATAGCAGAGGCGCGCCTATTTGAGGTCAAACAGAAAGACAACGCGACTGAATCTCAGGTACTAGCCGCGCAAGACCGGCTAACTACGGCGCGCGCTCGGTACACTGAGGTTTCCCGCCGGGGCGTTTCGCAGATTATTGCGCATAACGAAGCGCTAAAGTCTGCACAAGCGAACCTCAACGCGGCAACGCAGAGCGCGAATAGCGCCCTGTTCGCACCGGCGAATAACGCCGTCTCAACAGTTCGCCGTATGGTGGCAGAGACGGGCAACGCGGGCGGCGTGTTTACCCGATTCGGCAACCTCGCTCTAAGCGCATATGACGGTGTAGCCACCGGCGCGTCTCGAACCGCGAGCGTTACCCGTAGCGCCTTTAGCGGTGTAGGGGATGTAGCGTCGAACCTGTTCCGTGGGCGGTTCTCAGAGGCGTTCAGTACGGTAGCCACCGGTGCACGAAACACCGCATCTAACATGGCGGGGTCTTTCAGTTCCGGGGCTTCGCGTATCTGGCATTCGCTCACCGGCGCGTTCCGTGGCACCTCAGAAACAGCAGGTGCAGAGGGCGCGGCGGCTTCACACCGGTACTCTAGCGGTTTTCGTGGTATTCGTGAACGAATATCGGGGCATTTCCAAGGCGCGTTTTCGGGTGCTTCTAGGAGCGCGGAGGAGGGTGGGCACCGCGCCGGTCTTGGATTCGGTAACGCCTTCAAATCCGCTGTAACCGGTATCCTTGCCTATGTTGGTATTCAGCAGATTACCGCGCTTACTTCTAACTTCATTAAAGAGGCGGGCGACCTCGAACAGTCACTAGGCGCGGTTGATGCGGTCTTCAAAGATTCCGCCGGGCAAATGCACGAATGGGCTAAGACCGCCGCAACATCTGTGGGTATTTCCCGTAACGAATACAATCAGTTCGCTAGTGTTATCGGCTCTATGTTGAAAAACGCCGGTACGCCTATGGACCAATTAGGCGACAAGACTAACAAGCTGATTACGTTAGGTGCTGACTTAGCGTCTATGTATGGTGGCACCACGGCGGATGCGATTGAAGCGATTTCCGCCGCGCTTCGCGGTGAGATGGACCCCATCGAACGGTACGGTATTTCGCTCAACGACGCTATGCTAACTCAGGAAGGCTTGCGTCTCGGTATTCAGAAAACCGGCGGGTCTTTCGACACACAGCAGAAACAGCTAATCGTTCAATCCCTGCTGTTCAAACAGTCAGCAGACGCACAGGGCAACTTTTATAGGGAAACTGATACCTACCAGCATAAGACACAGGTTCTATCAGCTAAGTGGGCTGATTTATCCGCCGCTATCGGTGAGAAGTTCCTACCCTCCGCCGGGGCAACAGCGGAATGGATTACAAACTCCGGCTTACCACTGTTTGAAGGACTAGCGAACGGCATTGCTAATGTCGCAAAGTTCCTCGGTGATACGATTAATTATTGGGGGCCTTTCGCTATCGGCATGGCCTCGGTACTCGTACCCGCCGGGCTACTCTTCGCCGCGTTATGGGCTGGAACGACAGCCGTTAGCGCATTGGCTACCGCATTCGGCGCGCTAGGTGTTGCAGAGGGTGTAGCGCTATGGCCCATTTACGCTATCGTTGCGGGTCTTGCGGTTCTTATCGGTGGACTTGTCGCCGCTTACCAAAATATTGGATGGTTCAAGGACTTAGTAAATAGCGCCTTCACCGGCATTCAGGTAGTTGCCGGTATTGTCTGGCAAGCTATCCTTGATGCAGTTAATGCGTTCGTTACGTGGTGGCAGATTTACGCTCAACCTGTTATCGACCAAGGCATACAGGCTATCCAAGCTGGCATGATGTGGCTGTGGCAAAACGTCATGATTCCCGCCTGGCAGGGTATTCAGACGGCGATTAAATGGGCATGGGAGAATACTATTCAGCCCATCTTCACCGCCATAAATGACGTGGTTACACATCTGCTCGCACCCGTCTTTGTATGGCTGTGGCAGACGATTATCACGCCGGTCTGGCAGGGTATCGTGAACGTCGTTACCTGGGCATGGACTACAATTCTACAACCCATGTTCCAAGGCATTTGGGCATTCATCACGGATATTCTCGCACCCGTCTTTGTATGGCTGTGGCAGAACATTATTGTGCCAGCCTGGCAGGGTATTAGCGCAGTTATCGGCTTCGTTTGGAATAACATCGTAAAGCCAATATTCGACGCTATCGTTTGGGTGTTGCAGAACATCGTAGGCCCCGTGTTTACGTGGCTCTGGAACGAAATAGTTACCCCGGCGTTCAATGGTATACGCATCATCATTGAAATTGTCTGGAACGTCATTCGCGTTATTTTCGACGCTATCTATCACGTTCTCAAGGACGTGTTGGGCCCGGCGTTCTCGTGGCTCTGGGAGAACATCGTTAAACCGGTGTTCAACTGGATAGGCGACCACATCGGCAAGACAATGGGCTGGATAAAGGACAATGTTCTAAATCCACTAGGCCATTGGTTGCAGAACGATTTCGCTAACGCATGGAGCAAGACGGTTGAGATAATCGGTCAAGCGTGGGATACTCTCAAGAAGGTTGTGGGTACACCCGTCAAGTGGGTTGTGGATACTGTTATCAACGGCGCGCTGATTGATGGGTATAACAGCCTAAACGACGTATGGAGCGGCGCGGATATTCCCCGTATCAACACGGGCGGCATTCCATCGTTCGACGTTGGCGGTTACACCGGCCCCGGAGGGAAATATCAACCCGCCGGTATCGTCCACGCGGACGAGTTTGTTATCCGTAAGGAGTCACGCGCTCGGTTTGAGCGTGAGAACCCCGGCGTGTTGGATTACCTCAACAAGTACGGTAAGATTCCTGGATTCGCTAACGGCGGTCTCGTTGCAGGTTACGCAAAGGGTGGTAAGGTTGTAGACCCGAATAATCCCTTTGACGTTATCGGTGTTGGGCTTGACCGCGCCGGTAAAGCCGTTGATGATGCCGTAGACTGGGGTTTCGACCGTGTAAAAGACGCTATCCTTATCCCCGTGGATATGGCGGCCAATCTCGCTAAAGACAAGTTCAAAGGTAATGAGTTTGTCGTTGGCGCGGTTGGTCTGGCCCAAAAGTCTGCACACGATATAGCCGATTTTGCGAAAGAGAAGATTAAATCTTTCGTGCCTAAGTTCAACCCTGGTGCGGGTGTTGAGCAATGGCGGCCAACCGTTGAGCAAGCTCTCGGTATCGCCGGGCTACCGGTAACACCTGATTACGTCAATGCGTGGCTGTCTCAGATTCAATCTGAATCTGGTGGCGACCCCGGCGTGACCCAGAACGGGTATGTCGATATAAACACGATTACGGGCGATTTGGCGCAGGGTCTCGTTCAGGTTATCGGCTCTACGTTCGCGGCTTACCGCGACCCGTCGTTGCCGAATGATAGGCGGCACCCGCTCGCTAACCTCGTTGCAGGTATGCGTTATGCGGCGGCTCGGTACGGACGCGGCGGCATGCTCGGCGTTATCGGTCATGGGCATGGCTATGCAGACGGTGGTAGGGTTACCCCGGCGCTCTACGATAAGGGCGGCGTAATCCGTCGCGGTGTGCAGGTTATCGACCATAAGCGCAAAGACCCGGACTATGTTCTTACTACTAAACAGTGGGAGAACATGTACAAGATAGCTGAGAATACAAGTAAACAGGTAAACAGCGGCATCACCATAGGTACCGTCCAAGGCTACACAGCTGAGGAGGTTGCCCGTGAGATTGAGCGCCGCCGTAGGCAGGAAGAAGCACTAGTTTATGGCTAATAAAGCTCCTGTGGTTCGACTTATCGACCCCACGAATGCGGAAGAACCGGTTTACTTGCTATCGACAGGCCGGAGCGCTTTCACCCTTCTTGAAGGGGTGGAAGGCTTCGGCTTGCCAGAGTTCGAGTATAAGTTAGCTGATAGCCCTAATGGTGTTGGCTCGGTTATGCAGGGGCAACGCGTGAAAGAGCGCGAAATTTACTTGCCCCTGCATATCCAGGGCAAAGACCAAGAAGAGGTTATGCGGCGCTGGGGGCGACTGCAACGCATCACTAACCCCGGCATGGGTGGCTGTATTCTGGAAATAACACCTGAGAATCGCGCGCCCCGTACTATCCCTGTCCTATATAAGGAAGGGTTGCAGGGTAACTTTGGGTCTTCATATCGCAAGATTTGGTACACAATGGGTTTGAAGTTACTAGCGCTAAATCCTTATTGGTCTGGTAGTACACAGACTCTTGTGTGGAAAACGCAGACTAACTCTAAGCCGTTTATTAGTGGTGGTGCACAGGTGAAGACACATAAGTTCTTCCCTGTTATCCTGGATGCGTCAGCCGTGGCTACAGGTAAGCGTATTCAAATCAATTCAGACCGCCCGGTTTACCCCATATGGTCTATGACCGGGCCTATTACTGATTTGAAGATTCAGGATGCTACCGGTAGGCAGTTAGGTTTTTCGGGGCAAATCGCGCCGGGCGACACACTGACTATCGACACTGGAACTTATGGTTTATCTTACGTTCGCGGTGGTGTTATCCAAGCGTCGGATGACTCGCTCTATTCACGGCTTGGTGATAACTCGGAGATGTTCACACTACCCCCCGGTGAGTCTGCTATTCGAGTCACCGGCGCGGGCATGACCGCTCAATCCCGTATTGAGTTATCTTACACGCCGTTGTATCTATCTGGTTATGAGGGGGCGTAATGCTTACTACCAACCTACGCGACCCTAATAAAAACGCGTCTCGATTGATTCGATTCACTAAGTTATCGGCTGTGTTTCGTCTCAGCACACCTACCACATTCACAGGTACTCTAGACCCATCGTCCACGCCGTTTTTTGACCGTATCGCCCCCGGCTGGGGCGTGATAGCTCGCGATGATGGTGTTCAGTTTGGTGGCGACATTACGAAGATTCACCGTAGGAACGATAAAGGCATTCCCGCCTGGGAGTTATCCGGCGTGGGGGATTTGCAGGTTCTGGCAGACCGGCTTACGTATCCTAACCCGGCTAAGCGTGAGAATGAGCAAGACGTTTCCCATTATCGGGATAAAGGTCAAGCCGGGCTAGTCTTGTATAAGCTCATTGAGTTAAACGCCGGTTCGCGGGCGCTACCTGAGCGGCGCGCTCTCGGTATGGAAACAAAGTTTATCAACGCCGGTAGTGAAGTCTCGGTTGAGACGCGGCTAAAGTCTTTACTTGAGACGTGCCAGACTTTAGCGGCGGCGGGCAACATGGTTATCGAAGCCTACCCGCAACCGAAAGGTTATCTAATTGTCGTTCGCCCGCCTACCGTTCGCGCTAAGTCGGTTGTGTTCACTCAGCAAGGCGGAGAGGTTCTAGGGTGGGAGCTTACTAACAGCGCCCCTACGGCTACCACCGTCGTTGTTGGCGGGCAGGGCGAAGGCGCGTCTCGAACACTAGAGACGCGAACACGACCTAACGTTTGGGGTCGGCGCATTGAGGTTTTCAAAGACCGGCGTGATACGGACGAAGCGGCGGATTTGGAGAAAGCCGCGAACGAAGAGCTAGACAAGGGCGAATCACAACAAACGCTCAAACTCGATTTTCGAGAGACTGAACGACTCAAGTTCGGTGTGAATTTCCAAATCGGAGATACGGTTACCGCCGTCTTAGCGCCCGGCTTGCAAGCGACGCTACCAGTTACCCAAGCAAAAGTCGAATGGGACGGGTACCAGAACCGTTCCGTCTCGCTAACACTTGGCTCTGTTGATGACAATTTGCGTGATGTGCGAATGCGCAAGCTGTTTAACGACATTTCGCACATCTCAACTATTTAGGAGACAGGGATATGGCAAGTGAAGCACAAGTTAGCTTCCCGAAAGTCAATGCGCCTCTGACTGCTGAGGAATGGGCATCGGTTACGCTCGGTATCGGCAACGGTACCCTAGATGAAGGTACGGGTAACTACCGCATTACGTTTGATGATGCTTTAGACCAATGCGTAGTCTCACCCCCGGCGGGTAGCGGCTACGCTCATGCCATTGTTGCAGGTTTTTACCACCACCTCTACCAGCCGGTGCGTTTGCCGTTGCCGCCGGTAACGCAGAAAACTACGTACATTGTTGCTTTGACGTTTGACCCTACGAAGGCAGAGACTACCCCCGTAGCGCTTACTGTTCATAAGAACAACCTGGATAGCACCGGCGGGAAAAAGCACGTCGTTCTGGTTGAAGTAGACCGCCAACCCTCGCAGGTTCTTTCACAGGCTACGAAGCGCGGTTATGCTCAACGTATCGCCCCTATGATTGATATGCAGGATTCGGAAACGCTACCCTCAGCTAATCAGCAGATTTTCGGGTCAATGGCGTATGTGAACCGTGACCGCGCGCTATACCGTGTCTCGCTCAACGGTGCGAACCAAGGCGCGGCGTGGTCTCACGTTCTAGGTACGAAAACCGTCAAACCCCTACCTATGGGCGGCTGGGATATTTCTACTCAGTCACCTAACCAGTATGGTATCAACGTAACCCCTACACCTGAGGGCTTCAAAGCTGAGTGCTCGTTCAACTATATTCGGTCTGCATTCAGTTATAACGTAGGCGGGTCTTGGAGCGTCTTAGGAACCTTTATCCCACCTGAGTTACGAACCGTCCAGTATGCAGAGTCCATGTTTCCGGTAGTGTACTTGGTAGGCGGTAGCATTCGACAGCTTGTCGCCCGTGTATCGTTTTTTAACGGTACTTTATCCCTCATAAACCCTTTTGGTGGAACCGTGGAAATGACACAAGGCGGGCAGTTGAACGTACCAGCGGTCATGTGGACGGCCAATAAACTCTATACAGTAGACGCATAGGAGACGTATCTATGGCACTAACAGTTAAAAGCTCGCTACGGTGGGGAGATTTGACGGGAAACGTTCGCGCGGTTCCCGTAACCACCCCGGCGGGCGCAAAGGTTGAAGACGTATCGAAGCTCATTACGCGCGGCGTTTTTGAAGACCTTGTGCTAAACGGTGCAGACGGCGGCCCCGTGAAATACGCCTTAATTCCGTACCTGTACGACCACGACGGGATTTTGCGTCTGGATGGGCAGGTGTACGAAGCAACCGTGAAGCCAGGCGTGAATGATATGGTATCGCTAGACGATTTGCCGTATTTCTACAACGCACAGCGTAATAAGGTAACCACGGGGACATTCGCGCTCGCTTCTATCGTTGCGGGCGGCGACCACAAGGCTATTACCCTCATCCCCGCACCTGCACCGCCTACCCCGCCGGTGGTTGCACCCCCCGCTGTTACCCCTTCACCTGTACCGGAAACGGCGGCGGATGAAGCGGTAGAAACGGGTATCCCCGGTGCAGACCCTACAGGCAAGGAAGACTCAACCGCCGCGATACAGGCGGCTATTGATGAAGCCGCTAAGAATATCAACGGCGGCAAAGTATACCTACCGGCGGGTATCTATAAAGTCTCTTTCCCTTTCTTGGAACTAAAGCCGCACGTGACTGTTGTAGGCGACGGTTCTAGTACCTGGATAGTCGCAACAGCTGATAAGGCCGTGACTGAGAAGACCGGCGTGTTCCATACCGGTACCTACAACACTAAGAAGACAGACCCGAAGCTGTTCCGTTTCGGTGTTGAGAATCTGTTTATCACCTCCCGCGCGGCGGATGGGCAACACCATGACCCTATCCCGAATGTTTGCGGTATTGTGTTCAATACATTCTTACAAGAGAATCCAGCAGACCCCGACGCGGTACCTACCCTCAAGGACGTTGAGATTTGGGGTATGGATGAAGGCGTAGCTTTGCTCGGTTTGGATGACCAAGGCATGAAGGTGTACAACCTTCGTATTCGCCGTACCTTAGGCTCCGGTATCGTTGTGGGTAAACCTAAGAACCACCCGGAAGGTACGGGCGGCGCGGCGGATAACAAGTTTATCTGTGCAGACGTTTCTAGCGCTAACTTAGGTAAGCGCGGCGCGGCGGGCATCGAGATTTACACCTCGCAGACTAAGTTCGTTGCGTCTACGTCGTGGTACAACAAGCGTTTCCGCCCTTGGCAGGATATTTACGGACTGCCTACACCTCAGCTCAATGCTAACGGACAGTTGGCGGCGGCGCGTGTCGCTATGGGTGCTGAGATGACCGCTGGGGCAAGCCGTAATCGACAGTGGCAACACGACGGGGCGGGTTGGTATATCCGCTCTACCAAGAACATTTTCAGTGCTTGTACTGCACAGGAAAATGGCGGTCATGGGTGGGTTGTCGAATACTCGGACAACCAGTTAGCCGGGGTGCTAGGTGAATCTTCCAGTTACACCGGTTGCGTCCATGATGCGGCGGCGGTGAATGAAGCGGCTGACTTCTACATCTGTAACGACGCTCAACGCACTACGATTACGAACCTTCGCGCAGAGAGCGCGCGCGGTTCGAACACCGGTGCACGTTTCGGCGTTTACGTTGAACCATACGCCAATGAGGTTGCAATCACCGGCGGGTTGGCGCAGAAACAGACCACCGCGCCGGTGTTCCTCGGTAAAGATTTCCGGGGTACTACCCGCATTGAGGTAAACGGCGTTTTCTACGGTAACCCTGACTTCAAGCCGGTAGTGCAGGGCGCATTCAACTACCAGGTAGCAGAGGAAACGGAGCGTACCCACCCGCGCCGCATCGTACCGGTGACATATTTCTATGCAGACCATTGGCAACCAGTGGATAAGCAGAAATGGCACCAGGTAGGGCTTGCAGGTGACGTTGTGCCTTTCGTCATTATCAACCCGAAAAACGGCCCGTCCAAACGCGGGGATGATGATTACAAGAACTTTATTCGTCAAGTGCAGATTATGCGTGATGAATTCGGCATGAAGGTCTACGGGTACGTTCGCACCGGCGCGTCGATTGATGCGCCACGTCCTGAGGCGGATATTCTCAAGGAAGTCGATGAATATGTCGCACAGTACGGCGTTGATGGTATTTTCGGTGACGAATATAAGAACGGGTGGGGCGCACAGGCCGGGGCTTCACAGTTCCACCGTAGCACCTACAACAAAATAAGGAGTAAGTACCCGTTCCTGAAAATTGTGGGTAACCCCGGCGCGTCCATCGCGGCGGAGATGAAGGGTACCGCCGACATTTTCATGACTTATGAAAATGACGCGGCTTCGTACCTTACGGCTAAAGACCTGACTCAGGAACACTACAAGGGTATGAGCCGTCATTCGTTCTGGCACACCATTCATGATGTGAAGAACTATGCCCAAGCCGTTCAAGTTCTGCAACGTGCGGATACCGTGAACGTAGCTAATCTGTACCTTACGGACGATACGATGTATTCGGGTGCTGAACGTAACCAGAACCCTTATGACTCGTTACCGTCTACCTGGTTGTGGAACCTGCAACTGGCATGGGCGCGCGGTACTCTAACTGAGTACATGGCTCAGGTTGAGACGGTACGCGCCGGGCATGCTATCGCTAAGGCGGCGGGTGTAACAGCGGCGGCTACTGAGTTAGCGGCTCAATACAAGAAGCTGACGGGTGATGATATTTCCTAATCTACCACCGGAATTATGGGGTTTTCTCGGTGTTCTCACCGGGGCTGTAATTCCGTCCATCGCATCATGGGCTAAAGACCGTGATGCGAACAAGCATGAGTCTAACCGTGAAATGATTCGGTTGTTGAATGAGCGCGTGAACCTGCAACAGGAAACTCTTATTCAAATGGAGAAGGATTTACGCATAGCGCGTGAAAACTCGTATCGAATGCTAGACCGGTCTAGGCTTGCTGTTTCATTGGCGGCGGCCCATATCGTGCGGTTGAACAACCACATTGATGTTGGCGCGCCGCCGCCACCGCCAGATATGCCTACAGAACTTCGCGGGTATATCCATGAGTTTCTGTGGGATACCGGCGGTGAAGCGCCAAAAGTAAATATAGAGAAAGAAGAACACTAGTGTCTCGTACAGATGTAGCCCTTGCGTGGATGAATGCCCGCAAGGGACGTGTAGTTTACAGCATGGAGCAGAGGTGGGGGCCAAGCTCTTACGACTGCTCAAGCGCTATCTATTACGCACTTATCGCCGCTGGATATTTCCCACAGGGTACCGCTATCGGTTCCACTGAATCGCTGTTCAACGACCTTGAACGTTTCGGGTGGACTAAGCTCGCGCCTAACGCAGACGGCTCTTATTCACCCCGGCGCGGTGACGTGTTCATTTGGGGTGTACGCGGTGCTTCATGGGGCGCTAACGGTCATACCGGTATCTTCCTGGATGATAACGAGAATATCATTCACTGCAACTACGGTAACAACGGTATCTCGGTGCAACAGCACGATAGCTATTGGTCTCTAGCAGGGCGACCGGCGGCAACGTTCTATCGCCCGCCCCGTGATACCGTAGCCGCCCCGCCGGTTCGTGCACAGAATCAGAATCAAAGTGGATGGGTTGCTAAGCGCGGTACCTTCACCGTGAACGATACCCTACCCGTCTCGAACGACACTAACCCCAATTCCCCCTCGCAGGGTGAATACCAGCCGGGGCAGTCGTTCATCTATGACGGGTACATTGCTGAAAACGGTTTTGTGTGGCTAACATACACAAGCTATTCGGGTAAGCGCCGCTATGTGGCGATTGGCCCGGATGATAACAACCCGTCTAACACTTGGGGTACGGGTTTCTTCAACTAATTGAATAAGGAATGAAAAACTAATGAACCTTACTAGTGAGCAGTGGGCATCTGTCCGTAAGTTCGCCTACGCTGTTATCCCTCTGGTTGGTAACTTGCTTATCGCACTTGGTTTCGTATCGACTGAGCTGTGGCAGATTATTTCCGGTATCGCGTTGCAGGTAGTCACCTTTGGCGTGGCTTTCTTCAACGTTACCCCTACCAACCCCTCTACCGAAAGCGAAGCACCGGTTGAGCCTGTGGCACCGGATGCTAACGCTAATGGCACTACTCAGCTCTAAGAGCGAGTGACAAAACACCCCGGCGCGTTGCCTACCCTAACGCGCCGGGGTGTTTTTCTGTTTTCTAGCGTATCACTTCCAGTCTTCTAAAAGTTTGTCTATGGTTTCTTTGATTTTCGTTTCGTGTTCTTTCTCAGCTGTTGATACAGCGTTAGGTGTGAACATACGAAGGTACCCGTCCAGGAACACCATAAGTTCGCTAACTCGTACCGGGTGATAAACCCCGATATAGAACCAGTCTGGGAGTAGTGAAACCTTATCCAGTTCAGTATCAGGAAGGTCAAAGCATACCCCGTCCACAAGAACGTTCTCCGGAAGGGCGGCTAGGGCCTCTATCGTTAGAGCGGTTGCCGCTAGACCTATAACGTCTAGATGCGTTTGGAACAACGGCATACGCAGGTACTCAGGAATACTCATACTAAACTTACTCCCTGCAAGAGTGGTTAGAGTGAACCCCAGTACATCTTCTGCATTCGTAATCTTCTCCCACATATGCTTACCGTTACGGAGCTTGACGCGCTCGCAGTCAGAACGTGTAAGACGGATAGTTGCAACGTCCAGAGGTTCAGTAGTTTCCCGAATTACCATTTCTAGGCGGCGCTTTGTTTCTGCTACCGTTGAACCGGTTATGATGTTAGCAGGGTACAAAGCGCCGTTTTCAACATATGAAATGTAGGATACCTTGGTATCGTCTTCATAGTTCTCAAGAACACTTATAGCCGCCAAAGTTTGGCACACGCCGGAGGCATCAAGTAGACCGGGGGTTTTAAGTGTGTAGGCTTTCTTCGGGTCGCTTCCTGAGTCCGCCACCGTCTCGGCATCGACAATTGTCAGACCGGATAAATCCGTCTTCGTTAGCACAAGTTCAAGCATTGTTGTAGCTCGCTTTCTACGGCCGCTAGTTCTTAGCCGTATTAGGTATGAAGATGTAGTAATGCTCATACATAAAATCTGTTCGCCACTCAATATCTTTAGGGGCATTCTTTGATACTCCATCGGCGTGTACACCGCTAGGGTACCACTTGAAGGAACGCCACACATTTTGAAGATATGGGTGAGAAAAACTCATAGGCATCTGGAAGTAGTTCGACTGGTACACGGGGTACTTGTTATTTTTTTCGTCCAGACCGAATATCTCAAATTTAGAGCGGATTCCTTTCAACGGTAGCTTCTCTGTGTACATTCGTAGGTACACGTTCCACCCCTCAGGTTTGAAGTGTATGGCATTCTCAAGCTCTTTACCAGTTTCTTGTTGAACCTCATACGGTAGCCGCAACGGGGTTACCAGTAGGCGTTTTATTTCCTGTAAATTAGTTTCGTATACTTCACGTATGGAACGCTCCCGCGCTTTTTGTTCTTTTAGACGCTCGCCTTCCCTACGTGTTGCGTCCATGTACTTCTCGCTGAGGTACCTACTACGTTCACGCTTCGTGTAACTATCGCGAAACATTTTTAGTTCTTCATCTCCTCCACGTTGAAAAATTTCTTGAGGTAGTTTATGGTCTCGTAGACGTCGCGCCCTCGCAGAATGCAATTCACCTCGTCTACAAAGTCCTTATCGAGAACATCAGAAACGACCTGCAACTCACCCAAGTATTGGTGCTTACTCATTACCATTAGAGCGGCTAAGGCGGCGACAGCTAACGCCCGGTCTTCAAATTTCCGTAGGAAAATCGAATCCCGCGTACCCCGCGAATAACTCGCCGGATTTTAGCCCGTGCATTCCCCTACCCTTCGTTCAATTCGATATGCCCGCGAATATAA
>SKEV01000401.1_pt1 | contig 21786 bp, 26 predicted proteins | sample 4819531 | NCBI WGS metagenome assembly SKEV01 (sample SAMN11008800, study PRJNA524170) | human gut metagenome | biome: Human fecal sample; material: Feces; isolation source: fecal sample from pouch patient p9, p28 | host: Homo sapiens | place: Israel: Tel-Aviv | collected 2016-08-01 | reverse complement strand
AAAAGTATCTGTATAATGTTCAGTATATTTTGATGAACGCATATGTAGTCCTCATTTCTTGGGAGTTTTGAGACTACTATATGCGTTTTTTTGTTGATTTACCAACATGTTTAGACATTTTCCTCTAGGAAAAAATTAACTAGCACCACGGGTTAAATTAGCTTCTTTTGCGTTAACTCAGATAATACTATTCATTTTTAATTAAAAAATATAAGGCATAGACATGGCACCATGACCAATATCATATTTTCTCAACTCTTTAGCACTCAATTTTGTGTAATCTTCTTTGATAAATTCCATTAAGTACTTAATTTCATTGATATTTATGCGTTCCTCAGCTTTTAATTTAGATAAATGTTTGTACACTGATATAATAATTTCAGGATATGGTTTATCCTCTCGTATTTTCTTAGCATCTTGAAGAAATCCTTCTTTTACTTCTACATTATTATATGACTTTGAATTATATGCATTCGCAATTAAGTCAAAAAGTTTTTCTTTTTTATCTTCCACCGACTCCACCTAGCACTTTCGTAAAACCATTAACGTAAGCTTTTACTCCTCTATCAACAATCTCAGAGTGAGCTCTACTCCAATCTACCCAACATTTTTGAGTATTACAATAAACACCATTTCCATAATAAGTTGCAGCATCTACTGTAATTCCTAAAGTAGATACACTCAATAAAACAATTCCTAAAATCAAAAAATACTAACAAATTTTTTCTTCATATAATTGCCTCCCTTTTTTATAAAACAATTATATGTAATTTTCAGAACATTTTTGCAAAATTTTCATAAATAGTATCTTTAGTGTCATAATCGTCACCAATATTCTGTAAGATCAATCAAATTTTATCTCACTAATAATAATAGTCTTAATAAATAAAAAATGGTCTTCACTTTTCGGAATATTTATTATAAAAGGAGCTTGCTATAAAAAAGAGAAAAATTAAAACACAATAAAACATGTACAAACATATCAAAAAAGGCCAGTCAACAAACCTGTTAACTAGCCTTTTTTATCTTAATTTCTAAATAAACGATACAGCCATTTTTGCGGACGTCCACGATAGATCACGTGCGTTTCTACTGCTTCTATCCGTTGCTGCTCATGATAATTGAAAATCTCATCTTCAGTAAGATCATAGTCCATCATCAATTGCTGGGCTTTGGCTAATGCGCTCATTGATTCCTCATCATTTACATCCGCCGCAAGCGCCAGTAATTTTTGAATCTTTTCTTTTCTCTTGTCTGCCATTTTCTACTCCTAAAGGTAAGTGTGTGTTAAGTCTACTTCTTTTTTCTGAACCCTACTTTCCAGTGTTGCTAGTTCTTTTTGTGCTTTTTTCGTTCGTTTTAGTCCTTCTTTATACACCGTTGAAGTCTTATTATGACCTAACAATTCCAACTGTTCTAAGTCTTCCTCTAATTTCTCTACCCACATTCGCTTATGGTCTAATAAATTGTATTTCATGGTGATCTTCCTTTCTTCCTTTACTTGCACTAGCACTCTGTCTATAAAGCCAGTTCCCATGCCAGGTTTTTATCCTCATAGAATTTTGGATCGATATATCGGGTTAACTTATCGCATTCAAGCGTAAAGCTTTCTTCCTCGAATACAATAGAGATATTGTCCAATACAGTTCCTTCAAAGGCTAGCGCACCTAATTCTGTATGATTGTTTACCCAAACGACTTTTTCTTCAGTAATTCTAATTCCAAAGTAATCACGTACCCCATCGTAGCCACAAAGGCAAATGACCTTTGCTTGGTCAAAAAAGTAAGGCATTTTAAAGTAACGATCATCTACTACCGAAATTTCAGATCGTTCAAATTCTACAACACCATCTTCAGTTGCGGTTAACTGTGTTAAAATATCTGCTAACGATAGTTTAGTTTGTTTTTTCTTCATCTTATTTCCACCTTTTCCATTGTCTAAAAGTGATATCACTTTTAGGTTTTAGTATAAAAAGTGACGTCACTTTCTTAGTGCTGGTACCTCAAATCCTGCTTTTTCTTGGCAATCAATAAATCTAACGCAATACACATAATCCTGGATTCACTTTTGCCGTACTTCTGCTTTAGTTGCTGCAATTCTTTTTGTCTCTTTTCATCTAATGTCACGGGTAACCGTTTATTTCCTATTGCAATTGGCATTGGTACTCTCTCCTTTCATCGAAATAACCCCATGAAAAATATGGCTGCAATCATCTTGAATAGTAGACTCACGAGGACTAATACAAACCGCCAAAAGATCAAACAAAACACCAGTATTACCAAAAATACAGCGAGGTTTAACTGTACAGCTGCACTATCTCGCATAAGTATTTCGCCAACAAACAGTACTAACAATAAGGGAATAATCTTTTTCAAATGGATCACCTTCTTTCTCTTAAGTTATCGGGCTTTGCCCGTTTATTTCGCACCACCTAAGCGGCGGGGGCGGTTGGTGCGAAATAAGAACCATTCCCTTAGTTACTAGGCTTTTTTTGTCCTTATTCCACACATTCTCACTTTTCGGTATAAATGATTATTGACCTTTTTTTCTTTCAAATCGTTGATATGGAATCCGTTGTTAGTTGATAAATCACCTTATTCATTTTCGTTGTCTTCCTTTTTCATGGTGTAATATGCGCCATACTTATTGATATTTTCAAAATAATCTAACCATTCACTTGAAACAGTCTTGGCTTTTTTCGTTTCGATAAATTTCGCATACGTTAGTTCTAAAGCCTGGTATTCAGAAGGTTTAATAGTGCTTGGTTTGACACCTATTTCAAAGCATAGTAAGGCTTGGAAAAACCATTTTGCATTTTGCTTTTTCAGTTCTTCCAGTGTTCGATAGTACGTCGCAATAAGATTCATTTCGACACCTGATTCAATCATTTCTTCCACAGCTACCGACAATTTTTCTTTATAATCTTTTTTTGGAACACGTGTTTCGTTGTATAGGAACGTCATATCCTCCATTTTTTGTGCCATTTTATCCAAAGGTAATTTGACAAATTCGTCATAGTAATTTTGAGCCATATTTTTTTCTCCTTTTTAGTTCTCTAATTTGGTTAACCAATATTCGTTTTCATAAGTTTCCAAGTTTTCTTGATAATGCAGTTCACATCCTGCAATCTTCACTAGGTCTTGAAATAGCATAGTCGGTGCATCCTCTACTAAAGGGGTTTCTATCGTCCAGTACCGCGGAATAAATAAAGCTTCTGCTACTTTTTCAGAAATGACTTCTTTGTCCACCAAAATTTGAACGACTTCTTTTACAGTCAATAATTTGTGTTGTGTTTTCAACAGCGTTTCTTTCCTTTCTCCTCAATCAAAATATAATCGCCATAAGACAAGGTATATTTTTTCCCGCATGTTGGACATTGATACAAACAATAGCTTTTGATACATTTCGCTCTTTCTCCACAATCGCATTCGACAGTATGTGGTGCATGATAGTTTGGGAATAATTCGCTGAAGGGAACACCCCAATAATCAAATTTCTTTCGCATGATTGATTCTGCCTCCTCTTAGGAAAGGTTTTACTTCCTTTCGTTAGTTCTTTCTTTATTGATTTGTTGGCCAGAATGAATCAACGAAAAGCGACAAGGACAAGGGCGCGCAGCGTGCCATTTACCCTTGTCCTTGTCGCTTTTTGGTGATAAAAGGCAACTTGTTGCCGGTCTAGCAAATCAATAAAGAGATAGCGAACAGGAACGAACCTTTTGGTGAGAGGAGGTTTTTTCTATTTTGTCTTGCTTTGCAAGACCCCTTATCTTAGTGAACGTGCAACGTTCACTTCCTTTCTTCTCGAACGGCGGTGGCGGTTGGAGTGAGAGAGAGGTTTTTCAATTGAGAAGGCGCTTGCGCCTTCCTAAAAAGGCCTTTTCATTTTTCTTGTTTCTATGTAAAACAAAAAGAGCTGCAATCCTCATTTAGGACTGCAGCTCTTCTTTTATATGCCCATCGATCGCGTAAAATGATCAGGGTTTCTAATTTGCATTGATTCAATGACTAGTTGATTTCGTTTATTGAATTGACCTGTCACTGAAATAGTATTCTTGCCTTCTTCCAAAATCAGCAATTTATCCGCTATTTCTATATTGGCCACTACACAATTGATTGGTTCATGACTCGTGCGTAATGTAAATCGCACAAGCAATGGCTGTGTCTTGATCACCCTAATTTTATCGAGTAAACCAATATATTGTTCCATCACGATCACCTCGCTAAAATTATAGCAAAAACAGCTAAAATTGAGAATTTTTATTCGATTTTAGATATGCTATAATAGTCAAGACAGTAAAGTTTGAAGACGGTGGCGACTTCTGGAAAGGTGGTGGTGCTTATGAATGTAAGTGCTAAAATCTATGAAAGGAGTAAGCCTTTTGTCCGCATATGAGACAATTCAAACCATTCTTGGTTTTGGTATGTTTACCATTGCTTTGATTAGTTTGATTGTAAATATGCTTAAAAATGACAAAAAGAAATAACCGTCTACTTTAGCAGGTCAGCGGTTATTTCCAAATAACTAATATTCTGCCACCGTTCTTTAATCGGTGCTGTTAATGAGGGGTTGTTAGCGCAACTCCTCTTTTTCATGTTCATTATAGCAATATTTCGCAAGAAGTTCAACGATTTCCCGTTAACTCTACATATAAAGCGGTAGAATAGCCGTAAGTATAACAGCTGTCGCTGCTACTGTGACTTTAGTCAATCGCCAAAAGGAATTATCCTTTCCTGCTCTTTTTAAAAGATAAGAACAGACAAGATACACGAATACAAGAAATAGTGATCCTTTCGCAATTCTATTTACCAAAGGATTTTCAGTGACGCCCAAAGAAATCCCGTCTATAAATGCAATTACGGGTATCAATAGATCCATCGTCAGACTAATTTTTTTTGCCATGCTTACTCCTTCTTTCTCAAACTAAAACGGTAGATCATCATCGCTAATATCGATTGATTGTCCACCAAATGGATTCTGTGAAGCGTTCAATCCATTGTTGTTAGGCGTCGCTGTATCCGTTGTTCAAAGGTGGCGGTGCTTGGACTGGTGGACGATTGATCAGCGTGCGCACGGCTCTCTGTCGCTGCTTTATTTTCTAATAGTTGAAAGTTATCTGCTACAACTTCAGTCACATATACACGTTGTCCTTGCTGGTTGTCGTAAGTCCGCGTTTGAATCCGCCCAACTACACCAATCAAGCTACCTTTTTTAGCTAATGTCGCCATTGTTTCTGCTGGTTTGCGCCAAATCACGCAGTTAATAAAATCGGCTTCTCGATTGCCGTTTTGATTCGTGAAATTTCGGTTGACGGCTAGGGTAAAAGTCGCTACTGCAGTACCACTTGCGGTAAGGATCTTTGGTTAAGCGTCCTACTAATGTCACATTATTAATCATCTTTATCTCTCCATTTCTCTATTCATCTGTTGGTGTCTTTGATAAGCTAGTTTTCGCTCTTTTTCTTCGACGTGAATCACTTTTTCCATCAAATTACTAATCGAATCCATTGTCTCATCGTACGTGATCGACGCAGCATAAGGATTGCTTTTTTGATATTTCTTCCAGGTATCTTTTAGCTCGTGACTATTTTTCAGTACATCCATATCCTTTTCATAGTATATCTTTAACGGATCAGTTTTTCCTCGACGTGTAAATGTATTTCTCACACTATCTTTCAAGGTCTTCTCATCGATCTTCTCCATTTTAGGAATAGTATAGAGATCATAAAAATCTTTTCCTCTCGAATTATCTGTTAAAAAATCAAAGGTTGCACTTAATTTTTCAGCAATAATTTGTTCTGTAGGATAGGATTCCAAAGGAATCGTTCGATCCTCAAACATCAATTTATGACTGTGAGTGATCGTTGCAGGATAGATCGAGTCACCTGTAGTCACATCTACCTTAAAATCTGGCCGCATGTTTTCCAAATGTGCCAGCACACGTAAGCTAAATCCTGGATAGTAATCGGCTTCTCTCGTTTCTTTCATTCCTTGAATCTCAAATTGAATGCCTTCTTTCGTCGGCGTTGAAAAAATTTCGTTTAGAACCGTTGTTAATGTTTCTTTGGTTACTTTCATTTCCCGTAAAGTCGTATCAATATCTTTGGTTGTGCGATTTTCAATGCCGTACTTTGAGCCAATCAAGAAGCCGCCTTTTAACACAAAATTTTCACGATAAGGAGACTCTGAGATTTTTTCCAAGAATTTTTCCATCATAAAATGTCTTAAAACAAGCTGCGGATCAACTTCTTTTTCTCTAGAAATATTCTTCACTTTTGCTTTTAACTGCGTAGGTGTCATGTATCTTCTCCTTTAATTTAAAGCCATAATATAAGAACGCATCGTTTTGTCTGTTGGTAAAATTCGTCGATACTCATTCAATTTTCTAAGATTTTTTCTGTCCGACTCCATATAGTTTTTGATTGCTTTTACTTTGATTTCATCCTCAACGGTATACCAGGGATTCCAAATGTCACATAAAGTTCTTTCTGGATCATAAGCTATAATAGGATTCCCATAGCGACTTTTTATTTCAATCTTACCTAATTCATACCATTCCGCTTTTGTATAGTGTAGCTCAACTGCGAATTCCTTCAATCCTTTTTCAGAAACGTGATAACCATAAGGTACAGTCAGATCGATCTGTCTAGGGATCATATCTGTTAAATCATACAAATCTAACGCGGTAATATGTGAAATAATGCCGCGTTCATATTTTTTTTGCGCCATAAACAATTCATCAGGAAATTGACCAGGTAAGGTGAAAAAACCTGGATACTCTCGATCCAGCTCCCCTCGATCTACCATACGTTTGATCGTAACAGGAGAAATGCCCGCTTTTTTAGCATCCTTCAAAGCCAAAGTTCCATTAAATTCTTCTAGTAGCTTATATACCATTGCTTTTGTCATTTTCTCCCTCCTTTGTATACGTATAAACTTATAAATATAGTATAACATAAGTTTATACGTATACAACAATCAGGAAGATTTTATCGATCTAATTCGATTTCTTTTTGAATCCGTTGCTGGTTCTTTAACTGCTGCAGTCTTCGTTTGCTGGCACGCATTTTTTCCTGTTCTGAACGAATGTTGGCTTTTTGATTTTCGATTTCTTGTTGTTTGTGTGTTGTATTACGCATAAGATTAACCCTCCATTATTTTGTAGTGCGTCGTGTTCTTTTCTTGAAGTTCGTTTTTTTCTTTTCAGAAAATTCAAAGCCTGTAGTGAAGTCTTCTTTTAAAACAATCGTTGCTTCAAACGAACCCTTCTGACCTTTTAACCCTTTCACTGGTTGGCTTGTTCGGCTATTTTGAATAATCTCCTTCAGCTGTGTCGCTGTGAGTTTCTTTTTGACAATCGTTGTCCATAATTTAAAATCACAGACTTCAGACGTACATGCTGCCACCTTTTGATAAAGTATGACTTCTTGTTCCTGGCATTTTGGACAAATTCCTAAATGACGCGCGGCTTCTTGCTTTTCACTGGCTGCTTTCACTTCTTGTAACGTCGATCCAAAATCAGTTGATTGGATTTGCCCTGGTACGACTTCCAATAAGTGAGAGACAAATTTTTGGATATTAGCTAGAAAAGTGGTTTGTGTTCCTTTTCGTTCTCCAATCTTTAATAAGTAGCTTTCCCATTTGGCGGTCATTTCGGCGCTCGTAAGCAGCGGCTCTTTTTCCACGGCTTGGCAAAGCAAAATCCCTTTATTCGTCACCACGAGCTTATTTTTCTCTACCTTGATATATTCCTTTTGTTTCAAGATTTCAATAATATTTGCCCGTGTCGCTTCTGTACCGATTCCTTCTACTTCTTTCAATATGGATTGCGCTTCTTCACTATCCACGGTTTTCCCAGCTGTTTTTATCGCAGTGATCAACGTACCTTCGGTATAAGGTTGTGGTGGCTTGGTTTCTTTTTCAAGGACTTGTAGATCTACCGTCACCATTTATCCTTTTGTCACTTTAGGAAGTAGCGGCTCTTCTTCCTTCTCTTTTCCGTCGCTCTCTTTTCCAAATAACTTCTTCCAACCTAGATCTACCGGCACTTTTCCGATTGCTTTTAACTGAAGCTGCTGAACTTGCGTCAAGATCGTTGTTTCTTCATAGGTATATTTTTCCGCAAACATGGCCACCGTTGTTTTTAACACTTGTTCATAAATGGCCTGCTGCAGTGGACTTAATTGTTCAAAAGCCGCTGCCGTCATGACCGTTTTTGTAGGAATGATCGCGTAATGTTCCTGGACTTTCTTATTATTCACATATCGACTATTCGGTGTATGAATAGGAGTAGGAATGGCTTCGGCTTTTAAAAAGTGTTTGTATTCGTCTAAGTGATCCAACAGATACGCATACTCCCCTTCTGTAATATAAGGGGTATCTGTTCGTGGGTAGCTTAGATATTTCCCTTCATACAACCCTTGTATGGCTTCCAAAGTATCTTTGGCACTAGCTTTCATGAGCTGATTCATTTTAGACTGAAGGCTGGATAGAGAAAAAAGACGTGGACTTGCCGCACTTTTTTTCTCGGTTTCAACTTGGTGGATCGTACCTGGCTGTTTTCCCAATTGAACCCCCTTTTCTTTTAAATAATCTTCAAATGCTTCTTGCGTCGCTTGGGTTTCATTCGGATCAAGCTTCGCATCAAATGCGCCATTTTGAGCGATTACTTGGGCTTTTCCTTCAAAATAAGGCTCTTTTTGGAAGTTTCTAATCTTTTCCTGCAGCTGATAAATCATGTAAAGCGTTGGGGTTTGGACTCTGCCTAAGGAAAAACTTCCTGGTATGCCTTTTTGCTGCAAGAGTAAACTATACAGTGGGCTGCCGTTCATGCCGATCAACCAATCAGCGATCTGGCGTGCTTGTGCTTCTTCAAATTTGGGATAGGTCTCTTCTGCGTCTCGTAATTGCTGGAATCCCTGATAAATGGCTTCTTTTTCTAAGGAGCTGATCCAAAGTCTTTTAAATATCTTTCCATGATCGGCGCCTGCTTGTTGAATGATCGTCCAAGCTATCAGTTCCCCTTCACGATCGCTATCTGTCGCAATAATAATGGTGTCGGCCGATTGAAGTTGCTGTTTCACCACCTTGAATTGCTTTTTCTTATCTTTAGGAACATGATAGTGATAATGTGTAGGGAAAATAGGCAAATGCTCTAATGACCATTGTTTCCAATTTTCATCGTACATATCGGGCGAATCTAACTCGACTAAATGACCAAAACCATACGTGATCACAGTTTCACCAGGAAACAATCTATCTTGGATTTCAAAATACCCGTCTTTTCGGGTGGCTTTAGAGAAGCTATCGGCATAAGCTTTCGCTTGTGACGGCTTTTCTGCTAAAATAACGGTTTTCATCATGACGATTTCACTCCCTTTCTTGTTGTTTGCCTTGTTGAAACAACATCGCACGTTTTTGCTTTCTGATCTCTTGTTGGTGGATTTCATGCTTCAATTGATCATTCCAATCCTTTTTTACTTCAGGTACAAATTCATGTTCATGATTTTTATAGCCTTTGTAGTATTGTTCTGCTTTATAAGAGAAAAGAATCTGAGCATTAATATCCCCTTTTTCTTGATAAAAACGATCAAAATCGTACGTACCATCCACGCGTTCACAACCTTTTAATTCTTTTGCGACTTCTCTACAAATATCTTTCAAATTAATAGCTTCTATTGAATCGTTAACAGAAAGCTGCTGACCAAAAGACGCATTTACTTTGTGAGCGGAAACTAGTTGGTTCGTTAATTGCAGATTGTTTTCTGTCTTGTGTATGGCCATAATTGCTTCAGGTTCAACTTTCATTTCTTTTGCAACTTCTTCATAAATGACTTTGTATTCTTTTGGCACTTGCCAATCATTAGCGATTCCTCGTTCACAACGTACTTTCTGATTCGTAAATGGATCAACTGCGCCCATTAATTGTTCTTTTTCGTAGAAAATATGTCCTGCACGGTCATTATCCACACAAATCTCAATGGATTGAGGAAAGGCTTGTTTCTTTCTCAATTCAGATACTGCCTCACCAAAATAATGACTGATCACATGGTGTTTTAACCCTTCCATAGAGACTAACCACGTATCGTTTAACTGATCACGATTCAGTGCAGCATAGCTAAGTAAATCAATACTACTCTCAAAAAATTTTAACTGTTTAGGGTCACCGATCTTTAGGTTAAATCCATGATTCGCTGTCGAATTTTTATCTATATGCTTATATGTGCCTCTCTCACCAAAACGTTCATAATCAATGAATGTTCCTTGATAACTCGCCCCTACTGTCTCTTTTGTCTGTGAATCTTTCCATAAAAAGGCGACCGCATGATCCAAACGATCGTCTTGAACTAAGAAATTTTGCCGTTTATGTTTTGGCTTTAGTTCGGCGATCAATCCTTCTTTTTCTGCATAATCAATCAACCAATCGGGCAGTTTTCGTTCTTCCTTCAAATAATTCCTTCCTTTTTCTGTGAGTGGTTGATAATCAACGGGGTGATCTTTGTACTTTTCTGTCTCAAAATGAAGATTTTCTACTCGTTCTGTTTTGTCTTCATTCTTTAGAATAAAATCTGTGGCTGCTTTAAATTGTTGCTTAGAGTCTTGAATCTCTTTGTCTATGAAAAAAAGTTTAGCTAATTCAATAATGTCGCCACTAATATTTTGACTGTTCCAATAAAAACGTTGTTTTCTTCGATCAAAAACAAATGAATCATGGTCTTCTAAGCGATAGTCTCGTCCTTTATTGACTACAGCCATTCCATTGTTTCGAGCAAAATCCACTATATCGATCTGTTTACATCGATCAATAAGACTCATTTTTTTCTCGGTCATTTTCAAACCTCCCAAAAGAAAAAAGACTATCCGTTTTTCAGATAGTCTTTTTTACTTGTTTTATACGCGTTCTTTTTGTGACAATTGTTGTTCATAATAGATTTCATTTTTTCGTTTGGCCACTTCTGACACTGTTTCAAGTGAAAATCGGAATGGATTTCCTAGCGCAAATTCTTCTGAAGGTAACGCCGTTTGAATCTCTTTTCCATAACTTTTTCCTTTTAAAATCACTTGATTATGCTGCGTATCTTCAATAAACGCCGCATCCTTCAAATGTAACGTTCGGCCCGTGTCTTCTTCCAGGACTTTCCCGTCTTTCTTGTCGATCCAAAGTGAGCCAACGAGCACAATATTCTTTTGTTCTGCTGTTTCTACAACATTTTTCTCATCCTGCTTCACTTCTGCTGGCTGGATCTCTGGTTCTCTTTCTCTGTATTGATTGATTTCATTAGAAATGGTTTGAATGAATTCATTTGCGACACGACTGACATCATTCATGATTTTCCCACGTTCCGCAGCTTCCTTATCATCCAACGTCTGACCATTCTTCGTCCATGTCGCAATATAAGGAATAGCTTTCTCCGAGGTGTCCATCCCAAAATGCTTGCACACAATATAGGAGGTCATTTCTGCCTGTAGTTCTTTTGTTGCAGTATCTAATTCTGAAAATTTGTGCATTCTAGCATGGGCTAATTCGTGAATACTTGTGGCTAAATGCTGCGTAGGAGTATTTCGAGTATTCATGACGATTTCTTCTTCGCCAGTAAATTCGTTACGAACGTACGCCCCACGTGCTTGTCCTAATTCTCTTTGATAGACTTCACTTTCTGTCATATCTCGAATTTGAATTCCAATATTTTTGGCTACCGCTTGAATCCCAACTTGAAGTTCTGTATGCCCTGTTTGATCCAATTGAAAATCAAAGACGCGGTTCGGGAAGATTTTCGGATAGTCTTCAGGCTTCAATTGTGTTTGTGTGATATCAAACACTTTTTCAATCGTGTAGTAAGGTTTTTTGATCACTTCGATTTGACCACTTTCGATTCGTTTTTTATCTTCTGGTGTAGCCTCTGTTTCTCGAACAAAGCCACGTCCTTTCTCATAAAATCCTTTGACCGTTTTTCTGACAAAGATCTTGTTCCCTTGTTCCCCTTTTTTGATATAGATTCCTTCTTTTTTCAACGCGGCACGACCTAAACAAGCCGTTGCGCCTGGAAATTGTTCCTCGATCAATAATTGATTTCTAAAGGATCGTTCTGGAAAACGAGACATAAAATTCAAAAGTTCTTTGACGTCTTCAGGTGAATGAGTATGCTTTTTCACCGCATCAAGCGCCTGTTGGGAAAGTGATTTGACTTCTTGCTTAATCTCTTCTGCCGTTCGTTTTTGATAACCCTTTTGTTTTGTTTTTGTCTCTTTAATCTCATTTTGTACTTTTGAAATAGGTCCATTTTTGACTGTTTGTTTTTGTTCCTTCTCAGGTACTTGTTCGCACAATCTAGCTAACTCTAAATAGATGGGGTGATTACTATTGACGCCATCCCCTAGATCCATTCGTATCTGATCTACTACTTCTCCATTCTTCACTTCTTCAAAATAGAATTTATAATAGCCTGCTTCTGCGGCGTATTGGTTATCCAGTGTTTTGAGTTGATCGATCAATTCTAGTGTTACGATCTCCCCACCATAACTTTTCAACCCTTTTGCTGGATCATTTTCGTTGAATTCTACTCGATAGAAATGATCGGTTTCTTTCTCCTTCACAGAATCAGTAGGTGTAGCTTCTTCAAGTAATTCACGAACAGCTGCCTTTTCTTCTTCCGACGTGGCTTGGTATTTTTTAGATTCCTCAAATCCCCCGTTTTCATTGAGTTCTAAAGCGACTTTTCGATAGCCTTTCAGAAAATAGATAGTTGGATTCTTTTTCCATTGCGTCACTCGTCCGCTGTCAATGATCGCTTGTACTTCAGGAAGAATATTTTCTTTTCCTTTCTCTGATTTTTCTTTCAGCTGTTCTAATGTTTCCAATTTTCGTTGGTATTTTCGGATCGTGGCAGCTGAAAAAGTCGATTCACCTTTTTCAAAGCGTTCGATTTCTTCTTTGATTCTTGGAATATTTTCGATCGTCATATCCAGGCCACCGTACTTGTTATAACCCATTTCCTTTAGCTCTTCTTGTCTTTCAAGTTTTTCTACCTGTTTTTCTTGTTGCTTGATCTCTTCTCTCAGACTTTGGACTTTATTTTCGATTCGTTCTTGTTGCCTAAACCAAGAATGCCCGTTTCTCTTATCGTTCATTGGTTGACCGTTGGTCTTTCTTTGGTGTTCAAACATCTTTTCGATTTGATCATTTAATTCATTTTGCAATCGTGCTAATTTTCTTTTGGATTTTCCCAAACGACTATTGTCTAGTGGTTCTTTTTCTTCTGCCATGTCCGTTTCCTCCTAAACAAATGGATAATTTTCTACTGCATCAACGAACGTTTTTGTAATCAGATTTAACGCTAAAATATCGCCACTTCGATAAGCTTTTGCCGCTTTGTCTGTGACGACAAAAGATCTACCTGTTTGAATTTCTGTCACAAAAACGAGATTGTCTCTGCTTTTTTCAACAACAACTCCAATAGTTGAATAAGCCATTTCTTCTTCCTCCCTTCTCTTTCTTTTGATATAATGTAGTCGGAAATCGCACCACTCATTGAATTGGCGGAAAACAATTCATTGAAAAAAAGACTCCTGGACAATTACGTTCAGGACTCTTTTACTTCTTTTATTCACTTAACAACTAACATTCTGTGAGTGAAATAGACTCTTCAATGCTTTTACACGGGAAGTTATTGATCCCCTCTTCATTCATTTCCCAAGTAGTATAATAAGGCGCTAACTTGCCTTCATATTCTTGAATGATAAAATATTTTTCACCCTTCACATGATTACAACAGTACACACCAGTAGCTGGGTACTCAACGACTAAAAATTGATTTGGATCAAACTGTTCGTTTCTCAACATTTCTCTTATCTGAAACAAATGCTCTTTTTCTAAACAATCGGGAAGTTGTTCGATTCGTTCTTCTCTTAATGATCCTTCTATAACTTTCCATTGATCTAAATATTGTTTCATTGCTATTCCTCCTACTGTCTTTCTTGTTCCATTTGAATTCTTCGTTGTTGCTCTTCGTATGCTTTACTTGCGTGGTATTTTTCTTCATGGGCATTAATCGTTCGATTTAATTGACGCAAACTCCGTTGCGTGACAACTCTTTGTTGGAATTGTTTCCTTCGCTTCATGAATTCTTCGTAACTATACTTGTATTCATTTGTTGGCAACTGTTTAAGTGTTCGGAAGGATCGTTCATTATAAATAGATTGCATCTGATCGACACCTTCTATTAATGGTTTTATTTGACTATCTTGTCTCTTCAGTTCTGTTAGGATGGCATTTCCTGTGCGCTTTTTTAAATCAAAGAGGGCGTTTTTTTCTGCATCCTTTGATTCTCTTTTGCTTTCCCCATAAAGACTTTTTGCTTCTTCTTTCAATGCTTTTGAAATCTGTATATATTCTTGATATTCAGGTTCTTTTGTTAAAACATATTTGGTTAACTCATCGAGTTTCTCTCTTGTGTATGGTGAAAGTTTGGTTCGTTTTTCATCCCCGTAATTCCATTCTGAACGTTTGTCAGGTAGGGTTTTATATACTTCATTTAATAAGTTCATTGCGTGTCGATCGTAACGCGCTGGCTCTTTTACCACTTTTGTTAAGGTGTTACGCAAATCACTTTTCCGCGTCAATAAATTTCGTTTCTCCATACCAATCATTCGATCCTTTTCATAAGAAAAACGTTCTAACTCATGTACATAATTGGTCTTCATTGCGTCTAATGTTGCTTGTCTTCTCTTACCTTTCGGTACGATATAACTCACACCATTTTCAACCTCCGTGTAAGGTTTACGCGTATTTTCTTTTTCAACAACTGCAAAATGAATATGGATATGTTTGGTATTACGGTGAATCGTTGCCATCCAGTAGCCTGTTTCGTTCAGTTGCTCTTTCTCGAATAATGTCTCCATCATTTTTCTTCCAGCTGCTTTTAATCCTTCTTCATCTAAAGTATCTGTTTTGGGATCGTACAATCCTATTTTTTCAAGATACGAATTATCATGAGAGACAACATCTTGATAAATGATTGAGCCTTTTTGTTGTCCTCTTTGGAAGATTTGCTTAATCTCCTTCAGATCACTTCCTTTCACTTCGTCTGAAGCCATAGAAAAAACTCCAGGAAGGTTTCCTGAAGCTTTTTTGTGTGGCTCTGTTTGATATTTTTTTATTGCTTGGTTCAAGCGTTGGTATTCTTTTTGTTCACTTTGCGTCAGTTCTTTCTTTTGTTCTAACGTATAGTGACGGGTCATATAAGAAAGATATTTGGTAAAATCTTGTTCTTCTAACTTGTCAAAGTTGATTCCATTTCCCATCAAAGATTGAGCTTCATTCGACGTTTCGCTGAATTCTTTATCCGTCTTACTCTCCGAAAAAGTTTCTCCTTCAGGAATATAAAAATCCTCTAAAGCATTCTTGATTCGTTGCAGTTCCTGTTCTTCTTCAGGCGTACGTCGTTCCATTTCTTCCAGCGCTTTTTCTCTTGTCATATAATCAATGTATGTTGAAAAAGATTTTTTATTGGGCAAGGTAAATTGACAAGTGAGAATGACTGCAGGCGATTTATTCATCATGTTCCCCTTCTACTTTTATCTTTTTAGAATCTTCGTTGGATCAAATGGATCTACTCTGGCATAAACAGATTCATTCACAGGTTTCTTCAACTGAGGGGAATATTTTTTGGTTTGATTAGATTTAATTTTTCCTTCCACACGTTCTTTTGCTTCTTGGTAAACCGTTGAATTTGTACCAATTAGTATTCCTGTATCTTTCAAATGAAGATCTGCAAACTCTGAAACCATTTCGGTTAAAATAGAAATTTCTTTACTCATTCCATTCAACTTTGCTTGATTGGAATTTACTTTTTTCTCCATTTCTGGATCATAATTCATACATAGAAACCGAACGGCTTCACTATAGTTTTTAACTTCTGCATGAGTAGAAATAATCTCATCCAACACATCGATATGTGTTTGGTGAAAGTAAATGTGTTTGTCTATAACCTTTGCCATATCAAAGTTCACTTCCTCTATTTTGCTCGATCAAGATTTCTAAAATACGATTGTTTTGGCTAACATATTCTTCTAATATCTTTGTGTTATAGCTTTGAATTTCTGAAAACTTTTCTAATAACTGATCAAACTTTTCTTTTTTGTATTCCATCAAAGGACGATCAAAATCATTTTCTATTAGTAATTTTAAATAATCGTTACGACTCCATTTATTACCCGTACGGTTACTTAGTTCGTCACATCTTCGATCAATTTCTCTTACGATTTTCTCATCCACATTTCTTATTCTTACTTCCATATTAATTCCTCCAATTTAAAAAGGATAGCGAAAAGGAGCCTATCCTTTTTGCTATCCTACTACCCTCCTTTTACTATCCTTCACTATCCTTTCACTATCCTATTTTTAAATATTTTGTTCCCACATTTATTTTTGAGAAACGTAATAGGCACAGCCTATTGGAACACTTTTTTTAAAAAGTGTTCCCACGTTTCCTTATGCTCTTTACAAATAAAGGCTTTTAGAGACGTTCTGGAATTTTAGATTCCTTGAATTGTTCCCATTCATCAATCAATTGGCTATAAGTAGCCATTAATTTTTTTCTTGCTCTTGTTGCTTTCGAATCAACAAAAAATCAGTTTGATTCGTTAATTCTAAATATTCTGTTCGGTATTCAATGTTCATCGTACCCGTTTTACTACATAGTAACTGATTATGACGTTCTTTCACTTTGAATAACTGCTCCTTCTTTAAGGTTTTTAACTCCATGCCAACTATAAGCACAATCCTGTATAGAGGAATCATTTTCAAACGATTCTCCATAATTATTTATCTTTCATTGGAAGTTCTAAATCACTACTGTTCCAAAAAATGTATGGTTTGTTTTGACGAATATTACTTCCATCTAACCACAATTTTCCGATGCCATATCGTAGGCTTGCTTCGACTTCATAAAAATTGTAGATCTCTTTTCTTCGATCTATTGCTTTCATTTCCTGGCCATTTTTTAAAATAGATCTGATGCCCTTAACAGTAGATTCATGGATACTCGTGTGAACGATATCCGTATTGATCAATTCGTCATATCTTCCAAAATCAACATTGTACTCATAACCAAGAAGTGTCGGAATCAGGTCAATTTCAATTTCTTTTTCAATTGAACGTTTAATAAGTTTCGTGGATACATACCCGACAAAAAAGAGAATAATACCCACTTCAAACAAATACATGTGTCCATTTACAAAGTGAATAAACGTCAATAAAAAATCCTTCACTCCTTTTGTTGTTCTTCCAGATTGTTCAATTTGTTTTATTAAAGTCGCTAGAATTGCATTTACAACAATTAAATCGAATAGGCTTTTGAAAAGTTTTCCTGCTGTTAATTTTTGCCTGGTAAATTGCATGACTAATTGAGTAAAAATAGACAATAGCATGACAAAAATCAACGTCATTAGCACTGTAAAAATGTCTGATGCTGCAATCCTATTGGGATCATTTATCAAGTAATAAGCCGTTCCAAATACTCCAATCGAGTAAACGGTTAAATCAAGAATAAGTCGTGCCCCGTAACTACAAAGTTTTCCTAATGGCCATAATTGCAATACCCAAAATTTCTTTCGTTTGCTATTTCTTTTCAGAGGAAGCCAGGTGTGTTCAATCCAGTCGTCCGATTTCATTTCGATTTCTTCCCTAAATTCTTTCCTTTAACGTTTTCCTTTGCTACTTTAGCAGCGATAGGTTGCTCAATGAACCAATTTTTTAAGTAAATAAAAACTACTACTGGATATACTTCTTCCTTTTTCTTAACTCGTTAGCTATTTTATACTCAATATACTCCTGCTCTAACACACACAAACAATCATATACCTGATCCATAGTCTCCCCAGAAGCTAAGGACAACCCATGAAGAAACTCAATCGGCAAAGAAGCAACTGTTTTTTCCCTGGTAACCCAAGAAGACAAAGTCCCCTGCTTAAAACCATAAAGCTCACAGAACACTTCCACAGATAATCCCAAACGACCAATGATAAACACATTAACAGGATGTGAATAGACATAATTTTTTAACGACATACAACTTCCTCCATGATACATAAGACTGCATACGCAGTTATAAGTATATCACCTACACGTAGCTAGGCAAAGGGAGCAACACCTACAGAAGTATCATAGATATATTGTATAGGGCAATTTGCACCTTTTATTTTTCAACCTGTATCTACTTCAAAAAGATTCACTTCTTTAAGAGGGTTCAAGGGGGTTGATAATTGTCTAAATGTCTCTTCTACTAAGCTCTCGTTGAGTCCAAATACCTCTGTGATCCTTGTTGAATAATCTAGTCTCTTTTCTTTACTTAGTTGAATAACCCTCGCGAACAACGTTTTGACTGAAGCAATGATCATTCCGCCATTTCTTCCTCGTGTTACCTTGTAGAAGACTTTATTCTCCTCTCGTAACTCATTTAAGATCTTATCAAGTGTTCGCTTGGGCATCGTTAGTTGTGAAGCCAATTCTTTTTTTGACAGGTTCAAATAAGGCTCACTAGCAAGACTTTTTTCGCTTAGATAAGCCAATAGATCTTCTTTCCATTCATTTTTATGACTATATTTTCTTTGATCTCGTGGCTTTTTAAATTTCCACCAGCCACGTCGTTGAATGAACAGATCATTATTTTTTAAGGTTGGTGAAACCCATTGCTGGCACAATTCAATAATGAATTCTCTGCTTGCTGCTTGATAATTACCAGAATAAGCACTACGTACAATCTTTACTAATTCTGCTTCAGATAGCGGTTCCTGTAACCGTTCGTTGAATGTGAACATATTGTATTCGCAAGTATCCAATGCATAACCTGAAGAGTAATAAGCTAAAGAAAGCGTGAAAATCACATTATTTCGACCAAGACGTCCTTCTCCGCCGACGATGTTTGCTTTATGAAGTAACATATCGAACCACGGTTCATCTACTTGACGAATTTCTTTTTTCTCAGGAAAGACAATTAGTTTTCGTTCTCGATCTTCTTTTGTTTTTTGATCTGATTCAAGCTTCATCGACCATTGAATCCAGTCAGCAAAAGAATACTGATAGTTCATTTCTTTAAAAACAATATTATTTTCTTGTGGGAATCGAGCAATTCCGAAGTGGTTACATCCTAGATCCACTCCGGACAATTTTTCAGCCAACTGTAGACGAATTGTTTTTGAAATTTTTTTTGCTACATCGATCACCTTGAAATTGCTTTTCTTTGTGACATAGCCTGGTGTCTTTAGTACAAAATAAACTTGATAACCATGATCTGATTCTAAAATTAGCGTTGGCATGTAGCCCACTTGATCTAAACAGGCTAAAATAATTTCGCCTTGATGGTTCTCTTTTGAATCGATATCAACTACAAATGTGTTGATTTGACTTAAGTTTTTCTCAGAATGACCTTTAACCACTGTTCGATAATCATCCGCATAAGTACCAAAGCGATAGGTATTAGGTGTCCAATGCGTTAGTTTCTTTTCGTTCTCTAAAATAGCTTCTTCCGAAGTAATGACCATACCACGCCCAACATTCATTAATTGCTTGCTACGGTACGCAAAGATAGCACCACTCCTACTGGAATCAATATGACCTGCAGGTTTCATGGTGCTGTTTCGATATTTGTATGTACGTAAGCCGTTTTTAAGAATAGCTGAATAAATTTCGCTCAACATCGATTGTAACGTCCTTTCTCAAACAAAAAGAGAACACAGTTTAGCTTTAATCTCAGCCATAGTATGTGTTCTCTCTTCAGTGTTTAAGAATATTTAATTTAAGTACACTAAATAAACTTTCTTCTGTTGAGTTGCTCGCCTTTTTTTGGTAGAATAAAGGCAATCGGAAAAGGTATCCGATCAACTTTTAATATAAGTAGTTGGTAGCTACTTACATATTCTTGAGACGAGCGTGAACACATGTCCTAACCATGTGATTCAGAAATAATTGATTCTGCTAAAATCAATTATTTCCGTCTCTTTTTTTTATGTAATTTTTCTGTTTAAAGAGTACCACTGCTTTTGCTACTTTGTAAATAGTGAATTATCTGTGGTTTCTATAGAATTAAGTTTACCTCTTTTCACTCTAAATTGTCAACGCAAAACGCACAAATATATTTTGACATTTTGAATATATCTGATATACTGAATATAGCAAATATATTTAGTATATCCACTATATTCCTTATAAAGTCTGAATTCTTATCAATTTGGAGTATATTAGATATATCGAATATATTAAGTATATGAAGTATACTAAATATATTTAGTATAGGAAATTGGAGGGAACTATGGAAAACTTACGGACTGCATTTAAAACATCAGATAAACTAGGAAAAGTTGTAATGCTTACAGGTAGAAAAGGCGGCATTGGTAAGACTACAGACAATGATTTATTAGCGATTGTTTCTAGTCAACTTTTTGAAAAAGACGTGTTGCTAATTGATTATGACCAACAAAGAAATACTACTTCCAACATTGGATCAACGTATCAAATTACTAGCTTTGATCGATCCATGTCTGCAGCAATCAAAAAAGGGGACTGGGTTTCAGGTATTACTCAAGTAAGTCCACATTTATATATTATGGCTGGCTCTCCTGGATCTGAAGAACTTAATGAATACTTGTCCGAAAAATATCCTGATCGTCGTAAGAGATCATTGGCCTTCATTAAACCTTTAGAAGAATTGAGAAAAAATTTCGATTATATCTTTATCGACTGCCCACCATCAACAGATAATGTGGTTCGTGCATTCTTAACTGCTGCAGATTATATTATTGCAATGCAAGAATTAAAACGGTACGCAATGGAAGGAACAGAAGATTTTATTAATAAAGTTTTAGTTCCGATTGTCACGAATTTTGAAGAGTCTCATCTTCAAATCATTGGAATTTTGCCTGTTCTTTTCTCAGTGCGACGTTCCTCTCAACACGCAAACTATCAAAAAACAATTGATAAGTATGGTGAATCAAACATTTTTAAAAGCATTGTTAAAGGCTCGGATCGGTTAGAAATGTATGGTGAGAATGGTATCCAATTAAATGATTATGTAGATCGAAGATGGTGGGCTATTTTTGCAGACATCTTTACAGAATTAGAAGAAAGAATTGAATACTATGAACAACATGGTGATATTGAAGGATTTGATTATACACCTAAATATGCTGACTCAATGGCCAATCATATCCTACCTCTTGGAAAGGAGATTAAACTAAATGGCATTATTACCAACGAACAAAGATAAGAAGAAAATTGGTGCTGAAGATATTTCAATTAAAGATGATATTAATGTCGAGTTAGGGGAACGAAAGTACACTGCGAAAGAAAGAAAACCAGTTCAAGTAGATCCTCCCGTACTAAAAACCATTCGGGATCTTAGTTATGCAAAAGATATTCCTATGTATGAAATAGTCAAACTTGCAATGGACGCCTATGTTGATACTTTAAACGACGAGGAACGGATTATATATAATAGACGATCAAAAGATTAAAATATAGTAAGTATACTAGATATAGTAAATATATTTAGTATACTTACTATATTTTTAGCTTTATTAATCCTAATCCTTCAAAATATGTGTATTGTTTGGGGGTATACAACATTCACAAATTTTATTGTTTCTAGTTTTTACTATACTAAATATGGTTCTGTTGCAAAGTTTTAAATCTACTATCAAATAAGGTAGAATAATAGAAAAAGATAGCAGGAGGAATGACGATGAATCATTTTAAAGGAAAGCAATTTCAGCAGGATGTGATTATTGTAGCCGT
>SKEV01000387.1_pt1 | contig 22723 bp, 28 predicted proteins | sample 4819531 | NCBI WGS metagenome assembly SKEV01 (sample SAMN11008800, study PRJNA524170) | human gut metagenome | biome: Human fecal sample; material: Feces; isolation source: fecal sample from pouch patient p9, p28 | host: Homo sapiens | place: Israel: Tel-Aviv | collected 2016-08-01 | reverse complement strand
TGCTGGCGTTGGTTCCCTTCAGCTCATCAACTATCCGTTGCGCCTCGTCCCTGTGCTGTTTCGCGTTCTGCTCGCTTTTTGCAGCCGATTCGGCGCTGGCTTTTGCCTCACCGGTCAGCGTTGCGGCTTCGTCGAGTTTATCGACCGCTTTCTGGACTATCTTATCGGCATCTTTGACCGCCTGTTCTGCCCGGGCGGCATCCTGTGTGGCAGATGATGCCAGCAGCGCCACCTGATTTTTATCTTCGGCAACGGCTTCTGCATTCTGCTGTACGTTATCCGCCAGCGTCTCGCAGTCGCTCTTAATTTGTTGCGCATCAGCGACATGTTGCCCGGCCTGTCGTTCGCTTTTCGCTGCCGCTTCCGCGCTTTGCTGCGCCTGCGCCACCATTTCCTCAAAGCGTTTCACTACATCCGGCTTTAAATCGCCTTCATCAAGGGCAGTCAGAAAGTCGTTCAGCGTGCCGGGCTTTGAGTCGTCGTAAACCGAAATATCACCGACACAATATTCTCTTTCAATACATGACCGAAGATAAACGCCATATCTTCCGGTCTGAGCCTCAAATGCATATTCTCCTGCCGGCCCTGTCACCACTGTTGCCACCGTTTTCATAACCACTGCGGATGTATTCTGTCGGGCTTTCAGAATAATATGGTATCCGGACATGGGGAGTCCCGCACCATCCGTCAGCACACCCGAAATTAATACAGACATGTTTATTTCCTGATTCAGAAAACATTAACCAAAATAATTGACGCCTTTTTTCTTGCCTCTGACTTTCCCCTTTGCAGAAATATCCGTGGTCAGCGACAGATTCAGCGAAAATCCCTGTCCCGGCGCCAGTGAAAACTCCACAGACTCAGCCTGCCAGTGATGGTCCTCACGCACACCAAATCCCTGCGTGATAAAACGCATCTCTGCCCCTGCTTTCAGCAGTTCCGGTCTGCAGGGCAACGTTATCGCCATCTGGCGTCCGGCTTTCTGCACACGTTTAACCTTCGACTCTGCACAGTGTTTTGCGGTGCCCTGATCAGGCTGGGTAAACGGATGCCGCTTGTCTGTTGACTCCACGTCAACTTTAACTTCACGTGTGCGTCCGTCACGGGCATCAAAATACCGTACACCCACTTTCCCATCTTTCCCGCCACCCGCAGCTCCCTGTCGTTCGCCCTCCCGGTAATCCCAGTCTGACACCATATCCGGCGTGATGGTCATTACAGGCGCATCCCTGCCGCCTGTACTCTGCGATGCGCCATACTCCAGGAATAACCAGTAACCGTTCGTCGGTTTACTGGTGGCACCGTACATCCCTGCAAGCCGGGAAAGCAGGGACGCATCCGATTCAGATGACTGCATCACCCACGGAATACGAATTTCCGCCAGCGCCGGTGAGACCCGCGCCACCAGATTATTTTCAGTGGCAATCGTTTTCACCAGGTCGCCCAGTGTGATATCGCTGAACGCGCGGGTTTTCAGTGCAGTCACATCTGCACCATGTCTGGATGCATTCATGGGCGCGGCAGTGGCATAAATGCTTATCCGCCGCGGTGGGCCACCACTTGCCACCTGACAGACGGTAAAACTGCCTTTATTTACCAGATTTCCGTTGAATCCCAGTCCCAGCGTTAACACCACGCCTTTCGGTGGCAGCGCCATCGTCTCACTGAACACGGTTATCATCAGTTCATCGGACCGCTTTGTGGCCGCACCGTTATCGGTATAACGCAGTTCAGCCAGCCCCCGTTTTATGGCCTTCGTGATATCCTCGCCTTCCGCTGTCAGGCTGAAATCCGGCTGATACTCATTCAGTCCCATAACTGAAACGTCTCCTTTTCCTCCGGTTCATATACCCAGTCCGGCAACACAATTTCCACACCTGCCGGATAGACCGGACCAAGGTCAGCCAGTCCGGGATTTGCCTCCAGCACTGCCGCCAGTGACTGGTTAAGCCCTGCACTGCCATAGTGTCTCTGACAGATATCATCCAGCATATCGCCGTCAGTGGTCCGCCAGTTTTTCGCCATAGTATTTCAGCTCCAGTGTGAACGTTTTGTTCTTCGGCGCACCGCCGGGAAGAAAGGACGTGGTGTTATCTGAATAGGCAGTTGCCACGAAATACCCCATCACATCACCTGTGCTCGAGACCAGAAGGTGCGGGGCCGGATTGTCATCCACCATCTGAACCAGTGTATCAAGGGCATCCATTCCCGTGCCGCCACGAAATCCTGCATGTACCATACCTTCAAGGGTTATTGTTCTGGCCCCCTTACCGGTATACTGCAGCAGGTCGTTTTTTCCGATAAGCTGCTGTTCATCCCATCGCCATTCCATCGTGCGCTTCATGGCGTTATACGCTGCCGTATCGATACTGAATTCAAACTCACCAAACGACAGCATGACGCGGGAAGCCACCTCCGTTAATGAGCCCACTGCATCCCATGCTTCACGCTCAAGCCGGTTTACCCCCCAGCCCAGTAAATCCACCATCTTCACCCCCAGGATTCATAACCATCCGTCATACGGGAACGCTGACCAAAATGAATATCCCCCAGATTTTTCGTTACCCTGTCTGCCAGTTGTCCGGCATCCTCGCCGGGTTTCTGGGTGATGTTAAATTCGGCCCGTATCTGATACGTGGGTTTTACTTCCACCTGGCTGATACTGCCGGGTGTATATTGGAGAGCTGAAAGGCGATCCGGGTTTTCCGGCTCCTGCCCTGCAGCAGGGAGCACTCCATACTCTGACAGACCATTGCGGATTGCCTCTTCCCATCCCTTAAAGTCGGGAGTATCTTCTGGACCCAGAAAAGGGTCGAGAAACGCCTCAAATTTTTTATCGTCATGATTCCAGGGAAGGTGACCGCGGGTATCTTTATAAGACTGTACAACCCGCTTCGTCAGGTCCGGATTTTGCCTGAGCAATTCATCAAACCACTCACCCTGACCATTTTTCTGCGCCACAATTCTCGCCAGCTCCGGCGACCCCATTTTTGCCAGATATTCCAGCACTTCTCGTCGGTCGTCTCGCGGATCATCCGCCAGCCCCCATTCAATGGCTTTTTGTGTAATTCCGCCCAGAACTTTCCCGAAATTCCACATCCATGCAGCCATCCGGATCAACGTCGGCAGAGCGACGTCATTGATAAATTTCTGAATTTTTTCCAGTCCACCATGCTTAAACCAGGCTGCAAGATCATCCGTCACTCGTTGAATATGGGGTGCAAGCTGCTTACCCAGCTTTCCACTGATATCATCAATGGAAGAATTCAGAACATTGCGGAGATTCGACAGCGCCGCATGTCCCTGTACTGCACCATCTGCCCCTTCTTTTGTTACCAGGTTATAACGTTTCTGCTCACTGATAAGCTCACCGAAGGTTTTTCCTGACAGACGCATCCAGGTCAGAATTTTATTGGCCTCACCACCAAACAATGCATCTGCCATCCCGGCAGCCACCTGTTCATTTTTCACCTCCAGCAACCGATCAAAAATAAATTCAACCTGCTCCTGGTTGTTTTTTCCGGCCATCACCCCGGCTTTCAGCCCCAGCGCACCAAACACCTCCTGAATGGCCCCTTTATCCGTGGCACCATTATCATCATCAAAAACCTTGTTCCGGTACTCCTCAAACAGATCACCGATGTTTTCACCGTTAAGCCCCATCAGTCGGGCAAGTGAATCCCATGCCGCATAGGTTTCATAATCCACCCCGTAACTGCGGGCTATCCCTGCCCGCTCTGCCGTCTCCGTATTCCGGTTAAGCACAGCGGTAGTGCCCGCTGCCAGCGTCAGCCCCGAACCAACAGAAAGCCCAAAACCGGTTTTAAGGACCGTCCCGGCCCGCCCTTTCCAGCGTTCCAGACTTTCAGCACGAGCCAGCTTACGGTTAAATTTGTCCTGCTCTTCGGTGGCATCATGAATTTTTTTGCCCAGCTTTTCATACTGCTTTCGCAGTTCAGTAACATCCTGTCCAGCCAGTACGCCAGCCCGAATTTTTCGTTTCAGTACATCCTGCTGACGTGTCAGGCGAGCCACCTCCCGTGTTGCCCCTGATAATCCGTGCCTCAGTCCATCAACCGATTTTTTCCACGACGGATCTATCGTGCCACCGATCCTGATATTCGCTCTAAGGTTATCGCCAACCGTTGCCATAACGTCGCTTCCTCTCTTCCGACTCCGCCAGCATCATTGCCACAAAATCCGCATACGGCAGCGCCATCACCTCACAGGGAGACCACCCGAACCAGGCACCGGCACGCCGTATCGCTGTCAGGATGCTGTCTTCTTCCGCCGGACCGGCGGCAGCAAAAAAACATTAAACTGCCGCTCCAGGGCCAGGTAATCACACGCTTCCATGTTCATCATGTCCGCCGCATCCATCCCGCACAGACCGGCAATCATATCCAGATCGGCTTCAGCTTCCGGTTTGGTGCTCCGGCGATGCAGCAGCCTGTCACGAACGGTGGGCGCACGCATGGTGACGTGCGTGATCGTCTGTCCTGACGCGGTGACATACGGCACGGATAACACAATTTCCACACTGCTGGCAGGCACACTGTTTTTTTCTGACATCTGCGTCTCCTCTTAAAAAAGAAAAGGCGGCCTGAGCCGCCTGAATGACAGGATACCGGGATTAAACCCGGATAATTTTTTTCAGATCCGACAGAACATTCACGCCGTTAATACGGCGCACAAATTCCTCCGGAATAATGCAGATGGTTTCCACACCGTCGACAGCCTGACGGTAATAACTCAGTGACATTTCCACCGTCACCGAAGCGTCAGCCTGTGATGTGGCAGGACGTGCATCCGGCGTGATACTGGTGATCATCCCCTGCAGGGTTTCCACCTGTCCGCTGGTCGCATTCCCCACCTGGTAAGCCTGGCGAACAACGATCTCCGGTGAATAAAGCCCGGCCTGTAATCCCAGCAGCGTCAGCATGGAAACATCGTAACCATAAATCTTAAATGAGCAGGTCAGCGCTTCCATGCCGTCATCCACTGCCACCGGCGCATCCATTGCACCGGTTTTGATATCCACTGTTGAGATATTAATGGCGGGCGGCGTGTATTCATGCGCCCCATGAAGACGGATCCCGCCAGGCAGAAACAACGTCCAGGCGCGCAACAGTTTTTTTTCACCTGTGATCATACTGTCAGTTCCTCCTGTGCCAGTTTATTGTTGATCATTGTCCGTAGCGTCAGGCGCTCCAGTGGCGACTTTGGTCCGAAGTCATAGTCGATATACAACCACCCGGCTGCCAGGTTTTCTGCCGTGTTCAGTTCATCATTCAGCCAGGCGCTGCCACCGTGGATCGCACCCAGATTTTTAAGCTGACGCATATAGGCATTAATACTGCCAAGAATGTCGTCCGCCACATCCCGATCAAGCGGGCGATCGACATAAGGCAGCATGGCCTCCTGAATGCTGTCCTCAATCACATCAGCCGTACGGCGCACAGACTCAAAACGCAGCTGGCTGTGGGATGTACACAGGCGGTTACCCCAGTGTTTAAAGCCGTCATGGCGAATAATGGTGGAGATGTTTTCCATGTTCAGCAGGTTTGCCGTGCAGTTCTGCTCCCCGAGAATAAACGTATCCACCTGCTCCAGACCGGTGATATTCATCACGTCCTGGTTTGATTTGGACCACCACCACCCTTTTTCGTAATCAATACGGGCACGCAGCCCGGCAGCACGGGCCGAATACGGACGAAATACCGTCTGCCCGCTGTCATCCGTTACTGACACGCGCGGGCGCAGCAGTTCCACGCGCCCGCCAAAGGATGCGCGCCGCTGAACCACATCCTGCGGCGTTGCCATTGAGGGAGAGTCGATATAGGCCACAGCCCGCAGCTTCGCGGCATACGTTTCCAGCGCCTTTGCCACACCATCATCCTCACTGTAACCCGTGGCAATGAGAATGCGCGGCTGATAGCCCGTCACACCTTTACTCTCTGTCAGCGCTTCCATGGCCTTAATCACCGCCGCGCGTTGTTCAGCCTCTTTCGCTTTCGGTTTGCTTTCCGCACGTACCACAATCACCAGTGCACCGGTCTGATCAAAAATATCTCGCAGGGCCGGATACAGTGTTCCGGCGGCCCCCAGTTTTCCTGCCTGAGTAATGGCTCCTGCCACCACAACTGGTGTATTAACCGGGAACGCCTCATCTTCCCCGCCGGATAACGTCAGGCTGAATGGCGACACCACATTATTTTCAGCGCTCCCTGCATTCAGGGTACTGACCGCCGCCGTCACAGGTGAATCACCCAGTGCATTCACCACTTCAGTCACACGGTCAGCCGTGGCGTTAACCTGGCTGTGTTCGTCCGTCCCCAGCGTTATCGTCAGGGTTGTGCCTTTCAGCGATGCCACTGTCTGCGCGTTTTGTTCTGTGGCAGCCACGGCAACAACCGAAATCTTATTACCGACCCGACCTTCCTGTTTCGCCGTAAAATCCAGCGCCGTTCCCAGCAGCCAGGAGCCGGCTGTGCCGGAAGCGCACACGCCACCAGAGGCGTCCGGTGCTGTCCCCACCAGGCCAATCACTGCTGTGGAGATGGTCTGCACGGCAACCGTGCCTGTCGTCAGTTCAATGGTTTCAACACCATGTAATCCGGACATACATTTCTCCCATAAAAAAACCGCCCTCAGGCGGTCAGATGATTAACTTCTTTTTCAGGTATTTTGTGGCTGCTCAGGCCAGCTAATATTGTTGTAAGTGGTCTTATCCGTAATAGCGCTGAAATCCATCGCCTGCAGCGATTTCGCGTAAATGCGGTACGCTTTCAGCTTCTCCCTGTCTTCGTCACTGATTAATCCCAGCAGCAGGTCTTTTTCCCATTCGCTGGTCATGATGCTGGCCTGTTGTAACAGGGCATCACGCTCATCTTCCGCTTTAAGTTTGTAGTCGAAGACAAATTTATCGTCGCGGTAAAACCAGTAACCAGGCACGGTAATACGGCGGTTAGCGGTAATATCAGGAACTTCAATAACACTGGCGTTACGGGGTTCAATGCCTGTCACATCCTTACCGACCCACACCACGCGCCCGTCTCCGGTGTAAACCATTTTTATGGTGTCACTGGCAAAATTTTTCAGCTCTTCATACCAGTTTTTGTCATCTTCCGAAAAAAGCCAGGTGATACCATGTTGTTTTGTCATCTGATATTGTTCTGCGGTTTTCGGATTGCCTGCAGTAATATTTTTTAAATGCAACATTGTTAAACACTCGCCACGTTATACCAGGTGCCGTTAATCAGTTTCTGAAGCGGTCGGTAATACACGCCGCCGATGTTATCTGCCGAATCACTTCCGGTTTCCTGCACATTAATACCGGATAACCCGTGGCCTGAAGGTGAGCGAAATGTCCAGGATATCTGGTTACCTCCCGGGTTGTAATACATTTCGGAACCATAACGCACATCCTGCACGCCGCCTGTTTTGGTCTGGTAACGGGCATCAAAGTTTCCGTAGTCTGACGGTGTTACCCGTCCTGTAACGTTTACAGCTTTATTACTCTGGATACTGCCACTCTGAAAACGCAACACATGCACGCTATTGGCATAAACATCCAGCAGGCCATCACCATTCTGTTTCAGGCCGGTATCGTTATCCCCGAAAGCAATTGAGTTTCCGCCCAGTGCGTTCTGAACGCCGATACCCAGCGCACCATTGACCTGAGAACCGCCGCCAACAGACACTTTGGACATGGTTATCTCACCCGTCCGCAGATTTATGGTGAACGGACGCAGGGGGCCAATATCGCCATTTTCACCCTGGTTTTCCTGTGTTGGAATAAGGTGCAGGCACTCTTCCGAACGACGAAAAATCAGACCAAAGGCTTCGTTGAAAATCCTCAGCGCATTAACACCACGGATTTTCAGTTCCCCGGTCATGGTGTCGCCATCACGCTGAACGGCATTTTTTGCCTTATCCACCGTAGGTTTTAATCCGAGGTTTTCAACAGTCTCATCCTTGTCTTCCACATCCGAAAGATTCTTTTTTTGTTGCAGATAGCGTCTGTCTCCGATTTCCTGAGTAATAATGGCCCTGTCCGGATCAACTTCCAGCACCACGTTTTGTGCGTGCGTCAGCCCAAGAACCAGCGTCAGAATAACTTCCTTGATAACGGAGTCCGTCTGGTCTGGTAAAAAGGTGTCCGGATAACGTCCGTACGCGATAAGCGTACCTCTGTCGCTGATCATCCCCAGTTCACGAAGGGTTTTACCGGGGTATGATTTACAGTCAATCACAATATCCCCGCTGATGAAGCCCTCCTCCACCGCACCGTCGGAAAAGGGTTCCTGCCCGAATTCGCCGTACAACGATGTCATTGCTGCCATTTCATCCGGCGTGGATGGCAATGCCCGCCCGCCCCCGTCACCAAGCAGAACATGCCGGACGGTCACGGTTTGCCCGTTCTGATATGCTGCTTCAATTTCTGCAGCGCCGGACGTTGTCAGAATCAGTCCATTCATACACCTGCCTCACTCTGCCCGCCTGTGGGCACTGTCTTTGTTGTCACACCGGTACTTCTGATTTTTTCTGTCGCCATCACATAGCCGTAACAAAATCCACGCCCTGTGCTGTTCCCGTAAACGTGAATACTGAACCAGCTGCGCAGATTTTTGGCACGGAGCACCGCATGCTTCAGATCCTGATGATCATTCATCAGCACCGGTAAATCCTTCTGCTCCACGTTCAGACGAAAGGTATACGGCTCCCCGGGTGGGCTCTGCTCATACCACTCAACAATCTGCGACCGGAAGGGACTGTCAGCCAGCGATGCCATCAGCGCCGCTTTAGTCCCTCTGTGGCGGTGGATGTAAGCAGCACGTTTTATCGCAGACCTTTTTTCCGTCTCCGTCCAGTGTTCATTCCAGGTATCCACCGCCATTTCCCAGGCCAGCCATGGCAGCAATTCAGCAGGACATAAATCGGGATTTTTCACATAGCGGATCAGGCAGACCGCTATGTCTGACAGCATATCTCCGGCGACACAGTCCACCACCCGCTCTGCCCGGCTGGCACTGACCGGCAGTATGCTCCTGATATCGTCATTCATCAGTTGTCTCCACCTTATTCAGCGTTACCTTACGGCACCACGGTGCCTGCCCCATCGCAGGAACGATATCACTGCCCGGAGAGGTCAGATTCACCGTAATCACCCCGGTCTGGTGAAGGGCACCATCCATGCCAGAACGGGATGCCACCGAGCCAATCCGGTGGACGCTGTCAGTGTATGACTGCAGCGCCTTGCGGGCATTTGCCATAACCAGTTCACCATCCAGTCCGTAGGGAATATGAATATCCGCCACCACATCGTAGGGAATAATTTCTGCCGTCCGGACACTGACAAAATCCGTCAGGGGACGGGTTTCATCATCACAGACTGATGCTGCCACCTTATCCAGCAGGGGTTGTGATGCAGTGCCATTTCCGGACCGGGATAACACATAAAGAAAAACACGCCCTTCCTGTGAATGCGTTTCCGGCCCGTAGGCTTTCACATCCAGCACATCAGGATCGGCACTCTGTGCAAAATAGTGATAGGCATTTTTCGCGCCTGCGGTGCTGAGTCGTGCCCATGACAACTGGATACGTTCGCGAAAAGCATCATCATCTTCATACACCGCAGGCGTGGGCGGGATAGTGCTGTCATCTGCCGGGGTAATCACCAGACGCTGTACCTGAAAATTCGCACCAATCTGATCCAGGTCGTTCCTTCGGGCGCTCGCAAGCAGTACACCCCGGACAGCATCATTGACCTGCTGGCGCATCAGCGCCACCCGGAAAGCCAGCGCCTCTGCCCATTTATACGCGGGATCAGATTCCACCAGAGCCGAAAACAACGTATCCAGCTCCTGATACTTCGCCACTATCTGAGTGACCAGCACAGCGGTGTCCGGCACCTCCACCGCATCCGGTACCGGTATCGCGGACAGATCAATAATTGCCTGAGACGTTGCCAATTTTTATCTCCTCGAGTCGAATCGTTTCCTGAGTTTCGTTGTTCACCCCGACAAGCGTCAGCCACGCGCTTCCTTCTCCTGTCCACGTCACTTCCACCCGCCGGAGAGTCAGACGGGGTTCCCAGCGTTCAAGGGCGGTTACCGTTTCACGAACAATTCTCACCCGCGTGAAATCATCCTGTGGGTTATCAAGCAGACTGAAAAGTCTGCTGCCGTATTCCCTGAGCAGGACCCGGCTGCCGACCGGTGTTGACAAAATATCAGTGACGGACTGGCGCAGATGTTCGTTACCGTGCAGATATCTGCCGGTGGCTGAATCAATACCAATCATGTTGTTTATTCCGGAAAAAGAACTGAAAGGAGATTACATTTGCTGACCAGGCTGTCCGGTGCTGCCACCACTGTCGCCCCGGTGATTGTGACCGTTATAGACAATTCTGATTTGACTCATCGTTCCGTGATAATCAGAAACCTCACCACCGACCATCAGATCCGCCTTAACCACCGCCTCAGCATTCATGGTTGCTTTACCCTGTACGGTCAGGGTATCTGTGATTTCTACCGGACCGTCCAGGGTTCCCCTGCCTGTAATTTTATAGCTGCCGCCTTCAGCCAGCGTGATGGACAGAACATTAGCCTGACGGTCGTAACGGATTTCCGTTCCGGTATCAAACAAAATAACATGTTCGTGTTCACTGCCCTCAGGGACAGGAATGGCGTCAATATTGGGCCCCGGATACACCCGACCGTTACGCAGATCGCCCGCCTCCGATATCACTGTAACGGCATCTCCGGGGGACGGATAATTACTGACCTGCATGTAGCGCCCGGACTGTACCTGAATCCAGGGCAACGGAGGCGAAAGCACATCCCCGATATCCACCCGAACCATCACCGGGCTACCCGGGATCACCTCGTCCACCACGCCGCGACGGACCATGTCCGCCACCCTGCGGCGTAACTCTGCCACTTCATCCGCCAGACTCATCACCGGTGCCCTCCGATTTCCAGATAAGACGATAATCCTGCTCATGTCTCTTGCCGGTTTCCGGTACTTTACCCAGCCAGACTTCCTGTAACGGCGCACCTGCCGGAACCGCAAACGGATCTTCGCCGACCGGAATGTCCTGTTCAAAAGAGACACGGAAAACGATGTAGTCGTCCAGCAGCCGGTCGAAGGTATCCACCTCAGCATCGATAAAAACCGCCGGATCAACGTTATCCAGCCCGAACGTGGCTCCCTCAATCCAGTCAGATAAATCCATTGCCAGACAGCGGGCAAAAATCTGCGGTTTTGGCACGTTTTCCGTCTTCCCGGCCCGGTCTGTCACCACAAACAGATCACATTTCAGCGTGACCCGCGTTTGCCCGTCGGCAAAATGAGCCTTGTCCCAGCCCGGTACATCCACAAACACAGCAGGCGTCACCAGTTGCGTCACTTTTTCCGGGTACTCATCGGCATCTTCCACCCAGGGAATTTGTTTCAGACTGTCAATCACCGCCTGATGCCAGGCGCCCATCATCAATGGCTCCATCACTCCAGCCCCTTAAATACCCGGAATTTCAGTTCATGCTCAAAATTTTTCAGGATCAGTACTTCCGCATCCGGAAAAACAAAATCCTCTATACGGTTCAGCATGGCTTCATAAATATCAATTTCCGCTTCACGCACCCTCCGTCGTCCGGATGTCTGTCGGATCAGTATCGTTTTCCTTTTTGATATACGTCCGTTACGATTTTCCGCTTCGAACTGGTTGATAAAGGCATCATCCGTTGACCAGGTGCTGACAGGCAGGGATTCCCCGGCAGGTTTAAAACGGATCTCCCGTGCCTTCCTGCGGTGAGAAGCTGGTGCAAAACGCCCCCGCTCATCGCGCAACTGATGGCGTTCGCCGCGTCGTCCCCCACTGATGCGTCCGCGCAGATCGCGTACTTTGATGGCGTTCAGACCGAACCATACCTTCGCCTCATCAAACTCATCACCGTTACGACGAATGATAAAATTATGCAGAACACGCTTTTTGATCATTTTCTGACTGCGTGGGGCAACCTGTTTTTTAAACTCTGCCATAGCCTTCATCCGCAGTGCAGACGCGGCTCTTTTCAGCGCCACGCCCCAGGCTTTACGGATCTGACTTTTTGACCCACCCAGTTTAGCGATAATTTTCAGCACCTCATCTTCATCAATATCGACGACGAGGTTTCGTGCCAGCCGTCGCTGCCGGGCACTGCTTCGTTCATGCTCTCTGACTGCCATAACGTTTACTCGGTCGTTCCGGTGCAGCAGGTGTATTTCTCCCGGGCTCTCCACGCGCAAGGGTGATGGTAATCACCCCCTGACCCGCAGTGCCTGACTCATCCCAGCCGGGATCGACTACCTGATAGGGCTCGCCGTGGATCATGACCCTGTCATATTTTTTCAGACCGGCGGCCCATGCGCTCCGGGTAAATAACACGGGTGCAGTATCACGAATTTCGCCGCTGCCAGTGTTCATCCCGGTGTTATCTGCCGGGGCATCAAAAACGGCACGGATTTTTCTTTCCGTGCCGCCCGGATATATGCTGATTTCCGTCCCCATCGTATCCAGGATGATGTCATCCGCATCACTCATGGCCTGATCGAACAGATTATCGAACATCATCACTCCCGGATTTTTTCTGCCAGACCGTCTGCCAGCAACGCGGGAACTGTGGCTTCATTAACCAGCACAACACTGGAGGCCCGGGCAAACATCAACATTTTTCCCGTCACAGCATCACAGGCTGGCATATGCGCCGTTTTCAGCATACGCACCCGGGCGAGTCCCTGCTCAGAATGCATTCCGTCGCCGGATGCATCGTTGCCCACCTCCTCCTTCCCCGTCTCCTCCCCATCGAATCCGGCGGCCTCCTCCTCCCATTCCGCCAGACGCTGCTCGAGATCGGCTTTTGAACCTGAAATATCTGCTTCACGCCCCAGAATCACTGCCAGTTCCTGCAAACGTTCAGTCATCTGCTCTTTTGTCATCACATCTCTCCCGTGCGCTAAAGAAAAAGGCGGGAATATCCCGCCCCGTCTTATTTCACCTGAACCACCACAAACGCATCCGGATCCGGCAGCACCATCAACGGCGCAGACTGCGTCATGGTATATTCGCAACCAGGATCCCCCACTTCCTCCCAGTGTTTCGGATAACGAATCGCAGAGGTGATCCCTTCACTCAGCGCCTGATTATCCTGGATTGCGCCATAGCAACGGACGCCCTCCGCCTGAGTGTTTCCCAGAATCAGTGTACCTTCCGGCAGATAACGCTGTTCATCCCCGTTTTCGTCAACATACGTTGTCTTCGCCACCACAATTGCCAGATCGCCGTAATGACCTTTAAAGGAAACCACGGAGCCCAGGTCTTTCAGTGCCGTTTCCAGCTCAGATTTGGAGCCACGGCGGGTATCCAGTTTCTCACGGAACAGTTTAAAACCGTTCAGCATACGCCAGACCGTACCGTCCATAATCGCGATATTGATGGTACCGGAAGCAAAATCGCAGTACGCATCAAGATCATGCGTCGGATCGAAGGTGTCAGCATTCTGCTTTGACCATTCGCGTCCGCCAGCCTGCGTAATGTTATTGGCGGCAGAACGCCCAAAATCCACTTCCACCGTCTCAAACTGCTCGCCGCTCATAGTGTATTTACCCTGCAGAACAGCACTGACTGCCTGCATTTCTTCCACCTGCACAATCGCCTGCTCTTCCTGTTTCAGGTTGTCCGTCAGAATACGCAGACGGCGGTAAGCCGGGTCATTAAGGCGGGCCGGATCTTCCCCCGGAAGACGTTCCACAGCCTGCTGATAATCAAAGCGGTGTTTTGGTTTTACATAACCGGGACGTAACACGCGGGTTTCACCACCACGGCTGCGCAGCACTTTGCCTGACACCACCGGAGACACATACGCCGCAACCGGTGTTTTGCCGGTAATTTTATCCAGCATGACTTCCTGAGTATGGAAAGTGATCGTGCGACGAAAGAACAGCTCAAGAAACAGCGCACGAAATTTCACTTTCTGCTCGGTGTACCCGAGTAACTGACGCGTGGTAAATAACCCCATAATTTATTTTCCTTCAGAAACACAAACGGGCCGCATCGCGACCCGTTTTTTCAGTTAATCACTTCACCATCAGGCGTGGCTGATGGCACTTCCCACAAATGCGTTGGCTTTTTTCACCGCATCCACAGAGTCAGGCCAGACCAGCGACTCAGTGGCAAACGTACCGCTTTTGTAGTACGTCAGCGTGGGTTCTGTTCCGGTAAGCGCCAGAGCCAGCACCCCCACTGCCGTTCCGGCTTTCTGACCATCCCATGCCACCAGTTTTCCGGTGGCGTCATCCACCATCAGTGGCGTCAGTGCAGGTGTGGCAGCACTGATACCACTGGTGGCGGTTGCGGTATGCGCCGGATCGCTTCCGGCAAAAATGCGCACATCTGCACGCTTTTCCGTGGTGGTTTTAATCATTTTTTCAGTCTCCTGATTTATCTGAATTCCGGATACCGCTTACGGCATACTCATCAGCAGGTCTTCTTCCCCGCGCCCGGCAGTTCCGCCACCGGAAACCGCACTGGCAGCATGCTGTGCCATAAAGCGATCAAAAAGTGTTTCCTGTGACGGTTGCGATGCCGCCGGCGCGGCTGCCAGCAGCGTTTTCGCCTGCGCCACCGTCATTCCTGGCTGTTCTGTCAGTGCCTGTGCAAGTTGTTCGCGCCCTTTCGCCTCCGGCAGCGCCATAATCTGATCGCCGACACTTGCAGAACCCGCAACCGGTGCCGCCGCCAGTAACGTTTTGGCCTGGTCAACGGTCATTCCCGGCTGTTCAGCCAGCGCCTGCGCGAGTTGTTCACGCCCTTTTGCTTCCGGCAACGCCATAATCTGATCACCCGTGCTGTCAGTACCGGCAACCGGCGCAGCTGCAAGCAACGTTTTCGCCTGCTCAACCGTCATCCCCGGCTGACCTGCCAGCATCTGCGCCAGTTGCTCGCGCCCTTTCGCCTCCTGACAATTCAGGATCCCCATCACGCGCTGATTTTCCTGGACCACCGCTTCAGCAACGGTCAGATTTTTAACTGTCATCGTTTCCTCCTGTGTAACAGATTCATTCAGTGCAGAAACCATCACTTCAACAGCATCTGCAGCATTAATCAGTTGATCAGCCAGGCCTGCATCAATGCCTGCCTGACCGTCATAAACGGCAGCCTCGGTATTCATCACCGCCTCTGAACTCAGCCCCGTATAAAGCGCCACCTTGTCGACAAACATCCGGCGGGCCTCATCAATACGGCGCTGAAAATCTGCACGCACACCTGCCGGCAATGCCTGAATACTGTTGCCGTCAACCTTGTGCTGCCCGGAGTAAATCAGCGTGATGTCCACCCCTTCCTGTGCCAGTTGTTTCTCGTAACTGGCGTGCGCCATCATCACGCCAATCGAACCAATTTTTGCCGTCTGCGTGACCAGCCGACGGGTACAGGCTGCCGCCAGCAACATGGCGGCTGAACAGGCCATGTCATTACACAGCGCCCACACGGGCTTCTGTTCCCGCAGACGGTAAATCATGTCAGCACAGTCAAACGCCCCGGCAGCCTGACCGCCCGGGCTGTCGATATCCAGCAAAATGCCGCGCACATCCGGATCATTCACCGCCATCTGAAGGCGGGCCGTCAGGCCGTCATAGCCAGTCATGCCGGAGTAAGGCCGCAGGGTACCCAGTTTATGCACCAGCGTGCCGCTCACCGGCAGAATGGCGATGCCATTCTTCACCTGGTAACTCTTTGCCGGACGCTGACCGCCCGCCATATAGTCAGTCACAGCCAGTTGCATTCCATCAGCATCAAGCTGAACAGCCTGCTGAGGAACGGCAAGGCTGCCGGCCCCTATCTCTTTACCCAGCGCGCAAAAGAAAACCCGCGCATAGGCGGGTTCCAGTAAAAGCGGTTCATTAAATGCCATGGCGGCAATATGCGATAAATTACGACGCATCGCCTTTTTCTCCCGTTGTCTGTCGGATCTGCTGCTGAAACGTGTCCTTTATCCAGATGGGGCGGGGAAGACCCGCTGCCTGTCGCTCCTGGCTTTCACGCAGTTGCTGGCGGAAAATCTCCTGATAGTCATCGCCCATCAGGGCCAGCTCTTTCTCGTACGTGCTCAGGCCACCTTCAATACGCATCACCGCTTCCTGCACTTCCTTAAGGCCATCAATCGCCATGCGACCGGCACCAATCCACTCGGCACGACACCATCCGGAACGGGCCTCCCAGAATGAAAAACGGGATTTCGGCGGGCGGATCACACCGCGAATAAGCGCTTCCTCCAGCCAGCAGGCAAACATCTGTGATGCCAGCCGGCTGGCCACAAATTTTCGTTTGCCCATAAAATACCGCCACGACTCATTGGCGGATGCCCTGGCACTGGAATAACTGACCTGTGAATAATCACGGGAAAGCTGTTCATAGGACACCCCCAGTCCGGCAGCAATGTAACGTAACAGCGCCTTTTCCAGTTCAGAGAAACCATTATCTGCATTCTGCGCTGTCTGCAGATTCAGTGAATCCCCCGGATAAAGATGTGGAATACGGACCCCGCCCAGCTTTACCGTATTGGTGGCGTAATAACGCGCGTAGCCTTTCATGATGGTGTTCAGGGGATTTTTACCGCCATCTCCCACCCCGGCGATATATTCAAATGCTTTTTCCGAATCCAGCGTGGATTCAATCGTCGCGGCATACATCGCCCGCACCACCGCCGACTGCAGTTGCGTGGCCTGCAGTGTGTCGAGCATCTTGAGACGCTCCATGACAGAATAAAACTGGTTGGCCCCGCGCGTCTGCCCGTCCTCCTGCGGCTGAAACACATGGATCATTCCCGGTCGCCCGGAGGGCAGCGCCGCCGCAATCCGCGTCCAGTTGCTGACACCGTAACCTGGCCAGTCATCTTCCTGAACATGGTAGGCCAGTGCTTTTCCGTACCGGTTGATTTCCACCCCGGCACGCATAAAACGATCGCCGGTACCATAACCGGGTGTACTGACACGTTTCGGGCTGATGGTCTTGAATTTCGTCCGGAATAATGACGTGGATTCCGTATCCCATACGGGCTGGACAAAAATTTCACCGTTAAATGTATGAACGCCCACCCCTTCACGAATAAATTCGGTAAACGAGCGACGCCCCTCCACATCCATCGAACCAAACACCGGATCGCAGAATTCCATCCACGCTGCCTCAACATCTTCAATAAAGACATGTGAATCGGCTTCCGACATCCCCAGCCAGCGCCAGTTGGGCCGGTAACTCAGACGAAACATGTGTCCGACGATATGGTCTTTATGAATTTCAACGGCGTTTGCGGCAATACCGTTATTGCGGACCAGATCATCCGCACGGGCGTTACCCAGCTGAATGGAAGGTAAGAGCGCCACGTCGGCACTTTCCGGTGCAGGCAGCCATTCCGCAAGCTGTCCGCCAAATCCGGTACCCCCTCCGGAATACCCCATACTCTGCCGCAGTGGCTGCCCGTGAAGATCCACCAGTTCCCCGTTCACAGCCCCACTCCTGCCGGGCCGCGACGCCGTCCGGATACACCCAGCGCACTTTCCAGCTCTTCAATATACTGACGCAGTTCACCAATCGTCGCCCGCGAATACTGAACCTGACGCCCGTCCTTGCTGACGGAAACCACAGCACGTCCGATCATCAGTTCATGTAATGCCCGGCGGGCATCACAAAGCATTTCATGCGTATAAACCATTCTTTATCCTCCACTCAGTGCAGCCGCGATTTCTTCCAGACTCATCTCATCGTCGTCCTGCTCATCTCTTCTGGCACGGGCCAGAGCTTCAAGATCCAGCTGCCACCGCTGAACTGAAATACGCAGGGCAGCATAGGCATATACCAGGCAGTCGAGGGCTTCGTTGCGTCGCCCTTTTTTATCCCACAGCAGTTTCACCCTGCCATTAACCACCTTCTCCACCAGCTCTTCCGCCACGATCTGACGCGCCTCTTCTTCCGAAAAAATGTCGGGGTTATCCGGAAAACGGAAGGTGTACGGGGCGGCTTCACTGGCAGAGACCACTGGCAGGGCAAAACGGGCGTACAGCATTTCCTTGACGGTATCGGAGCCCACCTCACACAAAAACACACCACGCTGGTTGCGCTTTTTGGGCATGGTGATCACCGGCTTGCCGTACACCGATGCCCCTTTTATGGGAAGCACAAAAAAAGTGCCGTGTTTCCTTGAACGCTGATACACAATGTCCTGGTCGATACCACCGGTATCCCAGCAGACACGGGAAATGGAAATTTCAGTACCGTCAGCATGACGATATTTTTTCCGGATCACCGTATCAACACGTTTAAGGGTGTCCTCGTCTTCCGGTCGCCCCATGATAATTTGCTTATCAATCAGAAAGGCTTCTTCGCCGGGAGCCCAGCCCCAGACATAAATTTCATAGCGATCTTTCTGGGAGTCGATCCCTGCGGTCAGGTAAACCACCCGCAGGGGAACCTGCGCGCCATAGTGGCAGACCTTTTCCAGTAACAACTCAAAGCTCAGTTTTTCTGCCACAGCCTCTTCATAGGGCTCCCCGAGCGTGGTGTTAATAAACGTCTTGACGCCGTTCGGGTCCTTCAGCGCATCCAGCCAGTCGTAGACAATCTGCACCCAGGTGGTGAATGGACTGTACGCCGTCCAGATGTGGTACGAAATTGAGCGCGGTGGCGGCATCTCCTCATCACCGGCGCTGTAAAACGTCAGGCCATCACGCGTCCACATCCCGGTATTGTCACAAATCCAGCGTCCGTCGGTCTGGTCAAGTTCCGACTGCCGGATCACACAGCCATTATGTTCACACAGGTAATACACCGTTTCCGGTTTACCCTTCTCCCATTTCAGGCCAGACGGCGTCGCATCATCGCCAAACTTCAGATACTGGGCCTCCCCGCAATGAGGGCAAGGGACATAAAACCGCATGAAATGCGCAGATTCATTCGCGGCTTTCTCAATCTGGCAGGAACCTTTGATTTTTGGCGTTGAGCCACGTATGGATTTAGGCCATACCGAGCCTTCGATACGTTTATCACCAAGCAGCGTCGGCGAGCCTTCTTTTTCCACATCCGGTTCAAACGAGGAGAGTTCGTCATAGCAGACCACATCCACAGATTTTTCACGGTAGTTTTTAGCTGCGGCACCGCCCAGGCACCAGAACCCCACACCGGAGGAAAAACGCTTCAGGGTGAGTGTATTATCGCGGTGTTTTCTTCCGAACCATGGAGCCAGCTCCAGCAATGCAGGGACATCCCTGATCGTTGGCTCAACATGAGATTTCATGAAATCTTCTGCCGCAGAATCTGTTGGCTGAAAAAGCAGACTGTTACGGGATTTATGCTCAATAAAATAAGCCTCCACCCCCAACAGCATTTTGGTGTAACCAACGCGCGCCGATTTAATCAGATTAACGGTGCGGATCCGGTCATTTCCCATGCTGTTCATAATGGCAACCTGAAACGGCAGGGTTTCCCATTGTCCGGGAGTGTATGAAGATTCTTTCGGCAGATAATAATGTTGATCAGCCCACTGAACCGTCGTCAGTGGAACCGGAATATTGAGAGATAAAAGCCCTGTAGCTATCGCACCGGCTGCATTAGCTGCCTTCTGTGCGTCTGAAATCATCAATCCACCTGCCCACGTTTTCACCGGCGTTAGCTGCAACATTGGAGGCTTTCGCGATTTCAGTTTTCACCGCATCAAGGTGTGACGGTGAAATATCCGGATATTTACGCTGTAATGTCAGCGGCACACGTACAAGTATCCCCGAAATCTCCTGTGCCACACGTTGCAGAATGAAGGTAAACAATTCCGTTTCCAGCACCAGCCCTTCTTCACGGGCATTTTTCAGCTCCTGTGCGTCAGCCTGTGCTTTGGTGAGCCGGTAGCGTTCATAGTCAATGGTGCCGGGTTGTAAATCTGATTCTGCAGCCGCACGCAAATCTTCCAGTTCTTTGCGGAGCTTTTCGTTTTCGATATCTTTTTCCCGCTGCGCATACCACTCAATGGCTTCTGCAGTATTGAACATGGCTTCGATACCTTTGCCTCCCCCCGACAAAACTCTCAGCCCCTGACTTTGCCAGCCAGTGATTGTTCTGACATCGCACTCAAAAATTTCCGCCAGTTTCTTTTTGTTAACCTTCACGGCACATATTCCTCACAAAAAGAAGAAAGGATCTCAAAACGCTTTTTTCAGCGAAAAATCACCGCTGCCAGATCCTTTCTTTTTTTTAAGAAAACCCTATTAAACAACAGGTTAGCCAGAAGAAGAACGGATCTGCTTTTTCCCTGAAAATTTTCATAAATAGCGCGTTTTTGCGCGTCCCCAGACCCTCGGTGTTTCAGGTTCTGGAAAGGACCCATAAAAAAGAGAACAATTATCATTGCATTGAAGACATCAATCTTGTTGTATTGCCACAAATCAGGGCCATTAAACAAACATGTCAAAGAATAACAATTCAAAGTGACCTGCCAATTAATAGGCCTGATAACTAATTAATGATATTTCCGTTTTCCCGCTAGAATATGTTCTATAATGCAGGATAACTTTTGTATTTTCATTCAAAGCATTAATTATTGATTGTTTTGATATGTCTGGAAATTGGTTTTGAATATCAGCAACCAATGTTTCAAGATAAAGATCAACCTCTCTGCGCGGTGGTACACAACATAAATTGTATAAATAGTTATTAACTATATTCGTAACATTTCTCATGCCCACAATGCCTCATGATAAAAAATATTAACCTGTATTCACTCCTGATATAATATCATAAAAAAAATCCAACTTATCCTTTCCATCAAAGTTGTTAACCAACATACACTCTATCTGCGGCAAGAGTAGAACAGGTTATAAGAACACCATTCACAGTAGAGTTTCATCCTTTGCTGGTAAGGTGGTCAACGTCATTCATTTCCCAAACAAATATTCTGCTCTAATTGGCGTTCTGTTCTGTATACACTATTGACAAGTTCACAAACCTGAGAGGCAGCATCGAAAAGGTGGCATGCCTTATCCAGGCTGACGCATCCCACCAATAAAAAAGGCACCAGTATCGCTACCAGTGCCCATTTCGCCGCCACTCGCGGTATTCTGTGTGTCCAGTGTTTTCGGCGCATGTCACCACCAACGCACAGCCCAAATCAGAACAGCGACCGCCACAAGGCGAATTGCAAAGGCCGCAGCCCTTGTCAAATCAAGGCTCGCGGGAGTTTCCACTTCAATACCTTTCATAATGGACAACCTCAAAAAGAATCTTTTATACTTTCCCACGAGGATTTTCTCCGTACTCACTACTCACAATTTCCTCTTTGACGTGAAAACTAAAAACCCCGGACTGTTCCAGCAGCCGGGGTTTTGTTTTTTTATTTACTGCCCTGGGTGCGGCATCTGGCTATTTCATTCCTGGCTTTAGTGTCACCGCGACAGATACAACGAACCGTGTCACCCGCCAGCGTAGTGATGTAGGCCTCATCCGTTTTTTCCACCGAAATGCATGGCACATTTCCATCCCGGCAATACTCCACCTGGGCAGCAAGGTGAGTGTTGCGCGGGTAAAATTCCAGGCGATACATATTCCCCAGAACATGCACTTCTTCAACCTGGCGCCCATCTTCCGTTACCGTGATTTTTTTCAGCGCGTACATACGTACCTCCGTTCTTTCGTTTTTTGAGCAATAAAAAAGCCGCTCATGGCGGCCCTGTATGTTTTGCAAGCTATCGCTTCAATTGAAAATGTGGGCCGTCTTTAAGCGTCCGCCAGTCCCCGCCCCATTCGATGGCTGTTCCCAGCTCTGCGGCAGCCTGCTTAAATGCCTGTGCGATTTTCTCGTACAGAGGCCAGTCCCATGACACCTGGCTGCCAACCCAGGCAACAACATCCACCGCATCACCGGTCAGGTGGCGGCTGTTCATGGTCTGGCTTTTCCCTTCCGCGACCAGCTGTTTCTGGCGTTCTTTCGTGCGCAGCCCTTCCGTAATACCGAAATCAACCTCCGTAAGCTCCAGCGCACGGCGAACGACAGCAACCAGCTGTGGTTTAACGCCCTCCAGATTCTTTTCGCTGCGACGACTGAATCTGAATTTACCCGACATATTCACCTCAATAATGGAAAGATTTTTGTGACGTTCCCGCGCGCGCGTATCACCAGCACGCAGAACAGCAGATTAAAAAACACTTCCAGCCAGCCCGTTGCTAACGGGCGACCACACAGATAGCTGAGGGGCGCAAAGGCATACAGCAGCATCAGCAACCAGGCCAGCCATGACATCAGCGGTTTATGTCTGGAATCACAGCGACGATAAAAAAAGAGCGTCAGCACGATAACCGTGCATAACGCCACATTCAGCAATCCGGGAAGGTTACTTAACATTGCCGCCTCCTCCACCCCGCAGGCGGGAGAACAAGCCGGACACCAGTGATGCGATATCCTGCTGGTGGATGAACGACAGAATCTTCACCGACACCACGGATACCAGCACCGCACACAGCGCATCTGCCGATGTGCCGTCATAACCTGTTTTTGCCGCTATCCAGGCAGACAGCACACCCGCTCCCAGCACGCCGACAATGAACGACACCAGAAAATGCGCCGCCACCCGCCAGGCTGAAAGCGCCTGCGGCATCGTTGCCACAAATAACGCCCCGGCGAACGCACCAAACACAATCCCGAAATCC
>SKEV01000385.1_pt1 | contig 22853 bp, 27 predicted proteins | sample 4819531 | NCBI WGS metagenome assembly SKEV01 (sample SAMN11008800, study PRJNA524170) | human gut metagenome | biome: Human fecal sample; material: Feces; isolation source: fecal sample from pouch patient p9, p28 | host: Homo sapiens | place: Israel: Tel-Aviv | collected 2016-08-01 | reverse complement strand
ACAAGACCGAGGCAAAACGGGCAGCGAAGAAGCCGCCGGGGCTTGCAAAAAAGGCAGTCCGGGGAGCCCGTACAGAAGCGTGGTTCTATGTCCACAACAAGATACACGAGGTCGAGCATGAAAATGTGGGTGTGGAAGGAGCCCATAAATCCGAGCTGGCCGCAGAGGCCGGAACCCGGAAACTGACCCGCTATGCCAAACGCCGCTGGCGGGAACACCCGGCCCGGAAGGTGGCAAAGTGGGAACGGAAGGACATAAAAGCCCGGGCCAATGTGGATTTTCAAAAAATGGCCTCCGAGCACCTGGAACTTGCCAGCAATCCGCTTTCCCGTGTGCAGCAGAAATGGAAACTGAAACGCCGGTATTCCAAAGAGGCAAAAGCGGCTGCAAAACAGGGCGCAAAGGCCGCAAAGAAAACCGCTGCCGCTTCGGGAACTGCGACCCGCCGGGCGGCACAGTTTGTGACCCGTCATCCCGTGGCGGTGCTGGTCCTGCTCCTGCTGTTGCTGCTCTGTTTTCTTGTGTCGGCGGTAAGCTCCATCTTTCCCACGCTTGGCAGCGGCCTTGCCAATGCGTTATCCGGCACCTCCTACGCCTCGGAGGATACGGATCTGCTGGGGGTGGACGAGGACTACACGGCGCTGGAAAACGAGCTGGCGCAGACGGTAGCGAACATTGAAAGCACCCATCCCGGCTATGACGAGTACCGCTATTCCGTGGACGAGATCGGCCATAACCCCTATGAGCTGGCGTCCTATTTCTCTGCAAAGTACCATGTCTATTTCCGGGAACAGGTGCAGGACGAGCTGCGGGAGATCTTCGAGGCACAGTATGAGCTGACCTTGACGGAGGAAGTCGAGATACGCTACCGCACCGAAACCAGCACCGACCCGGAGACCGGGGAAACCACCAGCGAGGAAGTCCCCTATGAGTATTACATTCTCAATGTGACCCTCACAAACAAGACGCTGCCCGCCGTGATCCTGCCGAGGCTTAACGAACAGCAGCGGGAAATCTACATCGTTATGCAGCAGCTCAAAGGCAACAAACCCTATCTGTGGGAAGGAATTTACAACGGCGGCGAAGATACCGGCCCCAGCTATGAGATACCCGGCGAGGCGCTGGATGACCCGGCTTTTGCGGCGCTCATGGAAGAAGCCACAAAGTACATCGGCTGGCCCTATGTGTGGGGCGGCTCCAGCCCGTCCACCTCCTTTGACTGTTCGGGCTTTGTCTGCTGGGTGTACACGGCCAGCGGCGTCCACAACCTGCCCCGTACCACGGCGCAGGGCATTTACAACCAGTGTGCTATCATTTCTCCCTCCGAGGCAAAGCCCGGCGACATTATCTTTTTCACGGGAACCTATGACAGCCCCGGCCCTGTGTCCCATGTGGGGATTTATGTGGGCGACGGGATGATGCTTCATTGTGGTTCGCCCATCCAATACGCAAACATCAATTCAAGCTACTGGCAGACACATTTCTATGCCTTCGGGCGTTTGTGAGCCAGAGGAAAGGAGTCCTTGCATGAACAAGATCGACAAGCTCGATAAGGAACTGGAAAAAGCCCGGGAGAAGGCAGCCGAGTGGCAGGCCAAAATCCGGGAGCTGGAAAAGCAGAAACAGGAGGAAGAAAACAGCCAGATCGTGCAGGCGGTGCGCTCCCTCAAATTGACGCCCGCCGAGCTGATGGCTTTTCTGAATGACCCCAAAAACAGCCTTACCGCTTCGGGCCATACTGACCCGAAGCCGGAGGCACCCGAAAAGGAGGACACGGCCCATGAAGAAAACTAAATTTCGCAGGCTGGCGGTGATGGCTGCCAGCCTTTTGTGTTGCCTGAACTTTACGGTCCCGGCTTACGCCCAGAGCAATGAGCCGCAGCCGGAGACAGCTCCCGCCCCGGCGGAAACCGAAGCGGAGCCGGAAACCCAGAACCCCTTTACCCCGGACGGGACGGGAACCGTGGTGGACAACGCCACCGACGAGGACGGTAAAGAGTTTTACACCATTACCACAGCAGACGAGAGCGTGTTTTATCTGGTGATCGACAAACAGAAAACCAGCGAGAACGTCTATTTCCTCAATACCGTTACCACAGACGACCTTCTGCCTCTTGCTGAACAGGGTAAGGAACCGCCCAAAGAAGTGACCCCTGAGCCAGAGCCAAAGCCCACCGAACCGGTGGAGGAAGTACCGGAACCCGAGCCGGAGAAAAAGGACAGCCCCCTTCTCTCTCTGCTCCTGATCGGTGCGGTGGTGCTGGCCGGCGGTGGAATTGGTTACTATTTCAAGATTTACAAGCCGAAGCATGAAGCCCCGGATTTGGAAGATGATTACTGCGAATATGAGGACGGGGAGCTGGAGGAGATCGCAGAGGAACCCGAGGACGAAGATACCCCGCCGTGGGAGGAAGATACGGAGGAATGAGAATGAATTTTACAAGCAGCCCTTTTGAACGAATGATGAAGGAAGTACCGCACCCCGGCTGGGACAATGACGACCCTTGTAAGGGATGCCGTTATTACAAGGAGTGCAAAGGAAAGAAAAAACAGTGCCGGAAGAAGTTCCGGGCGCTGATCGTGGAGCCCCGCCCTTCGGGCCATCGTGGCCCGAAGTCATAAATGGACGCCCGGGAGCTGACCCGTGACGAGAAGAAGAAAATCCGTTCTCTTGTCACGGGGATGTGCGCCAACTATGACCGGGAAAGCGGCCTGTGCCTTCCTCTGGACTGTGCCTGCTATATGCTGCACAAGTGCTGGACAGGGGCGTACTGCCGTTACTTCCGCGAGGCTGTCCTGCCCCTTGCCCCGAAGCTTCAAGCGGCGCTGACAACGGAAGGCATCTCCCCGGAGCTGCGGGCCTGTGCGGTCTGCGGAAAGGCATTTCTGCCCGAGGGGCGTCAAGCCTACTGTTCCGACGCCTGCAAGGCTGAGGGGAACCGCCGGAAAAGCCGGGAACGCATGAGGAAAATGCGGGAGAAAAGGCCGGGCGGCGGTTACGATTTGCCGCCCCGAAAGGCTTGATATTCCGGGCTTTTTGGAGGGTGTTTCCGGGGTGGGAATATCTTATTACATTCCTCCCCGGTCTGCCCTCTTATTTCGTAACATCCAGCACTTCGGGCCATGTTGGCCCGAGGCACAGAAAGGAGGGATCTCTTGGAGACAGTACAAGGATATGTGATTTTGAAAGCTGCCACCTTTGAAACCGGACACGGCTTTGCGCTGGGGCATAATCCGGGAGCGCCGAGCCCCTTTGTGACCTGGCAGTTTACCGAGGGGGAAAACGGTCATCGGGATTACTACTGGGGCCGCTATGGAAACAGCCAGACATGGGCGCAGCGGGACTTTGACCGCCGGGTGGACGATTATCAGCAGCTTTACCATGCGGCGGTCAAGCATACCGAGCTGGGACCGGAGGGCGTTTACCGCTATTATTCCACCCAGCGCCCCGTAGACATAGGGACTTATCCGAAGCCGCCGGATAACCAGCCCCTTTCCATTGTCAACTACGATGACGACAGGCGGCGTCCTGTGACAGACGGCAGGCTTCTGGCATGGGGCGAACTGACCTATGCAAAGCCGCTGACCGAAAAGCAGATGGAGGACTATGAGCTGAAACCAGCACCGGGCAATCCTGACCGGGTGCGCCCATCCATTACCGCCCGGCTCAAAGATGGAAGCAGGGGGCAGGAACCCCCGAAGGAGCCCGCCCAGAAGCGGAGCCATAAAAACCATGAGGAACGATAAAGGAGGATCGCCATGCACGAAAAAGACAACTATCTGAAAACCGCCGAGCTCTCCACGGAGCAGAACTGCAACATGATCGACGGCGTACCCAACAACACGCCCATCCAACCCACGCCCCCGGAGCTGGACGCAAAACCGATTGATAAGGTAAAGGAACCCAAAGAGCGCCGGAAAGGCCGGGAGCTAGAACGCTGATGGAGAACCGCAAGCGGAATGTCCATCTGCACGTCATGGTAACGCCGGATGAGCTGGCAGCCATCCATGAGCGGATGGCCGAGGCGGGCATTTCCAACGCCGGGGCCTATGTACGGAAAATGGCTCTGAATGGGTATATCCTGCACATCGACCTTGCACCTGTAAAAGAGCTGATCTCTCTGCAACGGCGTTGTTCCAACAATCTCAATCAGGTTGCCATACACGCACATACCTATGGCGTGTACCCGGAGGAAATCGACGGATTGAAGCGGGACTATGAAAAGCTGTGGGGCGAGGTGTCAAAGGTGCTGCGGGAGCTCTCCGAGCTGGTGGCAAAGTAAGACGAGGGCGGCAGGTTCCGATGTTGGGACCTGCCGCCTTGTTCTTTTTACCATCTATATCTATGTTTCCGAAAATGTAATTCCCGAAGTCCAGCCTCTTTACAAATAGACGATAGAATTTTTAGTATTTCTTCTCGTGTAGAATTAAGCCATTCAGCAAGCTCACGATCATAGAAACAATAAGCGACATCTTCGCCTGTGCCATATGTCGAATAGGCGTTTTCCTTTTTGGCTATTTTCAATCGTCTGCGAATTGCTGTTAGCATATCAGTGATAGTATAGAGTTTTTCTCTCCATAAAGAGTTTTGGACAGAAGATTTTCCATCAGCCTGTTTTAATATGGAGCCATCACGAGTTCTTAGTACCCCTGTATTCAAGGCAATTAGCGTATCTTCAATCGCTTTATCAAAATCCTCCATTCGACCTTCTTGATAAATGTCATCTTGAAAGGCTGGACGATCAAAGCACTCCAAATAAAATTGGACAAGCTCTTTATCTTTTTCAAAGGCAGGTGTGGAAGAAGTAGTTTCGACTTCCAAAATTGCTGTCTGTTCTGCAAGCTGCTTCCAACTTTGTAGCAGTTCTTTAGGATAACGAGTAATATCCGTATCAATCAATTTAGAACAAGACTGGCATAACCAAATTCCATTTTCAAACGACTTTCTTTCTTCGGGTGTCATAGAAGCGTCATAGCGTGGACCGCCTTGAGCCGCTGCACAGATATGAGCTGCTACCCCTATATTTGTAACTTTTTCAGGATTGGTATTTGCCCCACAAGTCAACTTTCGGCAAGCAGGATTACTACATCTTCTACCAACCCGATTTGCCAGTAATTCCTTTGTTGCTGAAGTAAAGTCGTCTCTGATGTTCCCCATGTTCATCACCTCGTCTAACCAAAATATTGATTTCATTATATCATAACTTTTTAGATAAAACCATCAAACTTCTGGCCAGAATGACCCGAAGTTTTGGGACAGGATTCACTAATCTTTCGCAACATTTATGTCCCCGGGCAGGCATAATAAAATAGAGGTAGGAAGGATAGATAAAGGAGGTTTTGAAGATGAAGATACTGCTGAAAATATTGGTTGCTCCCTTTGCGTTGGCACTGTCCCTTTTGGCGGCTCTGCTGGTGTTCCTGTTTGATATTTGTGCCGTCCTGCTGACGATTGCCTCTGTGATCCTGGTGGTGCTGGGTGTCGCTCTCTTTTTCACGCCGACGCCCATAGGCGGGATTGTATTTCTGTTTCTTGCCTTCCTTCTTTCGCCGTATGGACTGCAAGCGGCGGCGGGCTCCCTTCTTTGGGCGCTGGACGGAGGCAAATCCGCTCTGTACCGGTTTCTGGCAAGTTAAGCAGCCTCGGGTCATACTGGCCCGAAGTTGGGGCGGTCTGGATGGGCCGCCCCTTTCTCATGGAAAGGAGGGATGATTTTTGGCTACCACAACTTTGTTACAGCGCCATGCGGGCGAAGGCGAAACGATTGCTGAGGCAATCCGGGATTGTCTGGACTATGGCAAGGACCCGGAGAAAACAGAAAGCGGAAAGTATATCTCCGCTTATGAATGTGATCCGGCCACCGTGGCCGACGAGTTCCTTTTGGCAAAGGCCAGCTATGCCGCTATGACGGGCCGGGAACAGAAAAAAGAAAATGATGTGCTGTGCTATCAGATACGACAATCCTTCTATCCGGGCGAGATCACCCCGAAGGAGGCGAACCGTATCGGCTATGAGTTGGCTATGCGCTGGACGAAGGGGCGGCACGCTTTTATCGTTACCACGCATACCGACAAGCAGCACATCCATTGTCACATTTATTACAACTCCACCACCCTTGACTGCACCCGGAAATTCCGAAACTTTTGGGGCTCCAGCTTCGCCCTCCGTCGGCTCTCTGACAGGCTGTGCCTTGAAAACGGGCTGTCCATCGTGGAGAACCCGAAGCCCCGGAGCAAGAGCAAGTATCGGAACTATGGGGAGTGGCAGAAAGACCGGAAAGGGCCGCTTTCCTATCAGGACCGACTGCGCCTTGCTATTGATACCGCACTGGCGGAACGCCCCGCCGATCTGGATGAATTTCTTGCCCTGATGAAACGGGCCGGATATGAAGTCAAGAAGGTTCGGGGAGGCGGTATCAGCTTCCGGCTGACCGGGCAGGGACAGGAACGCTTCACCCGTCTGCGTGCCTCCACGCTGGGGGACGGCTACGACTTGCAAGATGTTCTGTCTGCCATTGAGGGCAAAGAAAAACGCTCCGGGCGCTCGGAGCGGAAAATCAGTCTGGCGGTGGATATTCAAGCGAAGCTGGCTGCCGGTAAGGGGCCGGGATATAAACGCTGGGCGAAGGTATTTAACATTAAGCAGATGGCCGCCGCTCTTGCCTATATACAGGACAATGGCCTGACCGATTATGAGCAGTTGGCGCAGAAGGCCACCGAGGCGGCAGACCGTTTCCATGCCATTTCCGAACAGGTCAAGCAGACAGAACAGGCCATGAAAACCAATGCCGGGCTAAAGGCTGCAACAGTTCAGTATGCCAAAACCCGTCCGGTCTTTGAGCAGTATAAGGCGACGAAGTACAGCCGGAAATTCCTTGCGGAGCATGAGGCCGACCTTGAACTGTACCGGGCTGCACAAGCGGAAATGCGCTCTCTGCTGGGCGGGGCAAAGCTCCCCAAAATGGATGTGCTGAAGGAAGAAGGCCGTAAGCTCACAGCAAAGAAAAAACAGCTCTATGGAGAATATCAAAAGGCACGACGGGATATGCAGGAGATCGTCACAATCAAGGCGAACATTGACACTTTGATGGGCTACACCGAACCGGGAAGAAAGCAGGAAAAGGAGCGTTAAGGTTATGAAAACAAGGAGCAAAGCGACGCTGACACTTCGGGCCATGTTGGCCCGAAGATACGGGTTTGGGGCGAGCCCCAACAAGCCGCCTTTGTGCCACTTGTGGCCACAGAGGCATTGCTTGCCACTTAGCGGCAGCCCCTAAAATGGCGCAAAAAAACAGAGGCCCTTATTCTGGAACCTCCGTTTCTCTGGCTTTCTTAATACCCTCGGCTGTGGCTTCTATCACGACAAGCTCTTTTTCATTCATGGAGTTTAGCAGCACATCAATGTGCTTTCTGCAAGAGCTTGATCTTGCCCCTCCGTCCGCATGAATAAACTGGTCAACTGAAACGTCAAACATGGTAATGAGTTTAACAAAAAGGTCGAAGCTGGGATACTGACCTTTGTTCTCAATATTCATAATGGTACGGGAGTCACGGTCTACTAATTCCGCAACATAGGCTTGTGTCCAGCCCTTTTCTTCTCTGGCTCGTTTGAGAGCCGCCCCGAGGCCGTGAAAGTCAAACCTTCTTTCATCTTGGTTCATTCTCATATCACCCTATATCATTGTACATTTCGGGTTGGATTATGAGAATGTAATGAAACTTTATGTAAGGTAGTATTTCATTTCACTATTCACTTGTAAAATCTTGATGTAAAAGCCAACAGGCTATATAATTTATGAAGAAATAATTTTTTCAAAAATTCGTCCGCTGTAACATTTCGCGGACATTTGCCTGTTATACTATCTGCAAAAAGCAAAGGAAGTGAGGATATGAAGCAGATTTTAATTGTCGAGGACGACAGTTTTTTGAATAAGATGGTGGCCTATAACCTGACCGCAGACGGCTACGGCGTGACTTCTGCCCTAAACGCCAGAACCGCAGCCGAAGCCATACGCCAGCGGGAATTTGACTTAGTGCTGCTGGACATCAACCTGCCGGACGGCAACGGTTTTGAGCTGTGCAAACTGATAAAGCCCCAGCACCCGGACACCATTGTGATTTTCCTGACCGCTAACGATCAGGAGAGCGACCAGATACGGGGCTATGAGGTGGGCGCGGTGGACTACATCACAAAGCCCTTTGTGATCGGGGCCTTGCAGCGAAAAATCAAAGCCATGTTCGCCATGCTGGAACACCACAAACCGGCCAAGGACATTTACGACGACGGGCGGCTGTTTCTGGACTTCTCGGAGCAGACGGCTTCCTTAAACGGCAAGCCCCTGACCCTATCCCCGATGGAGTACAAAATGCTGAACCTGTTCCGTAAAAATCCCCGGCAAGTGCTGACCCGTGGGCAGCTTTTGGAAAAGCTGTGGGATATAGACGAGAGGTTTGTGGACGAACACACCCTGACAACCTCCATCAGCCGGATTCGCAGTAAGATCGAATCTGACGGCGGTGCGCCCTACATCAAGACTGTTTACGGCATGGGCTATCAATGGACGGGAGGCGAGGCAAAATGAAGTTTCAAAACCTATCGGTAAAGCGGCTGTTTGGCCGGGTGGCAATAGGGCTTGTCCTCTCCGTGTCCGGGATCACCATAGCCCTGTTTCTTGTGACAAAACAGACGGCGGTGGTGCTGACGGGCGGGGCGCTGCTGCTGTGCGCTCTTGTGGGGATTTTTGTACTGACGCAGGCGTTTGGAAAGCGGCTGTCGCAGTTTACCGCTGACCTATGCCAGACTTTAGACCACATGATCGCCGGAAATGAAGCGCCCCAGCGGCCAGAGGACAGCGAAACCCAGCTTGCCAGAATTGGACACCGGCTGGCAAGGCTCTATCAGATCATGCAGGAGAACCGCCGCCGGGTGGACGAGGAACGGCAGGAGTTGCAGACCCTTGTATCGGATATTTCCCATCAGGTGAAAACGCCGGTAAGCAATCTGAAAATGGCGACGGACACTCTGCTGGAAAAGCCCATGACCGAGGCGGAGCGCACCGAATTTATCCGGGGAATCCGCAGCCAGACGGATAAACTGGACTTTCTCTTTCAGGCCCTTGTGAAAACCTCCCGGCTGGAAACGGGCGTGATCCAGTTGGATAAGAAAACGGGCCGCCTTTTTGATACCGTGGCGCAGGCCATGAGTGGAATCGTGTATGCAGCAGAGAAAAAGGAAATCGCCGTGTCCGTGGACTGCCCGGAGGATTTGACCGTTTCCCATGACAGCAAGTGGACATCGGAAGCCCTCTTTAACCTGCTGGACAATGCGGTGAAGTACACCCCGGCAGGCGGGAAAATCGCTGTGTCGGTGGTGCAGTGGGAAATGTATGTGGAGATCAAAGTGACCGACACCGGCAAAGGCATTTCCGAAAGCAATCAGGCCGCCATCTTCCGGCGCTTTTATCGTGAGGAAGAAGTACACGAACAGCAGGGCGTGGGCATTGGCCTGTATCTGGCCCGCGAGATCGTAACACGGCAGGGCGGCTATATCAAAGTGGTTTCGGAGCCGGGCAAGGGTTCGGAATTTTCCATTATGTTGCCGACTAAATAAAGCACACTTATAACAGGAGAAAACACCATGAAAAAAATCAATTTTTGCAAAGCAACAACAATCATCTTAATAATCAATGTTATTTTATCTATTGTTTTATTTTTCGTTGTTCCTGATAATATAGCAATTCAATGGGCAGGTACAACCCCCAGCAATGCAGTAGATTCTTACTATATATTTTTGGTGCCGATATTGTCAGTGCTTTTTGCTTTTTCTGGAAAACCTATTTTTACAATGTTCCTGTTTAGATTGTGGAATAGAACTAACGAGCATTTAGTGACATACTTAAATTTGTGTCTGCAAGTTGTATTTCTTACTTGTGAAATCTATATCGGATTATATAACCTATGTAATTTTAATGTTGCCATTAGTATAATTCTCATTAGATAACCTCGCATAAAGAAGGATAGATTTCAGAGTTCCACATAGCCGACAAAGTTGTAGTAGACTTTGATGTCCCGGTGGGTTTCCCCGGCGATTTCGTACTTCTCGCCCACTTCGATGCGCTTCACCAGCCGCAGGAGCGTGGGGCGGTCCAGTTCCTCAAGCTGGGCATAATCCCTGATGACGGCCAGCCATTCGTCGGTGGCCTGCTCGTCCTCCTGCGTGGCTTCCAGCTGGGCGGTGAGCTGCGTCCGCTGTTCCAGCTTGCCCCGGCGTTCGTCCTCGTAGCGGTTCATCAGCTGGACACACAGCGCCTCCGGCATGACGCCCTTCACCTTGTCCTCGTAAGCCGACACCACCAGCTTCTCCAACTCGGCCAGCCGCTTGTCCACCGCCGCCAGCGCTGCCCGGAGCGCCTTTGTCTGCTCCAGACTGGCGGCGTTCTTCTGGGCGAGGATTTTCTCTTTGAGGGCGGCGGGGCTGTTCTGCGCCAGCATCGCCTTGGCGTGGATGTCCAGCAAGAGCAGCTTCGTCAACACCTTGCAGTTGATGTAGTGCGAGGTACAGGCCGCTTTGCCGCCGCTCATATACCGATTGCAGGCGTAGGCTTGAAAACCGCCAAAGTGTCCATTGGCGTGGCGCTTCCGGCTGCGGTAATCCCTCTGATAGCGCATGGAGCCGCCGCAGTCCGCACAGTAGAGGACACCGGCAAACAGGGAAATTGTCCCATCGCTGCCGGAACGCCCTTTGGAGGGATGATTGTCCAGCCTTTGAACGGCATCCCAGACTTCCTGAGAAACAAGCGGCTCATGGGTATGCTCCACTTTGATCCAGTCCTCTTTCGGCTTGCTCACCTGCTTGTGGACTTTGTAGGAGACGGTGCCAGTCTTGTTCTGCACCATGTGGCCGAGGTAGACCTCATTCCGCAGAATGGTCTTGACCGTCACATCGTTCCAGTAGGGCGTCTCGCCCCGCAGGTTCGGCCTGCCCTCCGCCATGTAGTAGAAGCCGCGGGGAGAGGGTACGCCCTCCTCATTCAGTGTCCGGGCGATTTTCCGAAAGCTGTCCCCCTGCAAGCGCATATCGAAGATGCGGAGAACAACGGGGGCAGTCACCGGGTCGATTTCGAGAATGTGCTTGTCCGCCGGGGATTTTCGGTAGCCGATGGGAGCGTAGCAGCCGACATACTTTCCTGTCCGAAATGTGGACTGCTTCACCGCTCTGATTTTGCTGCTGGTGTCGCGTGCATAGAGGTCGTTCATGACATTTTTCAAAATCACCAGCATCTCATTGTTTTTGTGGATGGTGTCCACGCCGTCATTGAGGGCGATGAACCGGCAGCCCATGCTGGGGAACACGATGTCCGTAAACCGTCCGGCCTCGATGTAATCTCTGCCGAGGCGACTGAGGTCTTTGCATAAAATCAGATTGATTTTCCCAGCTTTGGCATCGGCGATCATCTGATTGAACATAGGCCGGTCGAAAGTTGTCCCGGAGACCCCATCATCGCAATAGGCGGCGTAGAGGTTCCAGCCCTGCTCCTGCACATAGCGGCTAAGCATGATTTTTTGATTTTCGATGGACACGGACTCGCCGGTCCTCTCATCGTCCCGGCTGAGCCTGCAATAAATTCCAACATTGTATTTTTCCTGCATCTTGTTTTTTTACCTCCCTGGACGCAGGAACATAGCATCTATTACCTGCCCCCATTATATCCGCTTTAGCACTGTAAAGCAATAGCTTTCTGACGGACATCGAAATTTTTTACGCCGTCTGCCGCCTGTTCCGTTCCAGTTCTGCCGTGTCAATGACCTCGCCCATTTCCGTTTTTTCCGCAAAGCTGCTGGACAGGTGATAGGTCACTCCGTCCATTTCCACATCAAGCCCCAGGTTCAAAAACACACCCCGGCACCCGCCGTATTCAAAGCCGGGGAGTTCTCCCGCCACTGTGATTTCTACTGGCCGACTTCCCGTTTTCATGCGACACCTCCCATTCTCCGCAGAATGTCCACGGTGTTACCCAGCGCACAATAAAGCGCCTCATCGTCTGGATTTTTCATGCTGGACTTTGCTGCCATGCGGATTTTCCGCAGAGCAACTTCTACCTCTCGTGTGGTATACCCGGCTCGAACGGCGGCGATGGAAAGGTTGGCGAGATAGACGCAATCGGTACGGCCCAGCTTGTCCTGCACCGCCATTCTGCCGAGTTGCTCCAGAATGCCGTCACGGGATTTTAAGGTGACGGCTGTTCTGTCCTCCCGCCATAAAACTTCGCTGTTTTGAATTTCGGTAGCCGCTACCGATAATAGATGGACACCCTCATAGAGATACATCTTGTTCAGCGCCTGCCGCCTGCTGGGGGCGTATTCCTCCGTGATGTGGGCATCCAGCTTCTGTCTGCCCCGCCTGCGCCTGACTTCCTCCGTTTTGATTTTTTCCATTGTCCGGCCTCCCTTCAAAAACAAAAACGCAGATACAATAAGACCGACCCCAGCAAAAACGCTGTGGTTCGGTCTATGTATCTGCGTAAAAAATATGTGAAGTATTCAGTTCTCCATCATAGTAGCACAAACAGATGTTCCTGTCAATGCCTTTGAAGAAAATTTTGTCGAGGGCTGGCGGGGGGGGGGTGAGATTTTGCCGGAGTGCCAATTTCCCCGTTTTTCAAAAATCCCGCTGAAGGGCGGGAGAGAAAAGCGCCGGAACGGTGCGTAGCCGCAGAATGAAATTCTGCGAAAAGGGGTTTGGGGGGGCAGTGCCACCAACAAGCAAAAACAGGCTTCCGGCGGTCACGCTGGAAGTCTGTTTTGAGTATTTGTGGGAACAAATACACTGCTTGCAAGGTAGTGTATCTACGCAAAACCTCCTACCGCCACATCTTTTTTTCAGGTAGACCGCAGTATAGCAGAAAAAATTTTGCGGCAATTTGGACTGGGCTTATTGCTGGAATTATCTGGAGCGCAACAGTAAGGTTTCAAAGGGCTGTAAAACCGATCTTTCTTTGTGCGGGCCAAGGACAGCCACGCCATTGTCCGCCGTCTTGCTCGGCTTTTCCTGCCAACAGATCTGTGGCAGCATCTGCAATATAACCCAGATAACTTCCGGCGGAGCTGTCGCCGCACAGCATTTTCCACATCAGACCGCCAAAAAGATAGGACTGGGCAAATTCACGCCAGCTATGCAGTTCCTCCACGACCTTTTGAGAGAGATCCCAAAGAATACCGGCAGCCTCGCTTTCCGTGAGCCAGCCTAAATAGCATCCCCAGCGGGTCAGCATCGCCGCCCGGCCAATATCCCATCCAGCCATAAAGCCGGGAGTATACCAGCATTTGTACCGTTGAGCGAATCTCCATGCCCGGCTGGTAGACTCACGGTCGTCCTCGTCCATCGTTTCGTCCATCAATTCCTCCGGTGAAGCCGCCTCACTATAAAGCTGATACCGCAGGATATAGCCCTCCTGCGCCAGATAACGAATCATATCAAGCAGATCACTGCGGCCATCTATCCCCCAGGAACGGCGTACAAGAGACACGATTTTCTGTTCCATAACAGGGATATGTTCCTCCACATCCATACTGGATAGATTGTGGTCGTTAAGGCGCGATATGATGCCGGACAGCAGGATTCCAAATTGTTCCGATTTTGTGTCATCCTTTTGATAGGGGACCGGTTCTGGCTCAGGCATGGCCTCAAGCCGGTCCATTGCTTCTTCCAAGGCAGTATAAAGGCTTTCTTCCAGTTCCAGATTAAACGTAAGTTCTTCCTCATCGCCGCCATCTTCCATCTCCAGCGTTTCCAATGCCGCCGCGATTACGCCCATATCCTCCCCGAACAACTGTCCTATGAGATTTTCCGCCGTAGACGCAGCCGCCTCAGTAACCTTATCATTTACCATTTTTTGCAGCAGCTCCTCATTGGCAGCCATTTGAGCCATACTGTCCGGCCCAAACATCTGGCCGAGAATTTCCACTTGACGCTTGGTATTAGTAGCAATCTGTTCTTCCACCTCAGCGGCAGAAATAGATGGGCTTTCTTCAGAGTTCGGGACCTCAATTTTGCTGACGATTTCTTCGCTTTTTTCAAAAGTCTCTTTTATACTGTCAGCCGCCTGTTCGCTTGCCTGCTGTGCCCGTTTCATAATCTCGTTTATATCAAACAATTTTACTGTCCTCCTTATCTGGGGAGAGCGGATGCCATGCTGAAGGTTTTTTGTGGCGTATAAATATCTTTTTAATCTGGCTTAGGATTGCTTCTGTGAAATGAAACCATAGATTTCCAAATATAAACACAGCCATAAGGAGCAGCAGGAACGCTCCGATTTCTCCAAAAGGCATCTCCACCTCACTTTGTCGCGAACCGATTCATAAAGAAGTCGGTAAAAGCGGCCAGTTCATCCTCCTGTGACACATAAACATACAGCTTTTCATCTTCCAGCCAGTCATAGGCATTGATGCCGATATACCCTTTTTTGTCCGGGTAAATGATAAAGGCGTCCGTAGGATATTTATTCCGATAAGCTTTCAAAATTTCAGAACGGCGATAATAGGCCGGATCACCGCAGCCGGAAAGATCGGGAACCGTAGGCACAACCACAATTGTCTGGCTGGCCTCATTCCAGCCAACAATCAGGTTTCCAATTTTCGTTTTACTGCCATGAACAAATCCATAATTGAAACGGCTCACATCCTCGGTATATCCGAAAATCAGCCTGTAATCGTCCCCATTTTCTACAACTTGGTTAAACAGTAGGCGCATTTTATTTGCATTTGCAGCACTCTTTTCCATGTCAATTTCGGGCCCCTTAAACAGCTTGCTAAAAAATCCCATAATCTTTTTCCTCCATGATTTTTAATATTGACTCCATAACAGAGCTAACATCACTTCAGGTTCAAAGTGCTCCCAAAGTAACAAACGGATTCATCGTGCATTCTCCTGTGGAGTTTGCTGTATTCCTCAAAAATAAATTCAAACAGTTAGATTTATTTTTATTTTGAGTGAAGTAAAGTCCGCCTGAATATAACGCCGAAACATATATTCGGACGGACTTGCTTATTCCTGTTTTTCAGAGTGTGGACTCCGTTTTTAATTTCTCCAGGGCGTCTACAATTGCATTGAGCTGAAAATCCATCGTCTCCTCCGCCGCTTCGGGAACAAAGAAGGGGAGGGTATCCGGGATCGCCCTGCGTATAACCATTACGGTCAGGCTTAAATTCGTAAACAGATTAATCTTTGCCGTATCTGCTTTTATCCCAAAGCTTTCTAAAATCTCTCCAAAAAGACGAAGCTGTTTCTTGCGGAACACCTGATAGCTTTCCTTTGAGAGGCTTTTGAACAGAAGCTGTTGTTCTTCAATCGTTAAAATTGCAATTCCATTTTTCTCTCCATAGCAACAAGCATAAAGAAATTGCTTTACTGCGTCACGCCAGCTTAAAGCAGGGTCGGACATTAGCTTTTGCACATACTCAATAATTTTAGGCTGCTGCAGATACAGCGTTTCAATGACCAAATCTTCTTTCGTTGAGAAGAAAGAGTAAAAAAATGTCCTTGAAATACCAACTTTTTTATATATTTGCTCTACTGTAGTATGCTGTATGCCTTGTTTTGCCATCAGTTCAAGCCCAACTGTAATAAGCGCGTTTCTGATGCGCCCTTTATCTGCCTCAGAATAAGCCACTCTTGGCATCCTGCCACCTCCCTCATGCGAAATAAAGATAAATTCATAAATTTAACTTTATTTTAGCACACCCAAGGGGATAATGCAAGCGTGAAATGCTATAAAATCAATATTTTCAAATAGACTGTATTTCCGGGGTGCATGAAACGGCAGGCAATTAGAGTATATGGCCATACTCGAATTGCCTGCCGTTCATTTATAAAATGTTTTTGGTAGCCGTTTCCGATAATATGGTGTTCGGCTTGGAATAACTTTGTCGGGGGTAACAGGGATGCTATGTCCTGCGTGTAGTGTCATTCTTTATGAGAGGGTGGCATTGTGGAACTTATGATAGATGTGGTGATTGGATTGAAATTATTTCACAATCAATCTATCTAAAAGATCGTGTAGTATGTTTCGGCGGACGGCCATTTCCGGCTGCCCGCCGTAAATTTTTTTGAAATGTCCGAGTGTTGTAACATTTCACCCTGATTTTCAATGAAATTTTTTGGCCGCTGTAACATTTCGCGGACATTTGGGTTTTACAATACCCTTATCAACAGGCAGAAAGCCTTGAAAGGAGTTTTGAGTATGAGCGTTTTACAGACGATTGATCTGAAAAAGTATTACGGTACAGACCCGAACATCACCCGCGCCCTTGACGGCGTGAACTTCTCCGTGGAGGACGGCGAGTTTGTGGCTGTTGTGGGAACCTCCGGCAGCGGCAAGTCCACCCTGCTTCACATGATGGGCGGGCTGGACACTCCTACTTCCGGCAATGTGATTGTCCGGGACAAAGAGCTGTCGAAAATGAACGACGAACAGCTCACCATCTTCCGCCGCCGCAACATCGGCTTTATCTTCCAGAACTATAACCTTGTTCCCATCCTGAATGTGTATGAGAATATCGTCCTGCCGGTGGAGCTGGACGGGGATACGGTGGATCAGAAGTTTTTGGACGAGATCGTTCACCTGTTGGGGCTGGAAGATAAACTAAAAAATATGCCGAACAATCTTTCCGGCGGCCAGCAGCAGCGTGTGGCTATCGCCCGCGCCTTGATTACCAAACCGGCAATCGTGCTGGCCGACGAACCAACCGGCAACCTTGACAGCAAGACCAGCGCCGAGGTGCTGGGGCTTATCAAGCGCACCAGTGCAGAGTTCCGGCAAACTGTTGTGATGATTACCCACAATGACGACATTGCCCGCCTTGCAGATCGGATTGTCCGCATTGAGGACGGAAAGATTGTGGAATAAGGAGGTGGCAGGTTATGACATGGCCTTTTGAGAATGACACCAGTGCGGTTGTTAAGAAGTATGCAAAGAAAAGTATCAAGGCGAACAGACGAACAACGCTTTCGATTATGACAGCCATTTTGATTGCTTCTACTTTTTTATGTACCCTCTGTACTTTTGTTCAAAGTTATTGGAATCAGGGCGTACAGCAGGAAATCCATGCTTCGGGTGATTGGGACGCCCAGCTTTTAGAGGTTCAGGCCGGACAGCTCCCTTTGATACAGGACAATGATAAGGTACAAGCGGTTATGGTAAAGGGAAATAACCAGACGGTACAACTGTCTGGAAATACCAAATTGCCATATCTTCTGATTCAAAACTGCGATCAGGCATATTGGAACACCATGCACGAAAAAAACTTGATTTTGCAGGGCAGAGTTCCACAAGCTCCCGGAGAAATTGTTGTTGGGAAAAATTTCTTTGAGCAAAATCCCACTTTTGAAATTGGGGATACGATTGAGCTGAACATTGGCGAACGCAAGATTGGAAATGATACGGTTGATTTCTTATCACCGATTCAGACAGGAGAAATTTTTGTAAAAACAGATACCGCACAATATACGATTGTCGGAAAAATAGATATGACTGTTTCCAGTGCCTATAACGGTTATCCTGCATACGGCTGGCTTGATATAGAGAATATTCCAGAAGTCGCAGATGTTGTTGTTTATCTCCAAGCAAAGAATCCAGCGAAGATTTTTGATCTTGTTCCGCAGATTGCAAAGGATATTGGCTTACAAAGTGATGAATACGGGGACTACCCCTATCGTTATCATACTGCACTACTCGGAATGTACGGAATTTATGAGCCGGGACATTTTTGGAACAGTGACCTGCCTAAACTCTTTCTTGCTTTAATTTTGGTGGTTTCTGCGTCGATTGCCGTATTTGCATACATTATCCGGGGAGCTTTTTCCATCTCTGCAAAGCGGAAAGTAAAAGAACTGGGAATATTAAAATCCATTGGAATGACACCGAAACAAATCCGGCTCTTGATTCTTTATGAGGCCCGCTGGCTGTCCATCTTCCCGATTTTAATTTCTGCGGTTTTGGGATATGTGTTTTCTTATGGGGTTTTGACAGTCTATTCATCGCTGACCAGTGAAGTAACGGGAAGTAAACTGACAATTTCGTTTTCACCGTGGGCTGTACTCGCAGCCATGATCCTATCTTTTCTGACGGTTTTACTGGCAGCTTCCGGGCCAGCAAAACAGATGGGAAAACTGCGTCCCATAGAAGCCGTAAAAGAGAATTGGAACACCCCTACGCTGAATAAATCAACAAAACACACGATTTTGAGAAAGTGTTTTGGATTTTCGGGAAAATTGTCTGCTAATTTTATCTCTGCAAACAAAAAACTATTCCGCACCTGCACAGCAACCCTTTGTCTTTGTCTGGTTTTGATGTTTAGTTTTCTGGCCGGTTTTTCTGTTTCGGATATTAACAATACGAAAGCGGAGCAAGACAGCCATTTCAATGTCAATATTACAATGGAATCGGGAGAACGGATAGACGATGTTCTGATTCATCAGTTAAAGACACTTCCCCATGTAAAGGAACTGGCAACCTATACGATGACAAACTGTGCAATTTGGATTTCTGACAGCGATTTATCGGAGGATTTTGTTGCCGCAGGGGGATTTCATACAAAGGCTGCCGGGGAGTATATTGTTCAGCGCGACGGGCAATACAGAATCCCATGTGTCTTGATCGGTTTGGAGCAGGATACCTATAAGAGCTATCTTTCTAAATCTGGAATCAGTGCTTCCGACACATCCTCGGCCATTGTCGTAAATTCTGTTGTGAAACATCCTGATTCCAGAGGATATGAGGCGAAAAAGGAACAAGTGCCTTATTTGAATATCAATGATGGACAGCGTTTAGAAATAACCGAGAAGTTTTTGGATTCCATTCAGGGAAATTATAGCTTCAATCTGGAAGCGTTAAGTACAGTTGCAGAAATGCCGGACATCGGACGGAATATCTCTTTTTATACTTTGCCCATTATCGTTCCGATGGATGAATACTACGCCATCATCCAGAACTTTGCAGAGGATCGCGCTGTTTATAATTACAGAACCTATATGAATCTTCTAACAGAAGATGGTTTCGATATGGTAATTCAGCAGGAAGCCGATCAGATTTGCAGCGCATATTTAAGCGGTAATGATTTCTATACTTCCAGCAAAACAGAACGCGCAATAGACCGTGACAAACTGACGAACGGTACTATGGTAATTGTGTATAGTATGACATTGCTTTTTGGTATTGTCGGGATTTCCTCTGCAACTTCCGCAATTATGAACAGCCTATACCAAAGGCGAAAAGAATTTGCTATGCTCCGTTCTGTCGGGCTTGATAAAAAGGGCCTGATGAAATTATTTTACACCGAAGCACTTCTGCTTGCCGCAAAGCCGGTTTTAATTGGGCTTCCAGTTCTTTTGGTGATTTGTGCAACTCTTTTATGGCTGCAAGATGTAACCTTTGCAGAGTTCTTTACAGTTTTTCCGTCGTGGGGACTACTGGCATATATCATTCTCATTGTAGCTGTAATTACTGCAATTTATATCGTAGCTTCTAAAAAAATCAGGAAAGACAATATCGTTGAAGTATTAAAGGACGATGTTGTGTAATGACCTTATCAACAAAAGTGAGGAGGCGACGCAATGGAACTGACCCCGACCTTGATTTTGAATCTGGCGCTGCTGATCGTCCCGCCCGTTGCCCTTGTGCTGGTGTTCCGGCAATGGCTGGCCCGGCACATCCGCTGGACGGTTGCCTTGACTGCTCTCTGTGATGTTCTCCTGTTTTGGGATGAATTGTTCTACTATGAGAGCTTCGGCCTGTTCGCTGTGCTGATTCTGGTACAGTTGGCGGCCACCGGCGCAGCAGCGTTCCGCTTTTACTACAAACAAAGAAAAGGTTGAACAGAAAATAGGTATCATCAATCAAAAATATCATCGGAGGTATAACTTATGGAAAAAGAAACAATGGGAACTGTAATTTCAGTTACAAAACAATGGTGGTTAAAAGTGAATCGTAAACCTGTCCGCGCTCATGCTATGGATGGCGCAGCCTTTCCACATACTATCAAGGTCAAATATACGATAGACGGAAAAGATTACATCTGCCGAAAATGGATTGGCGCAGGAAACAAAGTCCCTGACAAGGGAACAACGATTAAAGTTACCTATTGTGAAGATAAGCCATCGAAAGCAAGAATTGAACTCTAATTCAAATTGACTGACTAACATGGTATGTTTTGGCCTTTGCGGCATGAAACATACCTACATATTCAAACATCTGCCTCCACAGCGGGGAAAAGAAAAAAACCGCTGACGGGCAGACAATTTCTTATGCTTTTATGACACCTCTATATCCTTACGGCGGTTTTGAAAAATCAGAGCCGCCGTTTCTTTTCGTTTATCCTAAACCAACGACGACCTAACATCGTGTAAATCCACGGCGGCATGTAGGAGGATTGCCGCCGTGTCTATTTTTGTCTTTTTTCACAGTACCCATGACCTACATCAGTTAAAAAAAGCATAGCCCCGCCTCCGGGTTATTCCGGCTATGTATGCGAAATTTGTTGGAACCTTAACTATTATGTCATTTCACGCGTCCGTGTGGCTTCATGCTGCCCGGGCGCTTTTGTGTTCTTATGGGGCTGCTTCGGGTCATGTTGGCCCGAAGTCATTCCCCGGTGCCGCTCCCCGCCGCCTTCGTTTCGGTCACTCGTCAACCAACAACCGAAACGGAGGTCAATATGGCTATTATCAATTTGCGGGACTATTACCCATTCTATACATCGGATTGCTTCATGGAAGTATCGGAAGAAGTTGCAGAAATGTTCAAAGAGTTTGATCGTAAAGAGGCTGCGTACCGGCTGCGTACATACCGCCACAAAGCCTACTATTCCCTTGATCGGGATGACGGGCTGGAGCATGAAGCTGTCTTTGTTGCCTTATCTCCCCATGAACTGTATGAGCGGAAAGTGACCATGCAGGAGCTTCACGCAGCGATTGCCAGTCTGCCGGACAAACAGGCAAAACGGATTTACGCTCATTTCATTCTCGGCATGACCAAACAGGACATTGCCCGGGCAGAGGGCGTCCATGAAAAAGTGGTTCGTGTCGCAATCGAGCGAGGTCTGCGGCGCTTAGAAAAAATTTTGAAAAATTCTTTGTAATAAGTACCGATTTGGGCCGGAAAATGAAATGGCTTATGAGAGGCAAAACACTTCGGGTCACAATGGCCCGAGGTTCAGACAAGCCTCATGCAGATTGAAAATTGAATAAAAAGACACCCGGATACGAAGGGGAACGCGCTGTGTGACAGACCCGCCATGACCTCGGATTTCAGAGAATACAGTCTTTGTAAAACTGAGCGAGCGAACAGGTCCATGCCATAGGTGGGGCAAGGCTGGCTCCACCGGAACAGGCGCAGAACCCGGATACTTGCGTTTAGTCACAGTCCGAGCGTTGAAGCGGTCTTGCAAGCCGTGAGCCGTCGCAGGCAATGAGAACGCCTTGCCATCAGAATGGGGAGAGTTGAAATACTATGGGGCATGAAGCCTATGCCCGTCCGGTGTGTCTGAAATGAAGTGAAAACCTATGGGGAGCCCCCGGCAATGCTGTCTGATGATAGGCCAACCGATCCGGCGTGGCTCCCCATCTTTTCAAAAAAGGAGCACTTTATGGGAAATGCGTTTGGAATGATCCCCGGCTTGGAACCGGACGAATGGAGCAATGACGCCTGCCGTGGTTATGTCATTATGGCAATGGAGAACTGCGGATTTTCAAAGAAGGATATACGGCGTGTTGTGGGGCAGCTTTATGAAGTATTCGACCTCAACAGCGTGGAGGATGCCAAAGAAAAGTACCTTTTCAGTCCTTACTGACCTCGGGCCACATTGACCCGAAGTGGAGAAAGCTCAAAGGGCGGCACCTGCTGGGTGCCGTCTTTTGACGTTTCCCCACGGGACAAGTGGGAAAGGCTGGCATATGCACGCACTTTCGCAAAGTCTGCAAATAAAAAGTCAATAGGGAAATAAAGAAAAATTGAGGAGAGAAAAAGGCCATGCCAAAAACGGCCAGCGGGTAAAGTGGCTGGCCGGATGGGAAAATATGTAGCCGAGGAAGTTATTTCTGAGGCAGAATAATCGTTGCTTTAGAGAAGTTGTTCCAGTCAAGGCACTGCCCACAGCGGTCACAATAGGACTGGTATTCCCGTTCCATAGTCCTTCTACATTGCGGGCAAACAGGAAAACCCGTCACGCCAGAGAGGTATCGAAAGCAGCGGATGTGTGTAACTGGCATCGGTTCGCGGAAGGCCATCTCTCTCCAGAGCTCTGAGGGGATCAACAGGTCATTTGGCGTCAGTTCAAAGCCAACGCAGAGTTTTTCCAGCGTCAGGATCGTGGGCGCAGTCTTGCCTCTGGCAATGTCGCCAAAGTACCTGGAACTGAGGTCACATCGTTCCGAGGCAGCTTCATAGCTGAGCTTTTGAGTATCACATAATTTGAGGACGGAGGTGGATAAATTGTCTAAAAACATCTTAATCGCTCTCTTTCTGTCATAAGATGCTTTTAGCGTATGGGCAATATGGTTCTGCTACAAGGAAGGATACTTCCTTAATTTTCCTCCAGAGATTCCAGATATTCTTTTACTCTGCCATAATAGATGCGCAGGAACTTGTTGGCGCCGGCTGTCATGTAAACCAGATAGGGTTTGCCCTCGGCTCGTTTCTTGTCCATGAAACGGTATACCGGGTCATCCTGGGGCTGTGTTTTCAGTAGGCAGTCCATAACCAGGAATAAGGCGCGGCGCAGCTCCGGCGGCCCGCTTTTGGAAACCCTTGTGCGCTTAGCCTCGTGAGTGCCGGACGGGGCACCGCCAGGGTCAACGCCCG
>SKEV01000383.1_pt1 | contig 22994 bp, 8 predicted proteins | sample 4819531 | NCBI WGS metagenome assembly SKEV01 (sample SAMN11008800, study PRJNA524170) | human gut metagenome | biome: Human fecal sample; material: Feces; isolation source: fecal sample from pouch patient p9, p28 | host: Homo sapiens | place: Israel: Tel-Aviv | collected 2016-08-01 | reverse complement strand
ACGGGCATGCAATCAGAAGCACCGAAACCGCCGCCACCAGCGCATGCACCATGCGCGGTTCCGGCCCGAACGCAAACCACAATGCGCACGACCACACGGCGATCAGCACCACAATCGGCACGAAAATACCGGAAATCTTATCCGCCAGGCGCTGTACCGGAGCTTTGGAACTTTGCGCGGATTGCACCAATCCAATGATCTGCGCGAGCACCGTATCTTTGCCGACTTTTGTGGCACGATACCGCAACGATCCGGTGCCGTTGATCGTGGCACCGGTCACATTGCCGCCAGCCTGCTTCAACACCGGCATGGATTCGCCGGTGATCATGGATTCGTCGACAGACGATGAACCGGAAATAACCGTGCCGTCAACGGGAAGTTGTTCGCCTGGACGAATCGCAATAATATCTCCGACCAACACCTGATCGACCGGAATTTCCTCTTCGATTTCATTACGCACCACGCGAGCGGTTTTCGGCTGCAGTTTCGCCAATGCACGCATGGCTTCTCCCGTACCGACGCGAGCGCGCGCTTCAAGCAATTGGCCGACCAGCATCAGCGTAATAACCACACCAACCGCTTCAAAATACGGTTCGCGAGCATTCTCAGGCAGAATCTGAGGCACAAACGTGACCACACACGAGTAGGCAAACGCAAATACCGTACCCAAACTGACCAATGCGTTCATTTCCGGAGAGCGGTGAATGATCGCAGCGAAACCGCTACGGAAAATCGGTAATGCGGCATAGCACATCACCGGCAGCATCAGTATGAACTGCGCCCAATTCGGCATCGGATACAGCATCAGCATCGTAGAAGCGAATACCGGAATCGTAACGATGGCAGACACAATAAGCCGCGTAACCAATGCTCGCATTTCACGAGATGCGGAAGAATCATCTGAAGAACCAGCAGAAACAGAAGAAAAATCAGAAGAAGTATCAACGGATTCATACGATGCTTCATCAACAGCAGTCTGTTGCGATTGCACAGGAACATGAGATTCTGCATTATTCGGATTTTCTTCCGACGCTGAATGCTCGTCCTGCATTGCAGCATGATGCTTTCCCGGCAACACACGCAACGTGCCATGCAGCATGTTCATACCGCACGCAAAACCGTACTCCCCCGGCCTATCAGGATGAATCGTCAACGTCGTTGTACGGAAAGGAGGTAATGCAAGATCGACGCCGAAATCGGAGAACACTACGTGCGACGAGCATTCGCCGTCTTCTTTTCGATCGAAGATCAACCGCAAAGGCAAACCAGCCTCGGCTTCGATGACTGCCGGACTGTACCCGCCTTTGACTTCGACGACCGCCTCTTGCACGCCGTTGTCGACACGGGCGCGGAACGCTTTGCGCGGCGCGAAAAAGAACCACAAAACGGCTACCGTCACAGCCAATGCGACGATGATGGCAATCAGAGCCTGCATATTTCACCGGTTTCCATACTGCATTCGTTTCGATTCGGACAGTCACACTGTATAACAGCACTTAAGCCGATTGCCAAGAGTCAGCGCACAGCTTTATTACGTAGGCATACGACGATATGAATAATCCCCAAATCGCCGATGTCTGGAATAAGCCAACATCAGCGGTTTGGGGACCATTTACCGTTCAACCGTAAGGATTTACAGGTCGAGGAAGTTGTCGAGGCCGACGGTCACACCCGGGTATGCACCAGTGGAGACCTTGCGAACGGCCAGCAGCACGCCCGGCATGAAGGAGATGCGGTCGAAGCTGTCGGCGCGAATGGTCAGCTGCTCGCCGTCGTTACCGAACAGGGCTTCCTCATGGGCATTGAGGCCACGCAGACGCACGGCGTGCACATGAATGCCGTCAACCACCTGGCCACGGGAGCCGCCATCGGTTTCGGTGGCATCCGGAACAGGCCCAAGACCCGCTGCCTTACGAGCTGCGGCAATACCCTGCGCGGTATGGAATGCGGTGCCGGACGGAGCGTCCACCTTGTTCGGGTGGTGCAGTTCGATCACTTCGGCGGATTCGAAGTACGGAGCCGCAACCTTGGCGAAATAGTCGGCAAGCACGGCGGAAATGGCGAAGTTCGGTGCAATGAATACGCTCTGGCCTTCGCGAGGCGCGGCAGCGAGCGCGGCACGCACCTGATCGAGCTTCTCTTCGGTCCAACCGGTGGTGCCCACCACCACGTCAACACCTTGCGCCACGAGTGCGCGCACATTGTCAAGAGACACGCTCGGCACGGTGAACTCCACCACCACGTCAGTATTTTCGGGGGTAATTTGGCTCAGGTCGTCGCCAGCGTCAAGCGCGAGCGCCAGTTCGGTGTCGTCCGCGTTGTTCACAGCGTCGACCACGTGGGAACCCATGCGCCCTTTGGCACCAACTACAGAAACCTTGATCATTGCAACTCCTTCAAGCGTTCTGGCTGCATCTATCTGCAGCAGCTTTCTACGATTCCAACGAATCCAACAATAGAATACAATTGCCCGAACATAATCCTCACGATCATTTTCGGGCAATTTCTGAAATGCTTAATCCACATAGTATCTATGAATCACAGATCATCTATGAATGCTGTGAAACATTTCGACGCGTGATCACCCAGCCGAGCAGGGCGAACGGGATCGAGGCGAGCACGAAAATCCACGGCAGCATAAGGCTCACGTCGGGTGTGGCGTGATCCAGTATGATACCGGTGATCATCGAACCAAATGATGCGCCGACAGTTCCCGCAGTGCTCACCCAGGAAAGACCTTCGGTCAACGACTCTTCAGGAACGGTCTCTTTCATCACGAGGTTACCCGATGCGAACACCGGCGAAACAGCCAGACCGGTGAGAATTTCCATAATGCCCATTACGATCAGATTGCCTCGGCACAGGTGAATTACAAAGAAGCCGGCGGTGATCATCGTAAGGAACATGATCATGTAACGCCAACGGGACCCTTTGAGCTCAAGCGTTCCGAAAACCAGCGCGCCCATACACGAACCGACCGCTATCATCGCCAGCTGCACGCCGAGCACGGAATCCAGATGCAACGATTTCATGACGGCTGTCATGGACGTGTCGAATGCGGTGAAACTCATGTTGAATATGATGAAAACCAGCAACAACGAAATCACGCCAGCATAAGTGAAAATGCTGCGTTTCTTGCGATTACCACTCGTCTTCAATTGCGCAATGGTCAGCCTGTTGCGCAGTGCGGAACCTGAATCGCCAGTATTGCTGGCATCGCCATCGATAGTCAATCGCACATCGGCATCGTCTAAAGAGGCCGAAACGACCTTGACTTCATGCACGACCGGCGGCTGCGTGTCTTTCAATGTGAAGAAAACGGTACCGCCAAGGGCGCAGGCAATCGTTGGCACGAACAACTGCGAAACAGGGTGCACAGAAGCCGCAAGGAACGCTGAGAGAATCGGTCCGAAAATGAATACGATCTCATCGATGGCGGATTCCATGGCGTACGCGGTATTCAACAGTTCGCCATTGCCGGTGCGGTCGAGCACGTACGCCCAGCGGGTACGCACGAGCGCGCCGAACGAAAATTGCGTCAGACCCATCACTACGGCCAGCACGAACAGCAATGGAATCGGCACGCGTACCAGTGCGGCAAATGCGAAACCGAGCATGGTGATGATTTGCACGACAAGCACCATCGAACCGACCTTACGCTGGCCGAATCGGTCGAACAGTCTCGCGTACAGTGGCGTGACCGCTGCGGTAGCGAGCACGTATGCGGCGCTCATCACGCCTGCGATCGTCCAATTGTCATACAGGTGGTTGAGTGCGAGAATAATGCCGAGGCTCATCATCGACATCGGCAGTCGCGCCAAAGCTCCGGAAGCGCAGAACGCTTTGGTTCCCGGAATGGAGAACAATACGGAATATGGCGACTTCGGGGTTTCGGTTGCACTGGTGGCAGCCATGTTTATCGCTCCTTAACTTTCGTTGCGTCCGGCACGTGTGCCCGCCCACACATGCTGCACGAGGGTAGCGGCGCTCCTCCACAACGCTGCCCGTAGTGCGTTACCCTACGAACAGGCTGGAAAGCGCCGCTTTTCAACGATGATCAAGAACAAGCAGGATGCATACACGCATCCTTTGGCGCACCAGCACTAGTCGTTGTCGGATTGTTTCGGAATTCCGTAGCTCAACTCGGCAAGGATCTCTTCTTCTGTTTTGTCGGCGGCGTTCAGCTGCCGATTGCCCTCAACGGGCTCACTCAGATAGTAGAGGCAGGCGTCGATAGCATCAAGCGGTACGCCTTCCATTGCCGACAGCAGCAGCCGATACATATCCAACTGCACTAATTTTTCTTGTATTTCTTCTTTTTTCCTAGGTTTTTTTCCAGTTTTCCAATCGACTATCGTATATCGTTTCGATTGGTCCTTTTCGTTGAGACCTCCGAAGAACACCGCGTCGAGCTTGCCGTTGACGATGGTGCCCAATTGCGGCACATTGACGACGATTTGCCGTTCCGCCCACGCGGGCTTACGTTGCGCCCATGCCGACGTGGCAAGACGCTGCTGCCAATCGAACAATGCATTGTTTTCCATCGCATTTTTCATCGCATTTTCCGTTGTATTTTCCGCTGTATTTTCGACCACCGCATTATTTTCTTGAGATTGCATCCCATTGTTGCGTTCGATTTCGGCAAGCATCGACGATCTCGATTCAGCTACGCGCGTATTTCCGTTGCCTTCAGCACCGCCGACGATGCAAGCAATATCCACGTCGGCCATAATGAACCGTTCCGCCCACGCATGGAACTGCGTGCCCAACTGCGCGGCTGGCGACGCGACATTTGGAATCGGACGCACGAGCCCACGCCAGTAGGTGCGGGCGCCACGATCGTTCATCATGCCCGCGCGCGCCTGCAGGGAGGTGACGTTCTGGCGGCCGGACGCAAGAATCTTCTCGCCTTGCGCACGCACCGACCGGTCGAACGCATCCTGCGATGCGTCGGCCAACATATCGGGCATGAGATTGCCATCATCGATCAACAGCTGCGCGCAATGCAGCAGCGAACCGGGCGCAACGTCATCAGCAACAGCATCCGCACCCACGCCGGTATCCAGGTCCGCAGCGCCGGCGACCATCGCATCACGCACCTGATCGGCGGACGAACGCAACATTTCGCAAGTCTCTTCAGTCAAATCGCACGGCCACGGCAGGAATCGCTCGCCTTCCAGAGGCTCAAGCGGTGCGTTCCAGGCGTCACCGACCACCGCATCCTCGAAATCGCAGGCATGCTCGCCCACGAAATATCCGCTTGGCAATGGCGCGCCAATCGAATGCAAGCTGGAAATGCCATTTTCGGAAGCATTATTCCCGGAAATACCATCTCCAGAAAAAACAGCATCCGCGCCATCCTCAACTTCCGCGATATCGCCCAGATTGCTCGGTTCATCCGCTCTGGAAACGATATTGAGCATGGAGTCATACACTTCCTGCCAGAAATTCGACGGTTTGGCCACTTGTTTACGCTCACCCACGGCACGCGGATCACGGCTTTCCACATTCGTTTCGCTATAGGTGAGCAGCGCCTCATGGCGGGCGCGGGTCAACGCCACGTATGCGAGACGACGCTCGTCGGCATGCAAGCGGCGGCCATATTCCTCGCTCTGCGTCAAATACAGTCCGTCCGGATCGACGCCTTCCATGTCGTCAACATTCATGGTGCGCAGGGTGCCGAACACTTCATCATCGATGATTTCCGCATCTTCCAACGCTTCCAAGGCCTCCAATGGATTCCAGCCGACGAGCGCGTCATGGGGGAATCGCGGCAGAATATCCGCATCCACACGCACAGGAACAGGCACCGCGGCGGGATTCGTCAGCCACGTTTTGGCGTTTTCATGGTATTCAGGCGGCGTCCATACGCCATCCTGGAAACCATTGAGATGCGTTTCGTCAACGACCACGCTCAGTTTGTCGCCCTTGTTACTGGGAAATCCGCCATCGGTCATGCCGACCACGGCCACGGCATCCCATTCAAGCCCCTTCGACTGGTGCACGGTCATCAACACCACGTCGACGGGCACATCGGGGGCCACCGCGTTCTCTTCGGAAGCGTCGCGCAGCGAATCCACCCATGAGATGAACGCACGCAGGCTCGGCAAGCCTTGCGATGCGATCTCCTGAATATACGTGTCGACGAGTTTCATCACAGCGTCGATCGGCGACTTGGCGAGCGCCACGTGGGAGGCGTCAAGCGTGGCCTCGGCATGATCGGCACGCATATGCCGAGCCAACAGCATGTCGATGTCGAGATTCAACGCCGTAATGGCTTCGCGCACCACTTCCGGCAGCGGGTGGCCGAGCACGCGCTGCACTTGGCGGAGCGTATCCGCGGCACGAAGCACCGCCTGCACTCCCCTGCGGCTCAGCCTGCCATCGATGAGTTGTTCAAGATCGTCTCGTAGCATGAGATCCACCAGAAAAACAGCATTCGGCACTTGGTCGCGATATTCGCGCACAATGGATCGGATTTCAGCATTCGACAGACCAGAATCGGAAATCGTTTCGCTATTTTCGGAATTACTGGTCTTCCTGGAATCACCGGAATTTATAGAAGCACCGGAATTCCCAGCTTTTGTGGTCTGCGCCGGAACAATTCCCGCCGATACGAGCGCACGATACCGGTACACCGTATTCACCCTCTCCGCCGTGTCCGCAAGCGCCTGCAGATCGTCGGCTTCAACGGCGAATCGTGGCGTCGCCAGCAGTCGCATAAGCGCCGCACTGTCGGTATGGTCGCTGACCACGTGCAGCAGGGCGAACACGTCCTGCACTTCCGGACGTTCCAGCAGGGCCGCCTGCCCCACGACCAGCGTGGTCAGCCCGGCCTGCTCGAGCGCTTCCGCGTATTCCGGCATGGTTCCTTTGGATCGGAACAGCACCGCCACATGCGGGCGATTGTCTTTCGCACCATGGTCGAGGTCACGCGCAGAGGGCGTATGCAGGGCGATCGCATGTTTGGCGAAGCGCACGACCGCATCGACTTCCTGGCCGAATGTGGCGAATCCGAGCACGCCAATCGTGCCTTCGGGGGCTTCTTCGATGTTGGAGAGTGCAGGCACGTCGACTTCGCGCATCAGCGAGCTGCTGAGGCGTCTGGCTGGCAGTCGCAACGGTTTGGTGAGATTGTTCGCCGCTTCGAGCACCATGCGCGAATTGCGCCGTGTCACCGTCAATGCGAACGGTTTGCTGGTGGCGTCCATGCCGAAATCGTGTTGCAGCATGCGGAATGCGCCCGGGCTTGCGCCTCGCCATGCGTAGATCGATTGGAAGGGGTCGCCGACCGCGTTGACCGCGCTGCGATGCGTATTGTCAGCGTGAAACAGCGCGCTTAGCAGTGCGGCCTGCGTGGTGGAGGTGTCTTGGTATTCGTCGAGAAGCACATGCGAGTAGCGTTTGCGGTATGTTGCGCCGATGGATGGGAATCGGGAGACCAGTTGGAATGCCGCGATGGTGAAATCGCTGAATTCCGCCATATTGCAGGCGCGTTTTTCGGCATGATAATCAAGCACGAGGTCGAGCAGCAAGTTGCGCTGCTTGGCGACGGATGCGAGTTGCATACTGTTGAATACGCACATGCTGTGCCCAAGTTCGCGGTATTTCTCCAGTTTCTTTTCGTAATCCGCATCGGAATCCTTTTTCAGCCGTTTCGGCGGTTTTGGGGATTTCGGCTGCTCAGTTGGCACGGTTTCGCCGTCAAGCGCCTTATCAACCTGTCTGATGAACGCTTCATCCCAGTCGCGCACACGTTGCACCGCCTCGTCGAAGCTGGTGCAGCCGCTGCCGATCATAGCTCCAGAAATGGCGTTAGACAGGGCGAATACGTTGCCCGCTATGGTGTTGAACGATTTCAGATCGCCGTCGAACGCCATGAGATCGACCATATGCTTGTCGAGCACGGTGTGGATGAGCTGCATGGCTCCGGCCTCGCTCAATGGCTGCGTGTTTTGGTCGAAGCCGACAAGCAGTCCGTATTGACGCACAATGGATTGGAAGAAAGCGTCGTACGTGGAGACTTCCGGTTTGAGGAACGTCATATTCGCCGATTTCAGCCCACGTTCACGCTGGTTACGGCTCACGGCCGCGGACACGCGCGACAGCAGTTCCGAAGCCGCTTTGCGTGTGAAAGTCAGTCCGAGGATTTTTTCGGGGCTCACGCCTTGTTCGATCAGTGTGATGATTCGCCTGGTCATTGTGTAGGTTTTGCCCGATCCGGCACCGGCGACCACCACCACATCCTCATAGGAGGGCGCTTGGATAACGGCGGCCTGTTCCGGACTGTCGGTGAATTTCATGGTTCCGCTCATGCCGTTCTCCTTTCGAATACGGTGTTCTGTTCGCCCGCGCAGGCCGGGCAGACCGCAGTGTTCCTGCAATATTTCATATGTTCCGATGTTGGCCTTGCCGTGATTTCGTTTGCCCTGCTGGCTGCGGCCGCGTAGAAGACCCTGGCGATCATGGTGAGAGACCATACCGCCATGGTGTCTCGCAAGCCGATGAATTCGCTCCAATGCTCGTCGCTCACTTCCATCGGTGGAAGCATCTCGTCGAGTCCGTCTTGGAAATCCTTGTCAAGTTTTTTGATGTAGTAGCGCGGCACGAATGCGCCCGTATTTAGGCTTCCGCTCGCGAACAACGCCTGCTGCATATGCGATTCGGCGGCGGTGTTGCCATATGGTGCCGGGAATGCATGCTTCGTTACGTGGAACAGCGCGCTTTGCGTGATGTTCGGCGCAGCAGCCACCGCCTGTTCCCCATGCAGACCGCTTCCTTCGGGGAACACGAGTCCCAGCTGGTAGCAGACGAGCTGCAGATCATTGAACAGGCCTTCGCCGTTCGGACTTGCACCGGTTTTGTAGTCGATCAGACGCACTTGCTGCGTGCCGTCCGCCATATCACGACGTTCCACACGGTCGATTCTGCCGGTCAAGCGTACGGTGAGATGTTCGCTCATGCCTGTTTGAGGCCATCCTCCGACCAACGTTCCCATAATGGCGATCAATTCGTTTCGTGAAATCGCATGAATGCCGTCCATCGCATTGTAGGCTGCGAGAATATCGTCGAAATCGAATTTTGCGGTGAATTTCAGTTCAGGTTCGGCTTTCGTGAGTTTTCCAACGCTGAACGCATCATTGTTTTTAATTGGATAATCACCATGATTCGATTGAACGAAATACGTGGCGATGTTACGCAACGCATCCTTCGCCTGTTCATCTTTTTTCAATGCCTGATATCGTTGCGCGGGATCGGTGATGCCGTTCAGATCGCCGCGTAGACGCTCATATTCGGCATACATTTGCTCGGTGATCGCGTCGATGTTGTCCATATCGCTGATGGCGGTGTGCTGTTCCGGCATGTCAAGTCCGGCTTCGGTGGCCTTCTGCGCCACCGTGTGGATCAGCGAGCCGAAATTCGTGGCGACGCTGCCCATGCGCGGGCCGGAGAAACGGTTTTCAAGCATCCAGCACACCGGGCACGCCCACAGATTGTCCACCGCGGACGGAGACAGGGTCACCACGTCGGATTGCCGTGTCTTGCCATCTTGGATCGTTTCCCGTTCAGCGAGTGAAACAGGCTCCTCCACAAACGGCCAACAATCGGGATCAGCCGCCCTAATGCCTCGAGAGGCCAGCAATGCCAATGTTTCAGCGGCGTCACGAGCCTTCGGGCTGTTCGACGGTTCCATCGCAAGCACGCTTCGCGCGGCCGCGATCAAACCACGGGGATCGGATTCAAGTCCCGCATAATCGCCCTGACTGCCGATCGCCGCATATTCGCGCCGTTCCATATCGGCGTCTCTATCGCGGTCAAACCATTCCGGCACATATCCGTACAGAAAATCAGATGGCACGTGGTCGTCGTTCAGCACGGCGCTCATCACCGCGCACTCATCGGCACGGGTCAACGCCACCAGGAAGCTTTTCTGCTCGGATGCGAGCACGGCAGCCAATTGCGCATCCCGCTTGCCCGCCGAAGTGGTGACGGTATCGGACAGTTCGCCATGCAACATCACATCGGCGAGTTCCTCGCCGCCGAACAATGTGTTGCGTGGCGTAAGATTCGGCCATTGCCCTTGCTGCAAGGACGGCAGAAACACCAGGTTCCAATGCCTTCCCGCCGCGCCTGCGGGCGTGGTCAGCGTCACCGCCTGGTCGATGGGCGCGGTGTGAGCCAACGAATCCGCCTCGATAGTCAGCGAGCGCACCTGTTCCATGAACGCTTCAATGGTGCGTGCGGCGAACTCGCCGCTTGATTCGCCGCCGGAAGCGTAGTTGAACAAGCGCATCGCCGCATCAAGTCGGTCGTTCGCGGCACGGCCGGCCGCCGAATGCTCCAAGGCGACGCGCTGCCAGATTTCCGCTTTTCCGCAGGCACGCCATGCGCAATCCAACACGTATTGCGGTTCACGCAAAACCAGCTTGTGTTCCGCCTCGCACGTTTTGTCAAGCACTTTCCACAATGATGCGAAAGCCTTGACCTGTGGATCCGATCCCGTCACGGAGGCGATCGTGTCGATCACACGATCGGTGTTTCCTTCCAAAAGAAGCACGTATAGAGCGTCCATATCGAACACGGGATCATCCTGGTCTCCATCATGCCCACCATCATGTTGACCTTCGTCGGAAATCGCATGGCATTTCGCCATGTATTCATGCCAATCCGCCATCAAACGCAGCAGCGACGACTGCTGTTCGACGTCCGTCTTCGCCATGTTTGCAGAATCCTGCGCGCGAATCTCGTCATCGCCCACAATCTCAGCGAGCGAAGCCAACGCATGCATCGCGGATTCCACGGACGCGAGACGGGCCGGGCGCCCTTCATGCTGCCTGTCGCCGCCGACCGTAATCAGCGGGGATGCCATGATCGACGCCACACGTGAACGAATATAGGATCCGGCCGCCTGCGGGTCCATGCCCGAAGCCGCGATTGTCCGCCTTTTCAATTCCGCCAATTCAATCAGCGCGAACAGGCCTTGCACGAACGGTTCGTCCTTCAACGGTCGTGTCACGCTCGAATAGCGCACGGGAACGCCGTCAGCACGCAGCCGTTCGCCGAACGCGCGTACGGTGGCATTGTCATGCGTGATCACAGCCATGTCGTTCCATTCGCGGGAACGTTGCAAATGCTCGGTTTTGATCTTCCACACCACGTCATCGAGCTCTTCGGACGAGGAACGGTACAGGGCCGTTTCCACACTGCCGTCGGCAGGCGTGACGCAAGCATCCGTATTGCCGGACGGCAATGCTTCGATAGGCATCGCCCCCGGTATGTTCCGCATTTTGCCTGGGCGCTCCGGCAGGGGCACGTCAGTCGGTTCCGTGCTTGCGATCGACAGGCTTACGCGGGTCGCGACAAGCGTGCGATAGTCATCATGTACGTTTTGCCTGTTCGACGCGTTTCGAATGGTTTGCGCGCCATCATTTTCGCATGCGGCATACAGGTTTTCGATGCGCTCCAATCGCGCTCCCATGCGCGACTGCGCCTCGTTGAACAGATATTCCGGATACGATCCACGGAACGTCTGCACGGCTTCGTCGGGATTGCCCACCAACAGCAGACGCGTCCCGCGATTATGCAAAGCCTCAAGCAGAGCGAAACCAGCCAACGTCGCATCCTGGAAATCGTCGACGATCAGCATGTCTGGAATATCGGCATCCCATATGTCAGGCACGGCCTCGGTGGCGTCGATCATCAGTTGTGACGCATCAAGACGGTATTCGCCGGAATAGGCTGCACGAATCGCCGCATTGTATTCCTCACGCAGCGCAAAAGCGAGACGCCACTGGGTACGCAGGCGTTCACGACGCGCGTCAAGCTCGCCATTCCTGCTGGCCGCACGGGCGATGAGCATGTCTTCAAGCTCCGGTTTCGCACCGATTTCATTCATGCGCGCAAGCATGTCTCGCAGTTGGCTGGCGAATGCGTCGGTGGAATCGTCGACCACCAGTCCGGACCATTCGGAAACAGCGAAATATACGCGCAGCAGATCGCAGATAGCGCACTCGTCGCCATGCTGCCTATGTTCCACATGTGATGCAAGCACCTTGCGGATGATCACATCCTGTTCGGCGCCGTTCAACAGTTTCGGCAACGGTTCGCCCTGTGCGGATCTTGCGGCCGCCAGCAGGCGGAATGCGATGGCCGACAATGTGGTGACCGGTCGAGCCTGCGAAACCGCCGACAATTCACGGATCGCGCGATCGCCCAACATGTCGGCGATCTGTCTGCCGGACACCGTCATCACGGCATTCGCATCACCATACCGCTTCATCGCGGCGATCAGCATGTCCAACGCAAACTCCGTTTTTCCACTGCGCGGCGCTCCCGCAACCAACGTGACGTGAGCAAGATCTTCCAAATCCATCATGCCTCCCAACACTACTAGTCTCATCCTCCCTTACCTGACAGAATCCGGCAATGGGAAAACTTATGCCGGAAGGCTCGATGGCTGCGAAAGGGGCGGAAGACATGGGAACAGCCTCGAACGCCCGTCTTTGCATGCGAATATTCAACCCCTTACTGGTAGGTTTTTGGGTTGGTCTTCGGCTAACATGGCCTTTGGAGAGAGCGGCTGAAAACATACGCACTACGAGGAAAGAGAGCATATGGAAGCCATGGACGGCACTCCCCCTCAAATCCCTGGGTACGCATTCGCCCAGAAGTTGGGTTCAGGTTCCGAAGCGAATGTGTACTTGTACCAGCAGCTTTCCCCCAGCCGTCAGGTGGCCATCAAAGTCAGCAGGGGAACGCTCGACCTGCGCGCGGCGGCAAGATTCCGTTCCGAGGCGAACTTCATGGGCAAGATCTCATCACACCCTTACATTCTTTCGGTGTATGAAAGCGGAGTCACCACCACAGGCAACGGCTATACCGTGTTCGAATACGCTCCGGGAGGCAATTACAAGACCTTCCTGGAATCCAACCGTCTCAGCGCAGACCAGATGCTCACCGTCGGCATCAATCTGGCAAGCGCCCTTTCCACGGCGCACCGCGAAGGCATCATCCACCGCGACATCAAGCCCAGCAATATTCTTATCAACGCGCATGGCATGCCCATGCTTTCCGATTTCGGCATCGCGGGAACGATTTACGGGCGCCCTGGCATCGGCTACACCATCGCGTGGGATCCGCCGGAAGTGCTTGCGAAGAACGGCGGAGGCAACGAATCCTCCGACATTTATTCTCTGGGGGCGACGCTGTTCGCCATGCTGACGGGCCAGTCGCCGTACGAATACGGCTATTCCGAAGCTCTTGGCGCAACCCGAGGCAAAGAACGCGGCACTCTACTGAGGAACATCATTCTCACCAATCCGCTACCCAAGCTCAACAGTCCGGATGTTCCTCCACAAGTGGAGCGGATCCTACGCAAGGCGTTGAACGAAACGCCAGAGGACCGATATTATTCCGCATATGATTTCGCGCGCGACATGCAGCGTGCACAGCAGGAATTGTATGGCCATGCCACGCCGACCACGGTTGAGGGGGAACCGCCGTTTCCGCAGAACCTGTACGCGCAGTCGCAGGCGAACATTCAGGTTTCGCCAACTGCCCCAAAGCAGCGCAGCACTTGGGCCAAGCCTCTTGCGATCGTTGTTTCGGCGGTCGCCGCGATTGCAGCCGTCGCGCTGGTGTTCACGTATGCGATCATGCCGAATATGGATTCCGCTTCCGACAACAGCATCGTGCAGATCAAGAATCCGGAAACGTATGATCAGGAGAACGATTCGCCTGATTCGACCATCACCACCGGCAGTGTGCCCAGTGTCGAGAATCTGACCGGGTCATATTCCGCCGATGGCGGCAGTGTACAGTTCACTTGGGCGAATCCCGACCCGCAGAACGGGGATTCATACGCATGGTCGATGGTCGGCGATGCCGGTGTTAATCCGAATACCCAGGGAACCACCACCACCGACACGCATATCAGCATCGAACCCGCCGATGGCTCGCAGACCTGCATTCAGGTGAGCCTCATCCGAGCCGACCGTCAGATGTCACAGAATCCTGCGATCGCGTGTGCAGCCAAATAAGCATCACAGCACTTCGCAACAGGGTCGGCCGACGGCATTTTCCAATCGCAGGCGATGTCAGGAACGAACACAACGACCATCGGAACACTCAAGGAAGAACCGAAAAATGGGCAAACGCAAGAACGCAGCCAATCAGTCGGCACAATCGCACGAACGACAATTGCGCTTCGGACCGATGATGCGCAAACTGCTGTTGCCGTCGAGAAGCAGACGGTGGATCACACCAATCGTCATGCTGCTTTTGCTGCTGGGCATCATCGCAGGCGCGTTCATCGTCAGTTCGGTAACACAACAGCATGTGCAACTTGACGACGGCACCGTGTGGATCACTTCGTTGAAGGACTGCAAGGCCGCACGATTCAATGCGAAAAACAAGGATGTGGACGCTGGAGTCTCATCCGCGGCCTCCCGTTTCGACGTGGCCCAACATAATGGCAGCACCGTGATTTCCGAAGGTACGAAAGCCAGCAACATCGCGGCTTCCACAATCAGCGAAACCGGCAACACCGCCATCAAAACGGATATCGAAACCATTGTCGGAGGCGACACCGCAGCGTTCATCAACGTCAAAACCGGCAATGTGTGGGTGGGATCCGCTTCCGATGTAAAATCCGTCAATCCAACCACCGACAAGCCGAAAATGAAACTGGGATCCGGCGGAAAAATCACGGTGACGCATAACGGAACCGTATACGGATATCGTGCTTCCGATGGCGCGGTGATGAGCATCGACAAGTCGCAAGGCGCATGCGAGCAAGTTGGCACGATAGGAGGCGCACCGCATGCCGAATCGTTCACCGTCATCGGCGAAACCCCGGTCGTGGCGGCGAAAGGCACCGTGTATTGGCCGCAGGGAAGCGCAGCCATCAATCTGCAGGGCAGCATGACCTTGCAGGCCCCTTCCACGGACGGCAAACAAAACGGATGGGTGGCCGTGGCGACACCACGCGGGCTCGCAACGGTGAACCTCAGCACCAAGAAAACCTCTGAAACACCAAATTCCAGCAAGGGCGAGCCCGCCCAGCCGGTATCCACAGGCGGATGCGTATTCGCCGCGTGGGCGCAGAAGGCCAACAATTACGCCAAAGTATGCTCCGCCGACGGTTCGGACATGGCATTCGACACCCTGACCAACATCAACGCCACTTCGGAACTGATATTCCGCACCAACCATCGTCTGGTCATACTCAACGACGTGGTCAACGGCAACGTCTGGAATCCGCAGGAATCCACCAAAGTCATCAAAATCCAATGGAATAAGGTGGAAACCAAACAGTCGAAGCAGCAGGAACAGAACAACGACAGTGCCAACAACCAGCATAATTTCAGCAAAACCTGCTCGTCGCAATCCGGGCAGATCAAAGCGGAAGACGATTCGTTCGGCGCGAGAACAGGATCGCAGCAGATCCTCGACGTGCTTCGCAACGACGAGCAGACCGACTGTTCCGTGCTGCGCATCACCTCGGTAAGCGCCCCGGACGGAGCCAACATCAGTGTCTCGCCCGTATACGACGGACGATATCTGCAGCTCGACGCATCCGCGGCAGCCGAAGGATCGGCATCGTTCAGCTATGAGATTTCCGACGGGCGCGGGCAGACGTCCAACGCTAAAGTGAACCTCGCCTTGGTCGGAGGTGACAACAACGCGCCCCAGCAAACCGATACGCCACCGGAAATCGACGTGGAGCAAGGAGCCACCTACACCACTAACGCATTGGGCAGCTTCTCCGACCCCGACGGCGATCCGCTCACGCTCGTATCCGCAACCCCGCAGAACACCGACCAGGTGACCGTCTCCACGCGAGCCGACGGGCAGCTCGTATTCAACGCGGGATCCATGTCTTCCGGACGCGCCGGCATCGAAGTAACCGTTTCCGACGGCCAGCAGACCGGCACCGGCATGGTGTATTTCTCAGTGAAACCGGCCAACACGTTGGCCGCGGTAATCGATCCGGTAGTCAAGCAGACCACGCCAGACACGCGCACCACCGTTTCTCTCAAACAATACGTGCACGGCACCTCGTCCGAGCCCGCGCAGCTGACCGCCGTGGAAACCCCATCCGGCGCATCCACCACCATGAACGCCGCCGACATGTCGTTCACCTTCAGCGCATCCAACCCCGGCACCTACTATGTGCCCTACACCATCACGCAAGGATCCATTCCCGCGACAGGCCTGGCCCGCATCGAAGTGCAGGCCGTGGCCGGAGACTCTGCCAAGCCCATCGCCGCCAACGACGTGGCGCTGCTCGGCGCCGACAACACCGCGATCGTGGAACCCCTGGCCAACGACGTCGACCCGATGGGCGGCGTATTGTCCGTGACCAACGTGACCGCCGACGCGGCAAACGGCATCAAAACCGGCGTCGTGAGCAACAAGCGCGTCTACATCACCGCACGACAGGTACCGACCGAACCCGTGCAAATCAAATACGGCGTAGCCAACGCGGCAGGCACGTCGACCGGCGTGATCGTACTGCAACCGCCGGCGTTGACCACCTCCAGCTCCGTGCCGAAAGCCGACAACATCACCACGCAGGTACGCACCGACGGCATCGTCTCCATCGACGTGCTCGACCACGTCACCTATTCCGACGGCACCACGGTAAGTCTGCAAAACGACCTGCAATACGACAAGAACACGTTCAAAGGACTCGTATTCGTATCAGGCAACACCGTACGATACCAAGCATCCGACCAAACCGGATCCTTCCCCGTAACGTACACGGTCAAAGACAATCTCGGCAACGCGGCATCCGCCACAATCACCATCAACGTGCATCAAAAAGACGCCGAAAACAAGGCGGCGCCAACACCATCCGACGTTGAGGCACAGGTTGCGGCAGGGCAGAAAGTCCAAATCCCGATCACCTTGACCGGCATCGACTCCGATGGCGACGACGTGCAGCTGCTCGGTCTCGGCAACAAGGCTCCGACGCTCGGACGCATCAGCGAAGTCGGAGCCACCTACCTGGTATACGAGGCATATGCCGACTCCGCAGGAACCGACACCTTCTCATACGCCGTCGAAGACTGGACCGGCCAACGATCCCAAGCGCAGATCCGCGTGGGCGTGTTCAAATCCGGCACCGACTCGGGCGTGTACGCACGCGACGACGAAATCACAGTGCGTCCCAACACCGCGGCAACCGTACCCGTGGCGCAAAACGACATTTCCGGAGACAGCACCGACCTGACCGTCAGCGAAGACATCGAATCGCAAGACATCAGCAATGTGACCGTAGTGGATAATGCGCTCGCCTTCACCACACCGCAGCAGGCGGGCACCTATTACGTGGCGTATACGGTCAAAGACAAAGCCGGATTGTCTGACACCGCAACATTGACGGTGAACGTCGATGGCAACGCCACCATCGAACCGCCGACCGCATACGACTATCGTGTGCCTTCTTCGGCGACGATCGACAAGAAATCGGTCGACGTGGACGTTTCGCAATGGATCGCGAACCCTTCCGGCAGCGCCGACGAACTGCACGTGGCCGTTGATGATTCGGCCACCGACCATGCGCATGTCAGGGGCGGAGACAAGTCCAGGACCATTACCGTGGAATTGACGGACGAGGCGCGAGCCGTGCCATACACCGTGACCAACACGACGTATGACATCACATCCACGGCGTTCATCCAAGTGCCCGCATACGGCGTGTTTCCGCCGATCCTTCGACCGAAAGTGCCGGCTTTGAAGGTGAACGCACGCGAGACGATCACCATCAATATCGCCGATTACGTGCGTGTGGGCGCAGGCAAGACCGCGTATGTGGACGGTGCCGATTCGGTGAGCGCCACGAAGGCCTCGGACGGCGACCTGTATGTGAACGACCAGATGTTGAAGTTCACCGCGCCGAAGGATTACTCCGGCCCCGCGTCCATTACCTTCACCGCGGTGGATGGCAAGCGCGACAAGAACGACAAGGTGAAAATCATCAATTCGGCGGTGCTGACGTTGCCGATCACCGTAATCGGGCGCGACGTGCCCGCGCCGACATTCTCTTCATCCACCATCGACGTGGTCGCCGGCGAAAGCGCCACCACCATCGATCTGACCGCGTTGACCCATTCGGCGTCCGACCTGTACGACGATGAAAAGCGATACACGTATTCGGGTGGCGTTGATTCCGACCAGGTGAGCGCCAAGGTGAGTTCGAACGGCAAGCTGACCGTGTCCGCCGACAAGACCACGTCGCCGGGAACTACGGTGAGCGTGCCCATTTCGATCCAATATTCGAAGGGCACGGTGAGCGCTGGCGTCACGGCTCGTGTGACGGCCTCCAACAGGCCTTTGGCGCGCATCAACGCGAAAGCCATGAAGGTCAAGGCGGGAAGCAGCGAGGAAGTGAACCTGCTTGCCGACGCGTACAATCCGTTCCCCGATTCCACGCTGACCGTGACCGGATGCACGTCCGACGGCGCGTCGAAGCTGACCGTGGACTGTCCGGCCAACGGTGTGGTGTCGATCAGCGCAGCTTCCGACATCGGCGCGAGCACCAACAAGGTGATCGTCAACGTGCGTGATGCCACCAATACGAAGGAACGTGAGATAACAGGCATCATCAGCGTTTCGGTGATGGACAAGCCGGATGCGCCTCTGCTCTCCCCCATCGCGGGAGACCCGCAGGATGGCGCGGTGAATCTGAGTTGGACGGCCGGCTCTTCGAACGGCAGCCCGATTAGCGAATACAAGGTGACGTGGAGCGGCAACGGTTCCGGCGAGAAATCGTGCGGTTCCGTGACCTCCTGCCAGATTACCGGTTTGAAGAACGGCAAGACGTACTCGTTCAAGGTGCAAGCCAAGAATGAGATCGGCTGGTCGAAGGAGTCGAACGGCGTGGAAGGCACGCCTGACAAGCTTCCGGACGCACCGACCGACGTGAAGGCCGAAGCCGGCAAGAACACTGTTGTTGTCACATGGAAGGCTCCGGAAGGCAATTTCTCTGCCGTCGACGGCTATGAGGTGACATTAAATGGGTCCAATATGGCGAATTCGACGCAAAAGGTTGAAGGTACAAGCTTCACGTTCAAATTCAACGACAATGCGATTACCAATGGCGCATCCTATACCGCCACGGTCAAGGCGCATAACAAGATGAACTGGAGTCAACCATCCGCCACATCCAATGCCGTTTCACCTTGGGGCACGCCCGACAAACCGACCATCTCAGCAGTGCAGAATAGCGACAAGATTGTGGTGAGCGGGCGAATCAATGACGCCCGCAACTCGAAATACCAGTCGATTACGGTAAGTATCAGGAACGAAGACAAATCCGTGGAGGCCAATGCCACGGACTATTCCGTCGAATTCGACATCAAGAACGAGTGGTATTACAAAGAGATTAAGCCGACGATTACCGTGGTCACGGAATACAGTGGCTCATTGAGCAACGAAACGTCCGTTTCGCCCTTCACGGCAGTCGATCCCCCAACCAATGTGAAGCTGGAGCTCAACAACAATACATGTGTGGCGACCTGGTCCAAAAAAGGACGCGTCACGGGCTTTGTTGTAAAGGCCAAGGATTATTACAATGACGATGTTCACGAGAACAGAGCAGAGTGGCCGCTTTCCAGTAATTGGAGCACCTGCGATACGGTAAATGTCCAGCAATACTTCATTGATACGTCACATATCAGCTCCCCTGAAACTGCCAACAGCAATACCGTCGGCAACAAAACCAAGGCGGAAATCACTACCATGCCGACCCTTGCCTGGGATGCCAATGCCACGAATCTCATCAAGGTCGCCGGCGGATCGGTGAAAACGTGGAATCAAATTGGCAGCTACTCCTTCGTATTCACCGGAGGCGGCAAAACATACGAAATCCCTTGGACCCAAGGTACCAGTCAGTTGAACGCCGAAAAGCTGCCAACGGGGGTTGACTACACATGGAAGTTCAAAGTCACCGGTCCAGACCCGGCACTCAACAACGAGGTAGACGGATCAACGATTAAAGACTCCGACCGCTATAGCGAGCCGACCACCGATCCTGAGACTGACCCCAATCCAGACCAGTCGGAATCAAAGCAAAGTAACACCCCTACGGCTTCATCCGTAGCTCTTTCCACCATCGATGGAAAAAGCAAGCCGTGGGTGAGAGGCTTGGCCTATTACGCCAATCGCTAGCCGGTACGGCAATCTCGACGAACAATCCAATATCGACAGCCAATCATCAATACGACCAACAGAAGCAAACAAGGAGCACCCATGAGCAACGAAAACGACGACGCCACCCAGCTGGGTTCCATCGAGCACCATATGAACAAGCCGCAACAGCCCGGCGATCCGCAGGCGCGCCCCGCATTCCAAGCTCCAAGCCTGCCAACGCATCCGCAGGAGCAAAGCGGCGACGATGAAGGCACGGTACTCAGCGTGCATAATGCGAACCATTACGCCACCAACACGTTCGATGCCGACGATGAAGGCACCCTGCTCAGCGCATACAATGCAATGCCCTACAGGCCTGCAATGCCTACGGTTCCAACAACGCAACCCTTGAAGGCGCAACAGGCACAGCCTGTGCAGATGCAACAACCGTTACCGCAATCGCAGCCAATTCCGGCGGCGGCATCGCAAGCCAAGCCCGCGCAGCCAGCCGCAACCTCGTCCATGATGTCCGCCCCACAAGCCGACATCACCGAATTCCACAACCAGTTCACCAAACTGGTCGACAGCGTCTCCCAGGTTGTGGTCGGCAAGGAAAAGCCGATCCGTCAATGCGCCACCGCCATGATCGTTGGCGGCCACATTCTGCTTGAAGACAACCCCGGAACAGGCAAGACGCAGCTGGCCCGAGGCCTCGCCAACTCCATCGACATGTCGTTCAAGCGCATCCAGTTCACTCCGGATCTGCTGCCTTCCGACGTGGTCGGCGTAACCTACTACGACCAGAAGAACAGCGAATTCGAATACCGCGAAGGCCCGATTTTCGCTTCCGTCGTGCTTGCCGACGAAATCAACCGAGCCTCGCCGAAAACACAGTCCGCACTGCTCGAAGTCATGGAAGAGCAGAAAGTCACCGTCGACGGCGAAACCCACGCGGTACCGCAGCCTTTCATGGTCATCGCCACCCAGAACCCCATAGAACAGCTCGGCACCTACAAACTGCCGGAAGCGCAGATGGATCGTTTTCTCATCAAAACAACCATCGGCTATCCGAGCCACGACGTGAGCGTGAGCATTCTCAAACAGGTCAACGTCACCGACCGTGCATCCACCGTGCATGCGGTGCTCACCGGCAACGACGTGCTGCGCATGCGTGCCATCAGCGAAACCGTACATCTTGACGACGCGATCCTCGAATACATCGTGCGCTTGGTGGAAGCGACGCGCCACAACGAACGCATCCAGGTCGGATCGTCCATGCGAGGCGCACTCGCGCTGACCCGATGCGCCCGCGTGTGGGCGGCGTCCAACAATCGCGGATATGTGGTGCCTGACGATGTGAAGCAGCTGGCTGTCGCTGTGCTCGCGCACCGCATCACGCTCACCGCGGAGGCCACGTTCGCCGGATCCACCCCCGAACTGATGATCGAACAGATCCTCGAAAACGTACCCGCACCAACCGTAGGCGCCACCGCCTGAAGCGCATACCCAACGCAGCTGCACTGCACGCGCAGCAAGACAGAAGCACTCAATCGCACGAAACGTTCGTAAACCCCCGAAAGGTCAAGTATGCGACAATCCAAAACCATGCAACGCAGGAGAACCATGCAACGATCCCTGCGACGCATCAAGCATCGCATCAAACGACTGGTCACCTCATATATGTCACCGCTCGGATGGGCCGTGACCGGACTCACCATCGCCTCACTCATAACGTTCACGATTCTCGGATGGCATGAACTGTTGGCCATGGCGATCGTGTTCGCCTGCATGATGGTCGCCGCCATCCTGCTGTCGCTCGGCAACACGTCATTCACCGCCACCATAGACGTGTCCAGCAGACGAGTCACCGTGTCAGACACCGTGAAAGTCGACGTGTGCGTCGACAATCCGGGACACACGCCAACCACATCCGCACGAGGCGACCTGTCCATCGGCGACAATCACAAACGATTCTCCATCCCCATGCTCACCGCTGGCCAATCACACCAAACAACCGTGGAATTCACCGCCGTCTCCCGCGCGGTGTTGCCGGTCGGACCGCTTTCCATACGCAAAGGCGACCCATTCGGACTCGTACGGCACGAAAAGAAACTTGCCGACCAAATCAACGTGTTCATCCACCCGCAAACCGTCATGCTGAACACACTCAACGCCGGAATTCCGCGAGACTTCGAAGGTCAGCCCAGCGGCGAAATCGTCGACGACGACCTCGACTTCTACGGACTGCGCGAATACGAGCCGGGCGACGACGTGCGCAACGTGCACTGGCTCAGCTCCGCAAAAACAGGAACGCTGATGATCCGCCAATACGAAGCGACCCGACGCACCGACACCGCATTGACCATCAGCGTGAACCCAGACAACTACCTCAGCTCCGACGAATTCGAACTGGCGGTATCCGTCCACGCATCCATCGGCGTGCAATGCCTGCTCCAAAACCGCCCGGTAACCGCACATGCAGGAAACGAACACGCCGTGCCACGCAACTCCACGGAATTCCTCGACGGCTGCAGCGTCATCACCCCCGACATCAACGACGATCCGAACCTCGCGCAAACCACCCTCACCCACACCCCCGACTCATCGTTCTACTACATCACCGTCGGCAGACTCAAAAGCATCGACGAGATCAAACACATGGCGCTCGCACTCCCCCGATCCGCAACCTGCGTGGTACTGCAAACCACCATCGGGCAACCACGTGCCATCAAACGATACTCCGACTTCACCCTGGCGACCGTAGGAAGCCTAGACGACCTCCCAATAATCATGGGGGTACTGGCATGAGCACCACAGGATTCAGCAAACACAACGCCGATACCGGCGTGGCCGGCGCC
>SKEV01000382.1_pt1 | contig 23008 bp, 29 predicted proteins | sample 4819531 | NCBI WGS metagenome assembly SKEV01 (sample SAMN11008800, study PRJNA524170) | human gut metagenome | biome: Human fecal sample; material: Feces; isolation source: fecal sample from pouch patient p9, p28 | host: Homo sapiens | place: Israel: Tel-Aviv | collected 2016-08-01 | reverse complement strand
CAATATCGCCATTCTCGCCCTGACCTTCACTGGTAGGGATAAGGTGCAAGCACTCTTCCGAACGACGAAAAATAAGGCCAAAAGAGTCGTTGAAAATCCTCAGCGCATTAACACCACGGATTTTCAGTTCCCCGCTCATGGTGTCACCATCACGCTGAACGGCATTTTTTGCCTTGTCCACCGTGGGTTTTAAGCCGAGGTTTTCAACAGACTTATCCCTGTCTTCCACATCCGAAAGATTCCTGTCCTGTCGCAGAAACAGACCATCCCCGGTTGCCACATTCAGCGTGACCTGCGCACTTTCTGCCACTGCCAGCCGGAACTGCAGCGTGGCGGTAACGCCATTTATCGGTTTCTCAATGGCTGCACAACTTCCGACGGCATAAAGTTCACCATCGCTGGTCAGCAGCCCCGCTTCCCTGACCGTAAATCCCCCCACGCCCTCCGGCAGTGCAAGATACGCAATAAACTGGTTTTCCTGATCAGGCGAGACCGCCAGTCGTGATATGATGCCGCGATAAACTTCCCTGACCAGCGCCGTCTGCCCTGCCTCTGGTGTGACGGCATTTCCGTTTCCATCGCCCACCACAAACCCGTCCAGCACCACCGGCGCACCACCCGCCGCAGACGCAGCCTCCAGCGCCTTTCCCCTGTTTGTCAGAATACTGCAATGTTTCGTGGTCACGTTATTCTCCCGCCTCAATCACCACATCAATATGCGCAGTCACCGCGCCACCAACATAAAACTGGCTGTCCTTTCCGAAATCCGTATTTACGTCAATGGTGCTCAGACCGCTGCGTAAATTCTTGGCCTTAATGACCAGCGCCCTGACCCGACTGTAAAGCACACTGTCAGCCCCTTCCCGCAAAAACAGTTCCACACGAAACGTGTACGGTTTTTTGCGCGGTGAATCCTGCCACCACTCTTTGATTGCTACCGGAACACCAACCGCACCAAGTGCCCGCAGCACTGCCCCCGCCGTCCCCCGGTGCTGATGCACATATGCCGCATCACGTAAAATCTGCCGTTTCTGCTCTTCGCTCCAGTCATCCTGCCAGAAATCCACAGCAAACTCCCAGGCCAGCCACGGCAACAGATGCAACGGACAGGTATCCGGATTTTTCACCTTTCTGACCATATCCGTATCAAGTGTCAGGATGCTTTCTGTTGTGGCCTGCTCCTGTGCCCGCTCCGGCCTGACAGCGGAAGGCGGCAGAAGTGAGCGAAACGTCTCCGCCATCACTATACCTCTCTGCGCGTCACATTAACGGCAGCACAGCGGGGAGCCGTACCGGTTGCCGGTTCGATATCAGCCCGGGGACTGGACAGAATAACCCGCGCCACACCAGTCTGTTGAAGTGCTGCGTAAATGGCGGACAGCGGCACCATGCCATTAATCCGGTTTGCCAGCCGGGTATAAGACATCAGCGTGTTTTTCGCATTTTCCAGCACTTCACCGGCATCCGGGCCGTCCGGTATTTCCAGTTCAGCCGTCACGGTATAGTCATTAATAATGGCGCTTTTCACCGTCACAAAATCCGTCAGCGGACGAATTTCATCAGCATTCAGCCGCGCACTGACCGCATCCAGCAACGCCTCGCTGGCAGTGCCATTTCCTTCACGGGACAATACGTAGACATCCACCTCCCCCGCACGCCCGTGCTCTTCCGGACCATAGGCATCAGCATCCAGCACATCTTCATCAGCAGAACGGGCATGAAAACGATAGGCGTTGCGGGCACCTGCAGTATTCAGTTGCGACCAGGACAACTGGATGCGTTCACGAAAGGCGTCGTCCTCTTCCATAACCGCATCCGTCGGAGGCACGGTATCCGGGTTTGCCGGAACAATCTCCATACGTTCAACATTGAACGCCGCGCCAATCTGATCGAGATCGGCCTTCTGCGCACTTGCCAGAAAAACGGCCCGCACGGCATCATTCACCCGCTGGAAAGCCAGGGTAAGCTGAAAGGCGGTCACTTCGCCCTGTTTGTAAGCCGGGTCGGATTCCACCAGGGCATCAAATTCCGGATCCAGTTCACGCAGACGTGCCAGCCAGGCCCCGAAAATCACCGCCGCATCAGGCACCACGATGGCATCCGGTACGGGCAAATCCGAAAGATTGATCACATCATAACTTTCTGCCATAAACGGTTATTCCTCCTGTTGATACCTGTGTACCGGTTTCCGTATTCGTCCCCGTGATATCCACCACGCACTCGGCCTCATCTTCCGGAAACGTCACGATCACTTTTGACACTTTCAGCCGGGGCTCCCAGTGCGCCAGCGCCGTTGCCGTGGCAGCAATTATGCGCAGCCTCAGCAGGTCATCCCGGGGAGAGTCCAGTAATTCAAAAAGATCGCTGCCGTAATCCCTGACCAGAACACGGCTTCCCACTGGCGTGTTCAGAATATCGCTGACTGACTGGCGCAGATGCGCCACACCGGACAGACGCTTCCCTGTCCGGCAGTTCACACCATTCATGATTATTTTTTTCCTGATCCGGTACCAAAATAATCCGGCCCTGTTTTATCACCGGATTTTTTGTCTGATTTACTGGCGTTTTTGATTTCAGCCACCAGATTAAACGTGAAGGTAAAGCCTGAAGAAGAGAGGGAAAACGCCAGTGACTCCACGAGCCAGCGGCGATCTTCCCGCTTACCAAATCCGGATGTCACCACGCCGGATTCAGCGGTCATGGCAACATATGAAGGACGGCACGGCCCTGTCAGCGTCATTTTCCGGCTGTTGCGTTGCGCCTGTGTTTTTTTCGACTTTGCCTGTTGTTCAGCCGTTTCCTTTTCCGGCTGCGTGTACGGACTGGTTACAGACGAGCCGTCATGCTCCACGGTTGCTGTTTTGGTTCGCCCGTCAGCCTTGTCAAAATAACGAACCGTGATTTTTTCTTTCTTCTTTTCTCCGGTAGAGCTCCCCCGTTCACCTTCCTGATAATTCCAGGATGACACCACGGAAGGTGTCAGCGTCACGGTCTTCAGGGGCGCGCCCGATACGGTGGTTCCGGCACCCTGCTCCAGAAACAACCAGTAACCTCCGGCAGGTTTACTGACGGCGTTATACGTCCGGGCAAGGCGGGACAACAGGCTGGCATCCGATTCTGCCACCTGATCCACATGGGTAATGCGGATCCCCGCCAGCTTCTCCGCCACCCGGGCCTTCAGTCCGTTTTCCGTGGCAACAGTTTTCACCAGATCACCCAGCGTGAGATTATCCCAGCTTCGTGTTTTCTGATTCAGCACATCACCGGACTGCTTTTCCGCATTCATGGGGGCAGCGGTAGCATAAACCTCGATCCGCCGCGGCGGGCCGCTGCTGCTCACGCCGCACACCACAAACCAGCCCTTGTCCACCAGATTACCGTTAAACCCCAGCGCCACCCGCAGACGCGCCCCCTTTGTCGGCAGGGGCAGCGTTTCAGAAAGCAGCATGATTTTCAGTTCATCAGACCTGGCGGTGGCCCCGCCGTAATCCGTCAGGGTGATATCCACAAGATAACGGGCCAGCACCCGCGTGATATCCCGCCCTTCAGCCGTCACCCGATATGCCGGGCAGAATTCCCGGACGGTCGTGGCAATGGTTTCCTGTTTTTTCTCACTGCTCAGGGACGCCTGATACGCGGCATTTATTGCCTGCAGCTGTTCTGATAATGACGTCATCATCTCCTCCCTTAATCCCACAGACTGTATGGCGACTCAGACACCTGTTGTGTGATTTCAGGCAACACAATGCGGATCCCCGCCGGATAAACCGCGCCCTTCTCTGCCAGCCCCTGATTGGCCTCCAGCACAAGAGTGAGCACGGCAGACAGATTTTCCGTGCCATAATGCGTGGCGCAAATCGCATCAAGCACATCCCCGTCACGGGTTATCCAGATCGTCGGCATAATGTTTCAGCTCCAGACTCCACTTTTTGTTACGGTGCCCACCGCCCGGTAAAAAGCGGTCGGTGGAATCAGAAAAACGCTCCACCACCCACCATCCCAGCACATCACCTTCTCCGCTGACCAGCAGTTGCGGCTCAGCCTTATTTGCCAGGTCATACAACGTGTTCACCGCCTCCGTCCCCGACTTCCCCAAAAAGGCGTGCGATTCCCCTTCAAGGCGGACGGTTCGCCCGTTTTTCCCGGTGTACTGCAGCAGACTCTGCTGACCGATGCGCGCCTGCTCGCTCCAGGTCCACCCGGCCTCACGGGTCAGCTGGTTATATGCCGTGGTATCCACGGAAAAGGCGAAATCCCCCAGCATCAGCATGACTCTGGCATCTGCTGCACCACGGAGATAACTGTTGTCACGCTGAAGACTGTCTTCAGCGAGAGCAATAACCGAACCCACACTCACCAGACACTTCCTCCATCCCACAACGCATTATTACCACTGAAGGCCGGGTTGTTTTTCGTCATTCCGGCAATGGCGTCCGCAATACCCTGTTCGCTCTGTCCGGGCTGCGCAACAATGTTGAAGTTATAATTCTTCACACTGTTGTCATTCAGCTGTGCGCCGGACTGTCCTCCCTCAACAGGAATGGCCTGCACGGCAGCCTGCCATGCCCCCGCACTGGCAAAAGGATCATCCTGTTTTCCGGCGGATCCTGCCGGCGCTGCCGGCAACGAAAAATCGAACGTTTTTTCCGGCGTGAGGTAACTGTTCACCGATTCATGAAACGCATCCGTATCCACAATGCCCATAAAGCCCTTCGCGGCGTTATATTTTTCACGGACACTCTTTTCAAAATCCGGATTATTTTTCAGTTGTTCATCAAGCCACGCATCCTGTCCGCTGTTCCGGGCCACTGTCCGGGCAGCGGTCATATCACCACGCCCGACATACTCCAGAATCTGCTTCTGACCACCCTGTTCATCCGGTAATAACCAGGCGAGTTTTTTGGCTACTGCAAAAATAATTTTTCCGACAAAAATGACGCCTTCGCCAAACTTCAGCGCCGCCGGATACAGCGTGTCCCTCAGAAAAGACACAACTTTTTTAATGCCTCCGCCTTTAAACCACTCTGCCAGATCACCCGCTGTCTGTTGTATGGCGGGGGCCAGCTCTGCGCCCAGTTGTCCGGAAACTTCTGCAACCGCAGAAGAAAAAACCTGCTGCAAATCAGAAACAGCCTTGTTTCCGGCAAGTGCGCCAGCCACACCCTCTTTTGTCACCAGGTTATATTTATCCTGCTCAGCCAGCAGTTCCTGAAAGCTTTTTCCTGAGCGTTTGATCAGCATCAGCAGTTTACTGGCTTCACCACCAAACAATGCATCCAGTGCAAAAGATGCCTTTGATTCATCTTCCAGAGACAGCGCCCTGTCGATAATTTTTTCGAACTGCGCCTTATCACTCAGTCCGGCAAGATCGCCTTCCTTAAATCCCAGCGTTTCAAAGGCGTCAGAAAGCGAACTCTGCTTGTCATTTTGTTTATATTCCCCGGCTTTATGCAGGTATTCCTCAAACAGATCCCCGATATTATCGCCGGTCATATCGTACTGTTTTGCCAGGGCGTCCCAGTTCATGTACGTGCGGGTATCCACGCCATACGCAGTCGCTTTACCCGCTGTTTCAGCCGTCTGCGCATTCATGGCAGCCGGAGCAATCAGCGCACCAAGTGCCGTGGTCACGGCACCGCCCCCCATCGCCAGACCGGCATTCCAGGCAAATTTGCCGGTTCCGGCAAGCAGGCTTTTTCCCTTCCCCATAAAACGTCCGAGCCGATCGCGACGCTCCAGGCTCCGGTTCAGTTTTTTCTGGGCCGCATCCGCTTTCTTAATTTCAGCCGTGAGTCGGGCGTATTCATCCTCCATCGACTTAAAACGCTTTCCTGCCAGCGCCGCCCGTTTCATTTCTGCTGCCAGCTCTGCCTGCTCCTTACGCAAACGCGCAGCCTGCTGCTCCACATCCTGCAAATTTTTTCGCAGATCCGTCGCCGAACGGCGCCACGAACTGTCCAGTTTGCCCCCGAACGACACGGTGGCCTTAAGATTCTGGCTTACGCTTCCCACGTTTTACCGCCTCCACTTCATCCAGTAAAAATGCCGTAAACACACTGAACGGCATGGACAGATAATCGGAAAGAGGAAAATGCAGCCGCCGCCCGAGAAACCTTAACCCTCTGAAGATTTCGGTTTCGGTCGCTTCCCGGGTGGCAGCATAAAAACATTAAAGGCATCCGTCAGCTGGGCATAATCCGCTGCGGTCAGCAGCCAGATATCCTGCTCACTCAGATTACAAAGCTGCGCAATCATACGCGCCTCTTTTTCCTCCTCTGTTCCCCGGTCTTTGGTGAAGGCAATGCGATCGCGCACCAGTGGTTCGCGCATGGTGATATGTTCCAGCACCGCCCCGCCCCCCAGAGTGACAGGTGTGTACAGTGTGATGGTGCGGGTTTCACCCGGAATATTCATAATCTGCTCCTTAAAAAACGGCCCGCAGGCCGTTATGTGTTAATCAGAGACGCACTTTTGCCGACAGACCGGCAAGTACATTCACACCGTTGATCCGGCGTTCAAAACGCTCGGTATCAATCATAATGAGTTCGTTCCCCTCCAGCGTCTGACGGTAATAATTCACCGCGATTTCCACAGTCACTGCATTTTCTGACAGCCCGCTGTTTCCGCGCGCATCCGGCGTCACCGTTTTCACAAAACCTTCGATTTCTTCGGTGGTCCCCAGCGCGGTGCCGTTCGCCAGATAGCCCTGATAGGCCGTGAAGCGGGAGCGGTTGCCACTGACAAATCCGAGACTGGACAGCATGTCTGTATCCAGACCATAGAATTTAATCTGGCAGGTCAGCGCCTCCATGCCGTCGTCAACCGGCGTGGGGGCATCCTGTGCCCCGGTGCGTAAATCAGTGGTGGTTATGGACAGCGTGGGTGGCGTGAACTCATGCGCTCCCTGAATACGGATCCCCTGGCGGAAAAAAGTCCAGGCGCGTAATGTGTTTTTACTGCTCATGTTGCCGTCATCTCCTTAATGCCGTATTCGTTGTTGACGCTCACCCGCATGCTGATAAGTTCCGTCGGCGATTTGGGACCGAAGTCATAGTTGATGTACAGTTCACCGGCTGCCAGCGTTTCGGCGGTATTCAGTTCCGGATCCAGCCATGCCCGCCCTCCGAAGATGGCACCTTCGGCCACCAGACGGCGCATATACGCATTAATGGTGCCGATGATGTCGTCCGCATTCTGACGATCGAGCGGGCGGTCAACATACGCCAGCATCGCCTCCTGAATACTGTCTTCAATCACATCCGCAGTACGGCGGACAGACTCGAAATGCCACTGGGGATGGGACGAGCACAGCCGGTTTCCCCAGTGTTTAAATCCGGCGCGGCGAATCAGGGTGGAGACATTCTGCATATTAAGCAGGTTGGCATCGCAGTTACGCTCACCGAGGATAAATTCATCCACCTGCTCAACACCGAGGATGTTGTAAACCTCCTGGTTTGATTTGCTCCACCACCACCCTTTTTCATAGTCAATACGGGCACGCAGTCCGGCTGCAAACGCCGAATACGGGCGATACACCAGCTGCCCCTCTGCATTACTGACCTGCACACGCGGGCGCAGTAATTCAGTCCGGGCACCGTAAGACTGGCGACGCTGCACCACTTCCTGCAATGTCGCGCCCGCAGCACAATCCGCGTACGCCACTGCCCGCAGTTTTCCGGCCACAGTTTCCAGTGCCTTACCCACCGCATCGTCTTCACTGAATCCTGGTGCGATCACAATACGTGGCTGATACGTGGTGACGGATTTTGCCGATGACAGCATGCTGATCCCCGCAAGAATGGCAGCACGCTGCTCTTCCGGCTTCGTTTTTTCTTCCACCCGGACGATCACCGACAGCGCGTTACGCTGGTCGTTAATCTCCGTCAGCGCCTGCTTCAGTGTTCCGGCACTCCCCAGACGTGAAAGCGCCGTCGTTCCCGCCATCGCCACTGGCGTGTTCAGCGGAAACGGTTCATCTTCACCGCCACTCAGTGTTCCGGAAAACAGCGACACAACACCGTCACCGCTGCCGGTGGCTCTCACCCCGGCTCCCGCCACACCATTCACCGCCGTCACAACATCACTGACGGAGGCATTACCTGCCCCCTTTTCACTGCAACCCAGCGTAATCAACAGGCTTCCGTTTTCCCATTTTGCTGACGTGGGGACCGCACCCGCACTTTTTTCTTTGACAGCCTGTTCAGCAATAACGGTAATGGTATTTCCGCTCCGTCCCCCCGCTTTTGCCGTAAAAGTCAGCTCGTTATCCAGCAGCGGCGTTCCCGCTGTCAGTGTCGCTGCCACAGCCCCGGCAGCCTGCGGCGCGGTTCCCACTACACCAATAATGGCTGTCTCTATTGTGGTTACCGCCACCGTGCCTGCTGTCAGCTCGATGGTTTCCACACCATGTAATTGCCCCATTTGCATTCTCCGGACATAAAAAAACCTGCCGCAGCAGGTCACATTTTCTGATTCGGTACTTTCGTGGTTCCCCCACTGTCTCCGGGATGGTCGTGTCCATTAAACGTTTCCCGGATCCGGCTCATGCTGCCGGATTTATCCGTCACCTCGCCTTTTGCATAAAAATCACTTTTCACCACCACTTCACCTTCAACCATCGTGCGTCCGTTCACGATCAGGTCTTCTGAGATCATGACATTTCCGTCCAGCACACCATTCCCGGTAATGGCATAGGTGCCCCCTTCCGCCAGAATAATGGTCAGTGAGTGCGTCTCCCGGTTATAGCAAATTTCCGTGCCATCTCCGTAACGGGTGATGTGCTCACTGTCATTGCCCTGCGGAGCCGGTGCCGCACCGGTATTCCAGCCGGGAAAAACACGACCGTTATTCAGCTCCCCGGCCTCTGACAGCACCGTAACCGCATCACCCACAGCAAACGGCTCAAAATCTGCCCGGTTTTTTCCGGCAACCCCCTGACATAATGGCAGCCAGGTGGTCACAATATCCCCCAGATCCACGCGGCATTCCGGAAAACCACCGTCCAGCCGCACCGAGTGGATCACCCCACGCCGGACCATATTTGCCAGGCGACGCTGTAAATCCCCCAGAACCTCATTCACGTTGCTTTCCCTCAAAAATCAGCCGGTAATCATCCACATGCTGTCGCCCGATCTCCGGTGCCACGCCCAGCCAGGCCCGCTGTAGCGGCAGGTTATCCGTGGCAAAGGGATCCATACCAAACGTCACCGTCTGGTTAAATGAAATCTGCCAGACCAGATAATCATCCAGACGCGGATCGGTTTCATCTGCGTCCGCTGATATAAAAATGGCAGGCTCCACATTTGCCAGTCCGAACGTCTGCCCGTCGAGCCAGTGCGACAACGCGGCGGCCGCCGAACGGATAAAAATATCCGGCTTTATCGCCCTGCGTTCTTCTTTTTTTTCTTTATCCGGTTCACCGGCACGGTCAACCAGTACCCACAGCGCGGCAGACAACACCACCGTCATCTGCCCGTCTGCATTGCTTTTCGCATCCCAGCCATCCACCGCCAGAAACACCGCCGGAGTGACCAGTTGCGTGACCCGTTCCGGATAGGTGTCCGCATCATTGATCCATTTAAGTTTTTTCAGGGCATCCAGCACAGCAGCGTGCCAGGATGCCATGCATAAGGGTTCAGCCATTGCGTCCTCACATTTTATCGGGGGGCCACGGTAATGCCGTACTTCGCGCGTCGCCGGATGTCCGATTCGAACTCTTTCATAAAAATTTCCAGGCACTCCGCAAAAGCCACATCTTCAACATAATCCATCGTGCTGGCATAAATACCAGCTTCAGCCTCCCGGACACGCCCGGTTTCAGGATTTTTGATGATGATTGTTCGTCGGTTCTCTTTGCGACTACGTATCACCAGCCCGTTTTCATACGCGGCAGGAGATAAAAACGAACCGTTGGGTTCAAAAACGGGATCGCTGGCTTTGCGGCGACGTCGCCGGACACGGTTCTCTTTGATAAACCGCCCGGTTACCGGATCACGGAGATCATGACGCCGGACACGTTGCCCACGAATGCGTCCGCGCAAATCTTTTATCTTGATCGCATTAAGGCCAAACCAGAGACGGGCTTCATCCATAGCATTACCCCGGGTAATGCGGGTGGAAAAAAGCCGCCTGTCCAGTGTGTCCATTTTGCGGGGAGCCAGGCCGGTTTTCAGTTCCGCAAGCGCCTTCATGCGCATTTTTGATGCCGTTCGCTTCAGTGCGCGGGAATAGGCCAGACGGAACTGGTGCTGCGTTGCACCAGCCTGCGCCGCAATATCCCGCAATTCTTCGACGTCGATATCAAACAACAGATTTCGCCGGATGCGTGATGCCCGCGCCATTGCGATATCTCCTTATGAAGTTTATTTTTTACTCCATTCGATGGTCGGTAATGACGTCCCCCGTCCACGCCCGAGCGTTACGCGTGTACGCCCCATTTCATCCGCACCAATATGCGTGACGCGGTAAAATTCGTGGTTCAGCTCCACTGCGCAGTTTGTGCTGAGCCCCTTAATATCCTCTGTCAGTGCGCTGAATGCCGGAGCCTGATCGTTAATTTCTCCACCCCCCGGAACACGAACCGGCGCATCCGGAGATTCAAAAATCACCATAACAGGGCGACGCTCACTGCCAATAGACAGTATCGCCGGACACTCCTCGGAAAAAAGCCGGGAAATGCGGGCATCTGCCCGCATCAGCCGTTTATAAAATCGATGCATCAGTACCCCAGACGCACACAAACACAGGCATCTCCGGCTTCAGCCGATGCCCATACTGTTCCCACCAGCGTATTACCTGATTTCGTTGCAGTCAGTGTTGCCGTATCCGCTTTGAAATACACCAGCCTGCCTTGCGTCAGCGCCTCTGCCTCTTTAGGCAAAGAGAAAACCCCCACCGTATGCAGAATGCCCACATCCCCGTCCGGAATATCAGCGTGAGCAACACCAACAAGATTATCCTGAACAACCAGATCGCCAGATGACACCGCCTTTCCGGTCCCGTTCAGCCAGTCGACGTTTTTTCCGTCCTGAACAAAATTTTTTGACATTTTTTTCTCCGGTAAATGCGGCGCAAAGTGCGCCGCTTCAGCCATAAAAAAACCGCCCTGTCCGGCGGTTATTTATTGTTTTTTCACTTTGACCATGCCACGCCAGTCAAGCGGTGCCACTCCGGCATCAATGCGCACCTTGAATGCTGCACCATCAACCGTAAAGCCCTGTTGCTGCTCCAGATACGGCGTATCAATACCGTCGAGGTAAGCCACTTCAATCGTGTCACGCCCCTGCGCTGCCACCAGGTAATAATCCGTCGGGCTGCTGTCATCAAGACGGGCCTCTGACAGAACCGTGGCAAAATTCTGAATCGGGTTAATAATGCCGCTGTTCGCATCTGCACCAGGCACGCTGGCAGACTTAATCAACTGATTGGCACGCGACTCAATGACAACAGGCGTCAACATAAAAGCAGGACGAATGTTCAGGCGACGGTCACCCGATTTCTGGAGCAGCATGGCTTTACGCCCGGAATCCAGCCCCTCAATAGACAAATCGGCAGTCACCAGGTTGCCATGATCTGCATGGAACAGCGGTTTGCCATCCGACATTTTCGGATTGCTGGTCAGCACGGCCCAGACCAGATCCCCCACGGTAGTCCGCGCTGCCGCCCCCATTGCCATCGGAATACGGGTCAGCATATCCAGATCATCATTGATGATGGTCTGGCGATCAATGCTGAACAATTCGCCATACGTCGCCAGTGCAATCGGTTCGCCACGATCTTTCAGGGTCACATATTTATATTCAGCCCCCGGCAATACTTTTCGTAGCGTCGGAAAAGTTTCCAGCCCGACACGATGCGCGGTTTTAAAATCAGTCAGCGTTCCCTTGCGGGTCCATTTGTCAAAATTTTCGCTGGCCTCATCCCAGCCCTGCAACGCGGCTTTATGGGCCACATCCATCAGGATATTGCCGAAATCGCTGCTGCTGTGAGTAAATGCCAGTCCAACCATCGCCATGGGAGCGGAATGACCGGAAATACCGATGCCGCGATCAACCAGCGAAGCACGCGCCAGTTCACGCAGTGTAAAGCCGTTATAGGCATTGTCTTTTTCTGCTTCGGCATATCCGGCGCGCGCCATGACAGCCGCACGAATGGAATCGCCAACCAGATTACCGTTTCCTGCATGAATATGAATGGCTCCCGGACCTGCACTTGGTGTCGTTCCGGCTGCCAGCGCCTGCAACAGTTTTTCACGGGCCTGTGCTTCCGTACAGGTCATGTCGTTCAGACACTCCGCTTTCAGGTCGGCATAAGACGGGAAAGAGGCAAAGACTGCAGTTACAGCCTGCACACGTTCCGCATTGGCTGCCATCAGTTGTTGCTGAACCTGCGAAGCAATTGCGCTGATATCCACATTTCCGGTTAATGGTGCCTGCTGAGCAGCGATCTGTTGCGCATTTTGCGGGGTTGCTTTCGGCTCCTGCGGCTGTCCGTTTGTCGTTTCTGCACGTGGAGCAAAAAGCGCGTTAATCTGTTCTGGCATATTATGGTAATCCTTCAGTTTATTTTGGTTCACACAGGCCGCAGCCTGTAATTCAGGTTCAAGCGTATCAGCGAAGCCTTTTTCCACGGCTTCAGTACCGTTCAACCAGGTTTCTGCTTTCAGCATGGCTTCCAGCTCATCCTGCCCGAGTCCGGTTTTATTCATGTAAGCTGACAGCATCAGCGCCTCGTTGCGATCCAGCCAGTCGGCATAATCACGCATATCATCGGAATCACCGGCGATCCCGCCCCACGGCTTGTGCACCATCAGCCAGGCGTTTTCAGGCATATGCACTGTGGCGCCAGGCAGGCAGACAATCATGGAGGCCATGCTGGCTGCAACACCATCCACCCAGATATCCACCTTCGCTTTCAGCCGTGACAGCGTGTTAAAAATGGCAAACCCCTGCATCACATCACCGCCCGGGCTGTGGATATGCAGATCAATAGCGCTGGCCTCAAACACCCCCGCATCCTTACAGTCAGCAATAAACTGCTGCGCGGTGATGCCCCATCCGCCAATCACATCATAGAGGTAAATTTCCACCCGCCCGGCAGTCTGTGCACGGATTTCATACCAGCACTGACCATTAGCGGCATCCACCCCCGCAAGGCTGGCGCGGGGATTAATCATCGTCCCGCGAAGACGCGGGTTTATCATTTGCTGCATCAGGGATCACTCCTTTATCGTTAGCGGCGTCAGAATCGAACACCAGCCCGTTTTCCCGGTTAAATTCAGTTTCACGCAGTCGCTGACGTTTGACCTCCTGCGGTGACTGCCCACGGGCACGTATCCACTCGGCCTCCGTCCCGGCACCACCGCGAAGAATGGCCCGCCATGCTGCAGCCTCCTTCACCGGATCAATCCACGGCATCACCGGGCCAAGATAAGTGGCATTGAAAAGCGTGGACATATCCACATCAGGAGGAATATCAAGAAAAGGTATCGCCTGCTCCAGCCATGCCCGGTACACCGGGCGGCTGTACTGACCGACAAACCACTGCTGTAAAACCCCGTAGCCTTCGTAACCTTCCACCAGCTCCTGACGCTGCGAACTGTAGGAGCCGTTATAGTCACGGGCAATACTGGAATAACTGCCACGGGTTCCGGCAGCCACAGCACGCAACTGCCCGTTCCGGAATTCATAAAGATGAACATTCGGACGATTCGACTCCACCATCCCCAGATCTTCACCGGGGGCCAGTTCGTCAAAAATCATGCCCGGCGAAATATCAAAGTACCGGGGTTTTTGTTCTGTGGGTGTCCAGTCGTTATCCGTCGGAAAGCTGGCGGCATCACCACGCTTAATGTAGAAACCCAGCGCGGCAGCAATACGGGCAGCCACACGCTCTGATTCTTCGTAATCTTTCAGATCAGCAATCCGGCGAATCACACCATGTAACAGGCTGACACCTCTCACCTGATGAAGCCGTTTCCGCATCGCCAGATGAAGCATGCTGTCTGCGTGAACAGTTTTGAGATCGGCGCTGAATCCACGCATATTTGCAGGATGGTATTTATAAACCCGATACCCTACGGGCCGCCCCCAGTTGTTAAGAATAATGCCCTGACGGACTTGCTGACCCGCATTCGTGTTCAGACTGACCGGAACAAAATCTGCTTCGAGAAGTTCCAGAGATAATGGCACCACAGTGGAATGATTCAGACCGGCGACAGGACCACGCACCAGTTGTACGAACATCTCACCATCGCGCAAAGCAGATCGCAACGCCATCCGTTCAGCCTCCGGGCGGGTGAACATCCCCGTGACCTCAGGGCGAACAGACCATTCAGACCACAATGCCGAGATCTGCTCTGCCAGCGATTCATGCAGGGTGCCATCGCTTCTCAGTGGTTGTGGTTCAACCTGGATCCCCTGCGCACCAATAACCCGCTCTTCCAGCTTATCCAGCAGACCAATCACGATATCGTGATCTTCATCCAGCGCCCTGGCCTGCTCCCTTAACGAGGTGCCGGCAGAAAAAACCGCAGTATCTGCAGAACGACTCTCGCGCCGGGCTTTATTCAGGCGTGAAGGCTGCGCCGCCTCATAAGCTCTCAGCAGCATTTTGTTTCTGGCGCGCGAAACCGCCCACCCTGGCGCAATTGCGCCAAGTGCTTTATCAAAAAAACCCATAAAAAACCTCAGGAGAAACGGGCGAGTTTGTACGGTTTCCTTGTGGGCTGGCAGGCCGCCGCCCAGCGTTTTTCCCAGTATTCAAGTTCCCTGCGCAATGCAACAGGATCATGGTTGGTGATCGCCCTGCCATTCACCCCGGTAAAAGACACACTTTTACCATCCAGGGAATCCCTGTATGCCTGACGCACGATAACCAGCATCTGGAAAATCTCATCTTTTTTCACAACCATCCTCCGTTTCGGGGTAGTGATAACCAGTTTCCGGATAACGCTTCCGGCGACGCTGCTTTTTGCCGCTCATCTCTTCCGGCAACGTTTTTCTTGTCCACTATGCCGGAAGAACGTCTGTCTGCCGAAGCACCCGCGTCAGCATCCTGCCCTCTTGCCCACTGGGGAGGGTTGCTCCAGTCACGGATTTTTTCATAGCCACGCAGAATGGCGACGGCATGGGCATAGCAAAAAAGGTCAAATGCTTCGTTATTCCCTTTTCCCGGCTTGCGCCATTTCCCGTCAGCACCGCGTTCCTCATAGGTCAACTCTTCATAAAACCACTCCCCGAGCCAGTCAGGAAAATGAATGTAGCCCGGCCCGGGCATTTCACGTTGCAGGTTATTGCTTAGTTGATCTTTCAGCAGGTCTGTCTGCAGGAGATATACCGGCACCTTCCCCTGAGCATCCGCACGACGATCGCTTCGCCCGGTATTATCCGGGTGTGTGATAGTAATAATTTTCTGGCGTTTCGTGCTGTCTCCCTTTACCAGAAAAACCCGTCGCCCCAGCCCATCCTGACGACATTTTCGCCAGAATTTATAGGCGTTATCCGTCACCCCGTCTTCACCACCACTGTCCACCGCCATTGCCAGTACAGGCATTCTGCGGGCCGGATCGGACTGGAGCGGATACGTTTTCTCCAGTACATCGGTGACCAGCAACTGCCAGTCTTCAGGATAAGCCCCGGGATGCACAGGTAATGCTTCGCCATTTTCATCGCAGCGCAATGACTGTCGGATGTTATAACGGTCCACCAGCCAGCGTTCACCGTCCTCGCCATAACCAATAATCTGCACCACAAACCGTCGGTTCTTCCCGCCCTGCACATCCACCGCCGCAATAAGAAAACGCACTTTCGGCGGTACCAGGCGCTTACCGTAATCCTCAGCCCGCTGCATCAGAACATCTGCACTGCGCAACTCCATTGCGGAACGAGGCAAATAAGGTAATCCCCAGTCGGTGTTAATCACCGCCTTCAGCGTTTCCTCACTGCCTGTGGCTTCATATTCCTGCTCAGCAGTCAGTAGTTTGTAAACCAGTTGCGCCCAGGTCTGATAGGCTGCAGCGGGGCCTTCCATCCAGAAGCTGGCTATCCTTGAATGACGTGGCGTTCCGGTAACATTCCCTTCTCTGTCAATCTGCTCACCTTCACGCAGCCAGACGCCTCGACCATTCAGTTCACGCTTCATATCTGCAGTGATTTGACTGCCACAATGCGGACACAATATATGAGCCGCTTCACTGGCTTTTACAGGATCAGGATTGTCACGATATCCCGTCATAGCCTCCATCGATGGCTGGAAATAATCACCGCAATCCGGACAAGGCCAGTACCAGCGACGACGATCGCCACGGTTATACAGAGAAAGGATCCCCGTGGTGGGCGGGGCTTCATGCGGTGACGTTCTGCGCCATTTGCTGTTTGTGATTTCACGCCCGGGAGAACTCTCCACCAGCGTCATACCAGCTGACATAAATGTGGTGGTACGTTTTGAAGCCAGGGTGAAACCATCACCTTCGCCATCGATATCTTCAGGAAATCGGTCATAATCAGTCAGCGCCACACATTTAAAATCAGAGGATGACATGACATTGATGGAGGGCCAGCCGATTTTCAGAAAGCTGCCTGACAGAAAATATTTGTCATGAACGTTGTTATCGTTACGGCGTGGGCTGAGGCGTTTTCTGACCTCCGGGCTGCAACGAAATGTTCTTGCCAGGCGCTTTTTGGAGTGCTCCTGCGCCTTATCCTGCGTCATCTGCACCAGCAAAAAGTCAGACGGATCGCAGACAATGTTATAAACCACCCAGCCATCAATCAGGCCGTTAGTCTTGCCCGTACGGGCAGGACCAACAAAAACAACCGCATCAAACTCACGGGACGACAGGCAGTTCATGGGTTCAATCACATACGGTGCAACCATCGGATCCCACGGAACAGAGTTGCCACCAGATGTAGGGACTCGCATAAATTTTTGTACCGCTTCGGCAACAGGCATTCTGCGCGGCGCTTTAATTAACTGGCCTGTATCCAGTTTCAATGATCTGGCGGTCGCCTGCACAGGCATTATTTGTCCTCCTGATTTTCCTCCTCTGCATCTTCCTGTTTGCTGTCATCTGCCACCCGCCGTGCAATTTCGTCACGCAGATCATCAATAATGCTTTGCACCCGCATGACAGCCGAAGGCTCAAGAGCACAATCGCGTTCAAGAATATCGGGGAGAGTTTCCAGAACCTGCACCATAGCCTTTGCCATTTCAGCAAATTCACGGGCGACATCAGACGCAGGGATCAGTTCTCCGACCTCCTGTTCAAATTTCAGACGTTCCCGTTCTGACTGATACCAGGCTTTTCGGTCATGGGGATCCATCTCCCCTTCAGCGACAGGCGGTGGCAATTTCATTAGCTCTGCCAGAATATCGGTAAGTTTATACAGCTTGAGATTACTTTCATGTCCACCCGCTGTTCGGACATTTTTGATTCTTGATGCGACAGTCTGTCGGTGCACACCCGACAGCGCAGCCAACTGGCTGACATTAAGAACAAGGTGTTTCAGTTCCTTATCCACTTACCCTCCAGCGATGAACAAAAAACAAGCATTTTCGACACCAACCTTTTTTTAACCTTTCATTATCAATAAATTACAGTGGTGGTGATGAACGATGAAAATGCAAAAATTTGGCGATTTCTGCGCATCCGCATCCCCCCGGTGTTTCAGATTTCAGAAAGGACCCGCGCAAATGAGAACATTTATCATTGAATTTTGCGGATAAGATGATGTACATCATTGAAACGCCATTCAGTCCTATACCGGCAGCATCCGTTGTTGCACTCCGTAACTCTGCTACTAAGGTTAAAAACATGGCCATCTTTCGCCACCGGCAAATCTTCAATGGATTTCCCCTGCCGGTTTTTTATTCCTCACATTATCGCAGCCCCTCGCTGAAGAGCTGCTGTAATGCCTGTTACTCATTAACTACCGCACCTTACGGTAATTTCATGAAGGCAAATACCGGACAGCCCGGATGACGAGCATCTTCTGTTGCTTCCAGCATTGACTCACCAAACCACTCCGTTGTGGCGCGACCATCAGCAGCCTTGTAGTGGATCAAGTACTGGTTTTCGCCATCCGCATACTGCGCACGAGCTTTAACCTCACCCCATTCATCACTGATGCGCATCTCCACCAGTTGTGACAGTTCAAACTTAAACGGAACAGCCACAGCACCAATTACCATTGGTTTGTCTTCTTTCTTTTCCTTTATCTTCTCCTGATATCGAAGCCCGTCACCGCCCCGGGCGCTGATCAACATTTGAGTATTCGCGGCGACAGAAAGAATTTATTTTATTGAGTAGCCACAAACACAGAATTTCATGCTTTCCGGACGCCGGCGCATCCTTCATTTTTCAGCAAAATATTCTGCTCTTACAGGCGATCAGTTCTGCATACACTGCCGAACACCGTCGACAATTTCACAGACCTGAGAAGCTGTATCGAAAAGCTGGCGCGCCTTATCCAGGCTGACGCATCCCACCAGAAAAAAAGGCACCAGTATCGCTACCAGTGCCCATTTCGCCGCCGTTCGCGGCACTCTGTGTGTCCAGTGTTTTCGGCTCATGTCAGCTATCCACCAATCAATCCAGATAAGCTCAAGACTCTCCAGGCAGTAGCAATGAAAATGGCAACCAGCATCACTGAAAATGAAAGGCCAACAACCACACAGAGAATCCTCGCTAGTTTTATGATGCTATCTGACATATTTACCCCCGCACCACTTACGATTTCACAGCAATGATCAATTTTGCCATCCCATACAGAATCGGAGACACAGCGATACCGACAGCCACCCACTTAATGGCAAAAGCCACCGCTCTGCTGATGTCATCAGTTACAGGCGCTTTCAATTCAAGGCCGTTTTTCATAGTCAACCTCAACAGAATTGGTTTATACTTCCTCATGTTATACTTTGCCTTACCCAAGGTCAGAAACAGAAAACCCCGGACTGTTCCCCCAGCCGGGGTTTTGCTTTTTCAGTAAGTCTAATGTCGTGCTATCTGCAAAGTGGATTTACCGACTTCATTGAAAAGTGGAATTTCAACTACACTCCCACGCGTTCTTTCATCCAGCCATAGACAAACGACTCGTTGGCCTCGCGTTTCTCTGCCAGCTCCAGATAACGGTCACCCTGCGTACAGTTCAGCGCGGTTAGTAAGACCAGTTCGCCATCCCTGCCACGATTTTTCATATATGCCCGTAGCGCATTAAGAGTACGCGGCCCGATGCGTCCATCAGCATCCATACCCGGATACAGTTTCCCGCGCAGGTTGAAAACGTTAAGCCAGCGTTGAAGCATTTTTGACGCCACGGTTGGCCCCATGTTCACGCCCGTATCACACAACTCTGCGGCAATATCAGGGGATAACGCTGCCACCTGGTCAAAACGCGGTCCATACCAGTAGTCCGCCTCGAGTATTTCCAGCGCCTGTCCGCGCGTCAGATCACGCATATCGCCCTGGTATCCGTGCGCACGGGCAACTTTTTCAGTAATACCCCATTTTGTCGGTCCGCCTTTATCATCCGGGTGATTGACGTAACCGCCCTCTTTTCCCAGAACTTCGTCAAAAATTTCATCTTTCGACTTCATATCAGCGCCTTCGTAATACAAAGATTTTTGAAACGTTCCCGCGTGCGCGAATCACCAACACGCAGAACAGCAGATTAAGCCCCACCGCCAGCCAGTTCGCCGCTAACGGGCGACCACACAGATAGCTGAGTGGTGCAAAGGCATAAAGCAGCATCAGTAGCCAGGCCAGCCATGACATCAGCGGTTTATGTCTGGAATCACGGCGACGATAAAAAAAGAGCGTCAGCACGATAACCGTGCATAACGCCACATTCAGTAATCCGGGAAGGTTACTTAACATTGCCGCCTCCTCCACCCCGCAGGCGGGAGAACACACCGGACACCAGTGATGCGATATCCTGCTGGTGGATGAACGAGAGAATCTTCACCGACACCACCGAGACCAGCACCGCGCAAAGCGCATCTGCTGATGTACCGTCATACCCTGTTTTTGATGCAATCCAGGCTGACAGCACGCGCGCCCCCAGTACGCCGACGATAAACGACACCAGAAAATGCGCCGCAACACGCCAGGCAGATAGTGCCTGCGGCATTGTGGCCACAAACAGCGCCCCGGCAAATGCGCCAAACACAATCCCGAAATCCGTCCCGGTAAACAGCCCGAATACCGTCGCCCCGCCGAGTGCCGCAGCCGTGCCGGAACCGGATAAGGGTTCAGACATACTTTTTCTCCTGTAAATAAAAAAGGGCCACTGTCGGCCCGTAAAAAAACAACACCCCGTCAAAGGCACCCGCAGATACCTTTTGTGTGGTGTTATTCAGATTTGCGCAGAAAAATCCGGAGCACAGTTATCATCACAAGGACACCATCGGCCTGCGCCGCCCCTCAGAGAATGTCACACTGGCTATCCCGTACCCCCCCCTCTGAAAGAGTCAGTGGTTTTTTGATGTGCGCCTGATGTGGCTCAGATACAAAAAAGCTCGCAGTAGCGAGCTAACAGAAAATATGAAGCATGTTTTTATCCACGAAGTATGACGTTGAATTCATCCATACCTACACGGCTGGCTATCTCATTGTATTCCTCAACAAGAGCCAGTAATTCTGAATTAGCAGTCATGAACTCATCAAAAACCTTATGGATGGCATCACTGTTTAATAAAACAATGTTCTTTCCTGAAAGGCGATCAGGGGTAGAAAATATAACTGTCAAACGACTAAAGGCCCTGGCTCGTTCAGCATTAACATCCTCAATACGCTGCAACAAGCTGGAGCAGCTGGAAATATCATCAATATTCACTCTACTCCTGCCATATGGATGATAATCATTTCACACAGAGAATCCCTCAGAAGTACCACTGAAGTATAACTGGTGACCTACTGATTACAAGTCAGTTGCTCTACCTACGAAGCTAAGTCGGCACTGGACCGCCACCGGAGACTCGAACCTCGCACTCTCAACTTAAAGGGGTGACTCTCTTTCCTGATGAGCTAGTGGCGGTTGGTGGCCCTTGCTGGATTTGAACCAGCGACCTGGCGATTATGAGTCGCTCGCTCTCACCACTGAGCTAAAGGGCCGAGCCGAAAATAATAATCAGATGAAATCAAAAATCAAGCCCTTGCATAGATACATATCTGTCTGGCGGGAAGCCATAATAGCGGTGAAATACAGAGATAAAGTAGGATCTACTTGAATAACCGCATTTTGCTGCTACAGCCTGTCCATATCCATGCCGGGAACATAACATATTTACAGCAACCCGCATCCGTTCCTCAAGTAACAAATTACTGAACCTGAGACCTTCATCCTTGAGTTTTTTCTTTAACAAGCTCTCACTCATATGCAACTGTAGAGCAATCGCACCAAGCGTCCAGCTTGCTGATATATCTGTTTGAATTATCGCTCTGACTTTGACACTTATACTGGATACACATCCACTTAAAAATAATGACATTCGTTCATCTGATTCAAACAGCGACAGGCAGGCCATCATAAGAAACATATCCGTGGTCTCTCCGGAAAATCTCTGGCTGGTAATTAAAGCTGCAGCCAGCGCAGGATTGTTGGGGTCCAGCAACAAGTAAAGCGGAATGTCAGTCAGAGGACCTCTTGTCAGCTTATGCTGGCTTTCCAGATATTGACTTACTATAGAATGGCTTATATCGACAATTTTAACTTTGCCATAATGCATAAGGAAAAGCTCCCTGATGCATTTGGTGGCCAGAACGACTGAGCCGGGCTTAAGTGACAACGTATCCTTTTCAAGAAAAATATTAATTGGGGAGCAAACCATGATAACTGAACAGACAACATCCATTATAATTTTACTTTAATTAGCAATTGGTTAGCTTAATTATAGCCCCAAAAAGTAAATTCTCATCAACACATAAGCAAATGACTGACAGGTGCCGCTAACACCCACCAGCCGCCCATTACCACAAATTAAAAAGCCTTCACTGCGGAAGGCGTCTGTAACAACCGAACTGATAATCTGCCAGACCCGCCATAACAAGCTGAGTCAGTATTAACTGGCAGCGTTCGCGTGAAAGGTAAGTATTCTGCGCAATTTCCCCGACGGTCGCCGGTTCGGTGACGCTTAATTCATTAAACACCACTCTGGCGGTTTCGGTCATATCCTGCTGTTTTAGCATGTCTTTTTCCCTTTTCCGGTTAACGTGACATACCAATAACTCTTGTCGAAAAAGCCAGCAAGCTGAAAGACCAGTATTCGCAACCACCAGCCCCCTTAACGTACTGCGCCGCTTTTCGGACACAAAAAAACCCGCCAGGCGGCGGGTTTAAGGTGCGTGGCGAAGTAACCACTCTTAACAGGATATCCAGATTTTTACGATTGTAAAACTTCTTTTACCGCAAACTATCCTGAGGGGCTGCCAAAGCACGGTGGTCTCGACCATTTTCAACACGCCTCCTGCCATCTGCTACAATAACCTTCAGTGCATTAATCTTTTCAGTAGCCCAGTTTGTAACATCGGTTATTACAAGTTTCTCAATTGCACGGATTGCTGCTTCCATATATTTTATATCAACTGTACTTCCTTTTACTGGTAACGACACCAGTACATCATTAACCCGAGACATGTTGAATGTTTCACCCCAGGAAAAATTACAAAACGACTTTCTCATCACAGTAACAGCGTACAAAGCATTATATCGATTAAAACCAAACTCCTTAGGCTGGATTACCTTTATATCTCGCCCATTAAAATATGGAGATTTTTGATAAAAGAATGTGGCTGTGTCTTGCCCAAAACTAATTGAATCACCGGGGTTAAGATAATCCTCGTTTTCATCAATATACCCCCTAATGCCATTGTTATTCTCTGTGCGTGTAACATAAGGGAAATAGCCACCGAATGTTAATGCGTTGGCATGAAATGTCCGCTTCCCTGCGGAAATATTAAATACATCCCCCATTCGCAAGCTACGGTTTTCTGGGCGAACCGGGGGGGGGG
>SKEV01000290.1_pt1 | contig 23665 bp, 22 predicted proteins | sample 4819531 | NCBI WGS metagenome assembly SKEV01 (sample SAMN11008800, study PRJNA524170) | human gut metagenome | biome: Human fecal sample; material: Feces; isolation source: fecal sample from pouch patient p9, p28 | host: Homo sapiens | place: Israel: Tel-Aviv | collected 2016-08-01 | reverse complement strand
CGTGTTGGCCGGCAAACCAGAAATCGTGGACGCGTTGCTTGCCATCGTCGACGAACGGCGGCAATAATCGATGGAAAGCAGATATGGATCAATGGGCAATCAGCGGACAGCAGAACCATTAATCGCGATTGGCGACGCGACGGTTGAGTTCCGTGCCGGAGGTAAAATCATCAAAGCAGTCGACAACGTGACCTTGGATATTAACGCTCATGACATCTTCGGCATCATCGGCTTCAGCGGTGCCGGCAAAAGCACGCTGGTACGCACCATCAACGTGCTTCAACGGCTGACCTCGGGAAGCGTCAGCTTCGCGGGACGCGAGATATCGTCGCTTTCCGAACGCGATCTGAGGCCGGTACGACGCAAAATCGCTATGATTTTCCAGCATTTTAACCTTATGAACACGCGTTCCGTCCTCGACAACGTGTTATTCACGCTGAAGCATGAGCGGATTAGCCGCAAAGACGCCACCATCAAGGCCATGCATCTGCTGGAGCTTGTCGGCATCGCGGACAAAGCCAATGCGTATCCGCACCAGCTGTCCGGCGGGCAGAAGCAGCGCGTCGCCATCGCCCGAGCGTTGGCGAGCGACCCCGAGGTGTTGCTATGTGACGAGGCGACCAGCGCGTTGGATCCACGAACCACCAGATCTATCCTCGCGTTGTTGAAGCGTCTGAATCAGAATCTTGGACTGACCGTCGTGCTGATCACCCATGAAATGCAGGTCATCAAAGATATCTGCACCAGGGTCGCGGTCGTCGACCATGGCAGGATTGTGGAGCAGGGCGACATCCTCGACGTGTTCCGTCATCCGCGCACGGAGCTCGCGAAGGAGTTCATCTACACCTCCGGAAACATGAACAAAGGCATTGCCTTGGTCAAGGAGCATCCTCTGTTCGCGGAGGAGCGCAGCCATCATAGCATTTTCCTGCTGTCCGCAGTGGGGGAGGGCACGGAAGAGACGTTGATGTCCGACCTCCATCGTCGGTTTGGCGTGACGGGCAACATCATGTTCGGCAACGTCGATGTCATCAACGATGCTCCGGTAGGCATAATCCTCGTCAGCCTGCAAGGCTCCGACGATGATATACGGCGTTCGCTCGACTATTTTGATAGCATCGGAGTCGCGGCGATCCCTCTTGACGAACTGCATGTTGACGGAGCGGAGGAAAACGAGAAATGAGTGATTTCCTTGACGAGATTTTACCCAATGTTTCGCTGATCTGGCCCGAGGTCTGGCAGGCCACGGGGGAGACCATCTACATGGCGGTGATTTCCACGGTGATTGGTTACGTTTTTGGTCTGGCTTTGGGCGTGCTGCTGCTGGTGACGCGTTCGGGCGGTTTGAAGGACGTGCCGTGGCTGTATCAGATTTTCGATAAGGCTGTGAACATCCTGCGTTCCATTCCGTTCATTATTTTGATGGCGTTGCTTGTGGGCGTGACAAGATTCATTGTGCACACGTCGATTGGCACGAATGCGATGATTGTGCCGATTGTATTCGCCACGGTTCCGTTCTACGCGAGGCAGATCGAGAATGCCTTGCTTGAAGTCGATCCTGGCATCGTGGAAGCGGCAAGGGCCGGTGGCTGCGGCACGCTTGACATCATCTGGCGCGTGTATTTGAGGGAAGGGCGAGTGCCGATCATCCGCGTGTCCGCGTTGACGTTCATCAACGTCATCGCCTTCTCGGCGATGGCTGGCGTGGTCGGCGGTGGCGGTCTGGGCGATCTCGCAATCATCCGCGGATACAACCGTTTCCAAGGTGATGTGACTCTCGTGGCCACGCTGATCATTCTGGTCATTGTGCTGATCAGCCAGGCGTTGTGCAATCTTCTGACGAAGGTTCTTGATCATTAAACGGCGCGAAACGATGTGAAACGGGGTGTGGTCCATTTGAACCGCACCCAATCATTAATTTCGGCTTTTCGCTGTTTGGTGTGGGTGAAGGCTGATTGGCGGTGAGGACGTTCGGGTGGTTTGGCGGTATGGATACCACTTCGCTGTTCACTGACGCTTTGCAGTTGCCTGACCCTTGAAGGGTGTTGGGCGTGGAGTTCCGCTACAGGGTGGACGCAAGCGCGAGCTGCGCATCACGATCGGAGACGGGCTGGGCTCGCGCTTCCGCTGTCCCGATGTGGGATGCGGGGAGGCGGTCGTGCCCGGTGCATGCCACGATGGAACACACCGGGCGGCATCTGAACTTCTTCCAGTACAAGGCGTTTATCCACGTCCGTGTCACGCGTGGCGTGCACGGAGCGTGGCATGAGGACTGTGACGGTGCCGTGGGCGCATCCAAGCAGCGGGTTCACGCTCCTGTTCGAGGCGATGGTTGTCGAACAGGAGAAAAGCCAGCCGGTTGCGGACATCGCCGAACAAGTCGGCGCGTACGACATCCGTCTGTGGCGGTTCATCACGCACTACGTGAATGAGATCAGGCTCTACGAGGACTGCATGGGCGTGGAGGCGATAGACCTCGACGAGACCAGTTGCGGGTGCCACAGGCACATCACTGTGGTCGCCGATCGGGCAGAGCGCAACGTGATCGACGTGGCGGGCGGCAAGGACGCGAACACCGTCAAGTAGTTCGCCCTCGATTTCATGGATTGCAACGGAGAGCAGGGCCGGGTGCGGCTGTTGCGTGCGATATGGGTCTGGGATTCGCCAAGGGCATCTGCGGGCACTTGTCTAACGCGTCCTTTTGGATTTTCGTCATCTTGAGCGTGATGCTCATCAGCTCCCTGTCGTCGAGCGAGGGACTGCCCTGCGGGTGCACGATCCACTCGTCCGGGGTGCTGGAGTAGTCGCCGCGTTCGGCCTCGTCGGCCATGCGATCGAAATCCTCGTCGCTGAGGGTAACATCTCCTTTGAGCCTGTATCCCATCGTGTGCCCCTTTTCTAGAGTTCCAGTTCGCTTGCCATCTTTTCGGTGAGCTTCATGGCTCGTGGCAGGACGATGCTCTCGCCTTCCAATGGTCTTCCAGACATCGTGCTCAATTGTCTTGCTTTATTTTAATACGATATTGTCAGACGATTTATGGAAAGGCATATTCCTAAAACGGAGGTTTCCGGAACGGATCTTGAAACGGGGAGACAGTCGCCGACACTCCGGCGGGAGACATCCCATAACCCGTCCCGTAATCAACGTTCCGAAACTCAGTGTCTTTGACGGGTAATGGTATGGTTTGGGGCATGGCGAGCATGATTTACGGATACGCGAGGGTCAGTACCGGCGACCAGACCGCCGACCTGCAGAAGGACGCACTTGTGAAGGCGGGATGCGACCGGATTTTCACGGACATGGCGTCCGGCGAAGCTCGACGAGAAACAGGTCAGGGAAGTGCGGCGTCTGTATGAGACTAAATCAGTGACTGTTAATCAGATTGCTGCGATGATGAACGTGGGGCGTTCTACCATCTATAGGTGTGTGAAAGATGAATAAGTAGCTCCAAATATCGAACGTTGATTCGTTGTGCTTGGGCTGCGATTGAATTACCGATAATATTGGCTACAGCGGTGTTCAAACTATATCCAACTGACCTCATTGACTCAAGTAGGTTCGGATCCGGTGTACAGGTGACCCCCATTCATAATGTCTCCGAACCCCCCTCTCCATCATTGATTCGGGCACATTTATCTAATATGATGAGTTTACTGTTATAAGGGGGAGCAACGTGTAATGCTCGTCAAAATCCGCTATTGTACATGGAAAATCATTACTAGTTCCGATCACGTCTTCGGCTGATAGAAGCATCCCTAAAGGTCTCTATCAGCTATTGGCGCACTGTTGTGATGGATAAATTGTCATTATGGATGTTTTAGTACAAGACGAAGGCGAAAAGGACGGGGCGGACGATGAGGTCTGGTCGTGGTGTCCCGTCGCCAATGTCGTGGACGCGCATGAGACCGGCCAGGACCATCACATCATGCACGGTACGAAGATATTCTCGGCCGGAACGAAGGTCTACATCTCCAGTGAGTGGGCGGACACGAGAACAATCGGCGGCTCGTTCAAGGTCATCGGTCGCGCGCGCAAAAGTCATCGCTTGGTCTGCTCGTGGCTGAGATGGGACCGTATGGAAAACGTGCGCTTGCGCAGGGTGTTCTCTCCGGCAGTGTTGAGGATTATGGCCAAGATGAGCAGGCAGGCGGGTGAGGTCGATCCGTCAGGGTTCGTATCCTGGTGGGGCAACAGCGACGAGGACCGCGACGGAATCATCCGCCGGTTCGGGCTAAAAGAGCATGAGTAGTGCACGCTTTTAAAGCGTCTTCGATGTTGTAAGACGTACTTTATTGGCCGGATAAGTGTCCTGCGACAGCACTACCGGATGGCCATCGGAATCAAGCGCTCTGGAAAATACGCGCAACAGTGGAGCGCCTGTCTGCAATTTCAGGTGTCGTATGCAACGGCCCATTCCCGGCACCACTTCGATGGATTCCTCGACAGTATGGATGTCGGCGCTGCAAACCGTTCTCAACAATTGATAGATGGACCGGGTCAAATCCAGCTCTAGGAATGACGGATAGTCCCGCTGATTGATGTAGGTTTGCTCGTATGAGATGGGTTCTCCGTCAATCGTACGGGTTCGTTCGATACGCATCAGCTGGCTGCCGATAGATAAGCCGAAGCCCAGGCAAATGTTTTCTGGACATTCGCGCACATCAGCTTGGAGCACTGTCGTTTCGCATTCCAGACCCTGTGATGCAAGCATGATAGGCAATCCCGAAGCAGAGCCGCTAGACCTGTCTATCAGTCCTGCGGACTTTGTGACTATGTCGATTCGTGATACCTGCGCGTGGGAAGCGATGTCTTTGATGATGACCGTTCCGCCACGGCCTGGAAAAGTCTTGATTTCGCCTTGGGCGCGCATGAGATTCAATGCGGCACGGATGGTGGCTCGAGAAGCAAACAGCGTTTCGGCAAGGGCACGTTCCGAAGGTAGTTTGTCTCCAATGGAAAGTTCCTTCTGTTCCGCAAGGAGATGGATGTCGCAAATGGCCCGGCGCACCGCCGGGCCTGGTGTTGTGTTAGCTGTCATGCTCATAAGGACAGTTATAGTGCCTCGGAGTCTCTTTCGTTGGTGCGGATGCGCACGGCGCGTTCCACATTACGCACGAAAATCTTGCCATCGCCGAAACTGGAAGTGGCCAGTCTGTCGACGACCGCGTCGATGATTGCGTCCACCTGCTTATCCGGTACGACGGTGCGTACGCTGATTTTTGGCAGTAGGTTGACGCCTCGCTGCTCATCGCGCGTGTATACCTGCTTGAGGCCTCGTTGGTGTCCGTAGCCCATGACGAAGTCGACGGTGATGCCGCAACTGCTGCATTGGTCGAGGACGTGTTTGAGGGCTTCGAGTTTTTCGGAATTTATGATGAATTCGATTTCCTTCATGATGCTCCTTAGGAAGGTCGCCGACAGGGTATATGGGAAATGAGTCGGGGAGGCACCATGGTGTTGATGCCCCCTCAATGTGAATCAGGGAAAGAAAGAGCTAGTATTCGAGGACGCCTTCCGGAGTCTTCATCCACACGGTGGAGTTCTCTCCCTTGCCGTGCCATTTGACGAGCATGCACCCCCAGAGAACCAGGCCGACGGCCATGTATCCAGCGAAGCCGAGCCAAGTCTGGGTACCGATGCCAATGGTGCAGAAGAACGCCACGACGATAGAGATGATGAGCGATGCGATTTTCATGGCCATGCCACCAGGAGTGACGTACGGACGATCCCATTTGGGATGCTTAAGTGCGAGACGGATGGACGAAATGCTGGACAATGCGTAGCAGATGGCGCATGCGAAGGCCATCAAGTCGAAGAACGCGGTGATGGACTTCATGGCAAGGAATGCTACGGAAATGGCCAGAATCAGGATGTTTGGCAGGATGGGCTGTCCGTAACGGTTGCACTTGGAGAAGGACTTCGGCAGGAAGTTCTGTCGTCCCATTGCGAAGAGCATGCGGACCGCGGAATACCAGAATCCAAGCACCGAGGTGCCGATTGGGAAGAGCACTCCGAAGATGCCGAGCAGTACCACGAACCAGCTCATGAAGCTCGCGCCGCCGAATGTCTGGCGTAACACCTCGAAAGTAATGAACGCAGAACCATCAAACGAGTAGGACGACCAGTCCATGCAGCCGGCGGCGGCGAAGTAGAAGATGGCATAGATTGCGCCGCAAGTCAGTACGGAGCCGAGGATTGCCTTGCTCTGACTCTTAATCGGGAAGGTTCCTTCCTCGACCATTGCCGGCACTGTTTCGAAACCAAAGTACGGGGTGATGAGGAACGCGCAGCCGATAATCCATCCGATGCCGGTTCCGTAATCGCCCGCCTTGGCGTTTGCGAAGAAATTGGTGAAGTTGGCGATATTCCAATGGCCGGAGAAGAAAAGCAGAAGGGAGGTCAGCACGATGCCGCCGATGGCGGTGAACAGCATGATGGTCTGCACACGTCCGGCCACCACGTTCTTGCATAGGCTGATTCCGCACCAGATACACAGGCAGATGGCTCCTACGATGGTTGCCTTGGTGCCGGAAAGCGAGTTCCCGAGGAACTGGTAGTTCAGCCAGTCGAGGATGCCGAGCACGCCCGCGGCGGGAACCGCAAGCCAAGCGCACATGATGAGCCATGCGGACCAGAAGCCGGCATGCTTGTTAAGTCCCACCGTATTGAACACGAGGCATGATCCGGTGCTTGGCAACATGGTGGACAATTCTGCGTATACGAAGCCGATCGGAAGAATCATCGCGGTCATGAGAATGAATCCAAGGAAGGTAGCTGGACCGCAGTACGACAGGAAGATGCCGTCCCAGTAGCACATGAAGGTGAAGATGGCTCCCGTCGCCAGCGTGTAGACGTATAGGAGCCGGAGCGATCTTTTCAATCCTCCTGTGGTTTTTGTTGTGGTCGTGGCCGATGTTCTCGGCATTGTTTGGGTGGTCATGGTCTTTTCCTCTCTTATGAATGAGTCTGCTCTCTATTCGATGGCTGTTGCTTTCTGTGTCGTACGGGTCTCCTTCCTGGTCATCCGAACAGTCGGAGGTAACGATCGGCGAGTTCCATGGTCCCTTCGGTGAATCCGACGGACAGGTCTTTGACTGGATCGGAATCGAGGTGGCTTGCGATCCATGCCATGAGTTGCATGCGCCGCATCATGATGAACGTGTCGATTTCCATGAAATCCGTGTCGGTGAATGGCAATACCTTACGGTATCCGTCGAGCCATGCGTTCACCAGATCGGGAACAATCGGTTTGGTCTCGATGAAGGATAGGGCACTGGCCAAGTCGTGTAGATGCCAGCCGAATCCGCAGTCATCGAAATCGATGACCTTGACCTGGTCACCTTCCACCAGCAGGTTGGAGACTCGTAGATCCGCGTGGATAAGACCGAAGTTTCGCTCATTACGCCCATACCGTTCGAGTCGTTTTTTGATGACGTGTGAGCAGCGGTCCAATTCGTGTTCGATTTCGGCAGTCAGGTCCGGCATCGCCTTCCACGGACCCCAGATCGCATGGTCGCCGATGATGGTGTCGTACGTCCATGTGCAACGCTTGAGACGTTTGGTGCCATTCCAGATTTCGGTTTGACGATGCAGATACGCGGTGGTCTCGCCAAGTGCTTCGTACTGGCGGACGGCGTTCTTCTCGTCATTTTCATCTGGCGATGCGCCTTCGAGGAATTCGCAGATTACGCAGTAATAGTCTTTGCCGTCGGGCCCTTTGACGATTTGGATGTTCGAGCCGTCCATGGCCTCCAATGGGTTGGCTACGAGCAATGGAGTGTAATCGTTAATCTGGCGCAGCCAGGCCATCTCACCTTGATATTCCTCCAACGTATGGTAACCGGGACGTCCCACGCGCAGTACGCCGTCCTTGCTACCGGTTTCGGGATTCACGACTAAGTAAGTTGCGTTCTCAGACAATTGAAGAAGACGTGCTTCGTCGGCCGCTCCAAACGGGTACCTACGGAGTGCCTGAGTGGCGACGTCATTGAATAAGCCAGTGTTCGCAAAGACCGACATAATGTCTCCTTCACTGTCCCATCGACGTTGTTTCCGGCAGCGTCGAGCCTCCGTCGATGACCATCTGCGTGCCGGTCAGGTAGCTTGCCTCATCACTTGCGAGGAACGCGCACAGCTCGCCACATTCCTCAGGAGTGCCGAGACGTCCTAGCGGAATCGCTGATGCGATTGCTTGAATGGCACGTTCCGGATCGTCGGGATCGGATTGGCGTGCCATGCCCTCGACCAGAGGTGTGCGGATATAACCGGGACAAATGCAGTTCACACGTATGTTCTTGTCCGCGAACTCACGGGCGAGTGCTTTGGTCAAACCGACCAGAGCGGCTTTAGTGGTCGCATATGCGGCCTCGCCTGGGTCGGCTACCATGTCTCCGGTTACCGACGAGGTGATGACGACCGCGCCGCCTCCTGCCGCGATGATGTACGGAATGACCGCTTTGCAGGCGTTCCATACGCCTTTGATGTTGACATCGATGTGGCTGTCGCGCCAAGAATCATCCTCAGTGAGGAAGTCTCCCAGCACGCAAATGCCGGCGTTGCAGTCGAGCACATCAATACGACCGTATGCGTCGAGCGCGGCCTGGGCCAAGGCCTTGCAACTGTCGTAGTCGCTTACGTCGCAACGAACGCCTATTGCATCATATCCGTCACCGCGCAGCTCCTCAGCATATTTGAGCACATGTTCGCCACGCGCTGCAAGCACTACTTTCGCGCCCTGCTGGGCGAACACTCTGGCGATGCCGGATCCGATGCCTTTGGATGCGCCGGTCACGATTGCGACTTTGCCTTCAAGCTTTCCCATTGTTGTCTCCTTACGCTATGTACGATGTCGCTGGTCACAGTCCAAGCGCCGTGAGGGATTCTTCCAAGGCCGTCATGTAGCGGTCCACATCGGAATCGCTGAACACCAGCGGCGGACGGATCTTCATGATGTTGCCGTATGAGCCGCAGTTCGAGGTGAGGACGCGATGCTGACGCATCTGCTCGATAAGGCTCAGCACTTCGATGCTGAGTGGATCACCTGTTTCGGGATCGTCGAATTCGACTCCGATGTACAGGCCAGCGCCGCGCACGTCGGCGATGGACGGATGGTCTTTTGCGAGTTTCTGGAGTTCGTTTTTGAATAGAGCTCCCACACGATGCGCATTGCCCATGATGTCCTCGCCATCCATGACCTCCAAAGTGGCTTTAGCTGCGGCCATTGCGACGGGATTGCCGGCGAACGTGTTGAAGTATGGAATCTTGTCGTTGAACGTGTCGAGGATTTCGTGGCGGGCCGCGGTTGCCGAGCAGGCAATGCCATTTGCCATCGGCTTGCCCATGGTCACGATGTCCGGAACGATGCCATGACGGGCGAATCCCCAAAAGGCCTCGCCTGTACGACAGAATCCCGGCTGCACTTCGTCGGCAATGTAAAGGCCACCTTCCTCGTGGACTGCATCGGCGACCTTGGCGAGCCAACCCGGTTTGCCGGGGAAAATTCCATCGGATGAGAAAATCGAGTCGACCAGCAATGCCGCAAACTTGATGCCGTGCCGCTTCATACGCGCGATTTCCGCTTTCAACGATTTGACCATGTAATCGCCGATTTCATCCTCGCCAATCGCGTGGGTGTCCGGCGTGGGAAGGATGCCGGCTTCGAGTGACAATGCTTGTCCTTTGCCGATGGATGGAGAAAAAGAGGAAACCAAATCCGTGTTGCCATGGTAGGCCTCGTTCGTAATGATGATGCCACGACCGCCGGTATAGTTTCGTGCGATGCGGATGGCCAGATCATTCGCTTCCGAACCGGTGCACTGATAGGTGATACGATCGATCTCCCTCGGCATCTTCGCGATGAGCGCTTCGGAATAATCGAGAATGGTCTCATGAAGGTAACGGGTGTGCGTGTTCAGCGTGGCGGCCTGTTTGGCGATCGCTTCGACTACATGCGGATGGCAATGACCGACTGAAACCACATTGTTATAGGCATCGAGATAGTCGTTGCCCTTTTCATCGAAAACGTGGCTACCTTCACCCCGAACGATTTCAACCGGGTCCTTATAGAACAGACGATAGCCCTTGCCAAGGATGCGGCGGCGACGAACCAATTCGCGTTTGTCCTCATCCAGTCCGTCAAGATTGGAATCATCGAATCTGTTCATGTCGAGAATCGTTGTCTTCTCAGCCATGATTCCTTCTTTCGCTCCATATTTTCATGTGATGCGTTTAGGAATAAGTTCGAATTGTTTCTTACTGATGACGGAAAAATTGCCTTAAAGCATTTCAAACCAAAAAACAGACCGAAAGAGCTGCGGATGTTTTCTTGGAGATAATCACGCAGCCATTCCCTGGCTTTGACGGTATTGTATCGGACTCATCCAACCGGGTGATTGCTTGATGCGCTCATGGTCATGCCAGTGGATGTAGTCGTCGATCAGGACGAGTACATCGTCGCGGGTACGCTCCTCCCAATGCTCGGGGTAGACGGATTCCGTCTTCATGCGTCCGCAGCCCCCACTACCCCGCGTACCATGCACAAGCGCTAAAGGGCGTTACCAATAGCTGTTGCAGTATCTTTTAATATCATTCGATATTGCTGATATTGCAACAAGAAATCTCAATAGAAGATTGCAAAAAAGATTGGCTATCATGCGATATGTGATAGCCAATCTTTTTGTATTTTGAGGAATATCAATCGCCCTATATCGACAATATATTGCGATAATCCAAGAATATTTGATGATTAGTCGACGATGTCGGCTTTGTAGAAGTTCACGTAGGAACGGCTCGGCGTCGGACCGCGCTGACCCTGATAATGCGAGCCGGTGCCTTGCGAACCGTACGGATGTTCTGCGGGGGAGCTGAGCTGGAAAAAGCACATCTGACCGATCTTCATGCCCGGCCACAACTTCACCGGCAACGTCGACACATTCGACAATTCCAACGTGATATGACCCTCGAAACCAGGGTCAATGAAGCCTGCGGTGGAATGCGTGAGAATACCTAAGCGGCCCAGCGAGCTTTTGCCCTCCAGTCGGGCGGCAATCGTCGGATCAAGCTTCACATACTCCCACGTGGACCCCAACGCGAACTCACCCGGATGCAGAATCCACGGTTCGCCCGGAGCCACCTCGAACTGCTCGGTCAGCTCGCCCTGATTCTCAGCCGGGTCGACATACGTGTACGCATGATTGTTGAACAAGCGGAAGAAACGGTCCAAACGCACGTCAATGGAAGCAGGCTGCACCATTTCCGGGGTCCACGGATCGAGTGAAATATGACCTTCGGCCTGCGCGGCGAGAATGTCGCGATCGGACAGCAGCATCGAAACTCCTTATTGCCAGGCACGCGAATGTGCCGGTATGGCGCTCGCCAACATTCGAACGTTCGCATGGTTGAGCGTGCGAATGCCGGCAATTGCGAAATGATTATTAGCTGGCTCTAGTCTAACGCGGTATCGCTATATCGTGGCTTATATCGGGCTGTAACGATTGCCGTGTGCTTGGTACGCAAAATCCGTTGCATCGGATTTTCTACGGGATTCTCGGGACTCTTCTGCAGGATTTCTTACAGGATTCCCGGCGCGATATCATGTGTTGCAAGCCAGTCGCGCAAATCGCTGAATTCGTTGAGGCTAACCGCATGATCGAGCCCACGGTAGCTTTTCGACGTGAGGAACGTATGCTCGTCCAGCCAGGCGGCAGTCGCGAAAAGCTCCGGCATCGGAATCACGGTATCGTTCTTGCCGTAACCGTAGAACACGGGAATATTCAACTCCGCGACATAACTGTCGGCAGGCGCGCTGCCGGCGACGATTCCCGGAGCAAGGAAGCCGGAAAGTGAGATTGATGCGGCGTACCGTTCCGGATGGACGCGCAGCAATTGAATCGCCAGCAAACCACCCTGCGAAAAACCGATCGGCACCACAGCGCGATCTTCGGAAACATTGCGCGCAACCCAATCGTCAATGGCTTGGGCGGCAGCATAGGCGTCGCGATCCAAATCTTCGCCGGAAGGCACGCAATCATGGAACCACGAATACGCGCCCTGACCGAAACCGAATTCACCGGAACCAGCCTCCTGCAGCACGAGCGGCGCGCGCAACGACGCGAAATCGTTGTAGGGAGCTACGTAACGCATCATGTCGGCCAAATCAGCCTCATTGGAACCCCAGCCGTGCAGGCAGAGGAACAGCGGGCGTCGTGGAGCCGCATTGCCACCCCCGCGCGAATACTGCACGTGCGTGACCTGCAGCGGCTCGCCGAACCGCCCCGGAACCACCTGCGATTCGCGCCCGATCAGACCGGTCGGGGTGTTTGGATTGCTGGAGTCGTGGGAATCGCTGGTTTCGTGCTCGCGTATTTCACTCATGCCTCCAATATACCCGTTTCAGCGGGGCAATCCTCGCAGTCACTGGAAGGATTGGGACGTTGGGCGGCTTACTGGCGGGCAGATTCTCCCACTGACTGGAGGAATCCACCCGTTGAAGGCAAAAAGAAACCCCGGTGGAGAGAAGACCACCGGGGAGAGAAAGGAGAGAGAAGAAGAAAGGGTTCAATTGTCGGGAACTGCTGTGGGTTCCTGGTCGGCTCTTTTGCTGACATCTCCTATATAAGCAGACGATGCTGAGTACATGTCTGGCGTTTTCTGGGAAATATCTGAGAATTTCAATTCCCTCATGTTCTAGATTGTGGAATGGCCTCCAGTTTGCCACGTCATACGCGTGTTCCGTTTCCGCAGTTGTCTCGTCCTCCACGTTCCCACAGTTCGTTCGCAAACAAACTCATGGCGAATCACCGGCTCACGCCAGCTTGCTAACCCCATCAGATCAGCGGATGCTAGATCTGCGCGTCGGCGTCCACGCTCATCACATACACGTTGCGTCGCAGCTGCTTGGATTGCGCACGCGTAATGTCGCCCGCCTCGTACATGTCTTGGATCACACCCAGCTCAATACCGTAGCTTTCGCGCTTCACATCTTCCGCCTGCGCCTGCGCCTCCGCGCTCGTGCCCACATTCGGGCGCGACCTCAGCGTAGCCTCGCCTCGTCGGTAATCCAGCAGCAGTGCCGAACAATGTTCCGTATTGTATGTGTCGCGGCCCATCTCCTCATACAGGCGGTCGATTACATGTTCGATGGCATCCACCTGCACCACGCGGGTGTGCGCGAACAGCTCGTCGTCGCTGAACAGCGGGGTAGTGCGGCGAATGCGGCTGTTCACACGCTTCAACATGGTGCCCATACGCCTCTGCAACGCCCTGAAGCGGCCTTTGGCTCGCCAGATGGTGCGTCCGGAATTATGTTCCGTTTCAATATGGCGTAGTGAGCTCATGATCTGGTCGAGCAGGCGCTCGCATGCTTCGATTTCCAGATCGTGCGCTGCCTTGTCGTCGTTCGGCGTCGCTTTGACTTTCGCCAGTCGCGCCTTGACGTATTCCTTCTCCCAATTGAGCGCGTCGATCTGCAGTTGCATATACCCTTGCGGATCGATTTCTCCGATGCGCTGCTTCAGCCGTGTAATACGTTTCGTATACGAGTCGATGATCATCAGCACCGCACGACGATTGTCAGGTGTGACTCGTCCCGTCAGTTCTTCCACGGTCCGTCGCAGCACTTCGATAGTGATTTCAGTCATTTCCACGGAAGCGTCTTTATTGCGATTCGGCGCCAGCAGAGGCAGCAGGAAGTTGGCGAGCAGCAAGGTTACGACGATCACGCCACCTGCGATGAAGATCAGCTCGTCACGCATGGGGAACCACGCGCCTCCCGTAATGGTGTACGGGATCGTGAACATCAACGACAGGGTGATGGTGCCTTTCGGCCCGCCGAACGTCATGACCGCGGCCGAACGCCAACGTTGCGACGTCATCTTGCGTCGCTTACCGGTGACGGTATCTCGTGCGAGACGCAGCATCAACGAAATCCACAGAAATCGCATGACGATCACCACTGCGGAAACCGTAAGAATCGCAACCAGCAGCCGCCAATTGCTGACCTGAGGATCATCCCAGCTTGCGCTCATCGCATTCGGCAGCAGCATGCCAAGCAGAATGAACACCGTGCCGTTGAGCGTAAACGAGAATACCCCCCATACGCTTGACGAAACAATGTTGGTGCGAGCAACATTCGGGCCGATGCCGGTTCGGTCGAAACGGATGATCAAACCGGCCGTCACTACCGAAAGAATGCCGGAAACATGCACCGCTTCCGCACCCAAATACAGAATGAACGGCAGGAACAATTCCATCAAAATACGGCTTGTGGTCGTCTCCCAACCGAAAGATCGCAACGATTCAAATAACAGGTCGGCGATCATGCCTACTGCCAAGCCGAAAATAGCGCCGCCGAAGAACGAGAACACGAACTGTATGGCAGAATCGCCCACTTCGAATACGCCGCTGATGGCCGCCGCAATCGCAAACTGGAAGCCGACGATGCCGGACGCGTCGTTGAACAGGGATTCACCCTTGAGCACGCTGGTTTGCCGTTGCGTAAGAGCGGCTTCCTTGCCAAGCGAAGATACGGCGACCGCGTCGGTCGGTCCAAGCGCAGCACCAAGCGCCAAAGCCGCGGCAAGGGGAATTGCGGGCCATGCTGCATGCAGGGTGAAACCAACGGCAACCATCGTAGCGATCGCTAGTCCAATCGCCAATGAAAGTGACAGTTTAACGGATTTCAACAGCTCGCTTTTGTCGATCTCATGCGCTTCCAAATACAGCAGTGGCGCAATGAACAGCACCATGAACAGTTCCGGGCCGAGTGTGACGTTCGGAAAAAACGGTAATTGCGATGCCAACGCACCCAACGCGATCTGCACAAGAGGCGTGGAAACCTTGGGAATGAAACGGCTGATAAAGGAAGACAGCACAACCGCGGCGATAATACATACAATCAATTCGAATACCGCCAACGTGCCTCCTTTGCGCGCATTTTCCAAACTCTTCCAGCCTACCAAGAGGTATTTATGGGCGTGTTTCGCCTTTTGCTTCACGTGAATGGAACCGTATAGTGGCGGATATGCAGTGGAGTGACGACATGGGACTTGCGATTGAGTTGGCTCGTGAAGCCGCAGCGGAGGGTGAGGTGCCGGTCGGTGCCGTCGTGCTTGACGCTGGGGGAGCGGTGATTGGTCGGGGGCGTAATCTGCGTGAGGCGCATGCCGATCCGTTGGCGCACGCCGAGGTCAAGGCCATGACGCAGGCCGCTCGGTCGCTTGGTACGTGGAATCTTGCCGATTGCACGTTGATTGTTACCTTGGAGCCGTGCCCGATGTGCGCCGGCGCGTGCCTGCAAACGCATGTCGGACGAATCGTGTTCGGCGCGTGGGATGCCAAATTGGGTGCATGCGGTTCGATTTGGGACATTCCGCGTGACCCTCACGTCGGCCATGTTCCGGAAGTCGTCGGTGGTGTGCGCGAAATGGAATGCGCACAATTAATGACTGATTTTTTCGTTGGAAAACGGTAACTCGATTTTGCAGTCGCAAGAAAAACGTAAGAAATATTGAAATACCAAGTAAATCTCGGTAAAGATGATTGCTGACTGCGCAGTAACGTTCACGAAAAAGATTGCGGTGATTCGACGGTCGCAAGAAATACTTTCCGAAAGAAAGAAACACGCTCGACGACGTCAACAAATAAAACTTGACATATTATCGAAGGTGACAATACAAGGCAATCGCAATATGTAAAGGATGCTGCAATGACGCTCATTCAGACCTTCCATGGCAACGCTACCAACGGTACCGAACTCACTGCGGTCTACGCCGAACAGCCAGCCGCGAACGTGGCGTTCGCACTCGTATTCCCCGGCAATGATCTGCCGCGACTTGTGCACTGGGGCCGTCCGCTCGCAGCCCCGGCAACCGTGATCGACATGTTCGACGCGCAAATGCCACAGCGCGTTTCCGGCGCGCTCGACTACACCCCATGGCCGAGCGTACTGCCCACGCAATCCGAATCCTGGATTGGCGCAACCCGCTTCGACGTGCGCCGCGACGGCGTGGAACTGTTCTGCAAGTTCGCAGTCAGCAACATCACCGCCGAAACCGTGGCAGCTGGCAAAACCTACGTCATGGGTGAAAAAGACGGATACCCGAGCTGGAGCGTGGCCGACGAACCCAAGCAGACCCCAACCGTTACCGTCACCGCAGAAGACGTGGAACAGCATGTGAAACTCGTCTGGACCTGCGAACTCGACGAAACCGGCCTCATCCGCCAGAACGCCGAAGTCGTGAACACCGGCGAAGGCCAGCTCGAAGTCGGCAAGATCGAACTCGCATTCACCGTGCCGGCCGACGCCAACGAAATCCTCACCACCACCGGCCACCATCTGCGCGAACGCTCTCCGCAGCGTCAAGACTTCACCCTCGGCCGCTTCGCCAAAGCATCCATGGTCGGACGCCCAGACTTCGATGCCACCCTGCTGCTCAGCGTCGGCGAAAAAGGCTTCGGCTTCACGCACGGCAACGTCTACTCCGCACACGTGGCCTGGAGCGGCAACAGCGTGCTTTCCGCGGAACGCCTGCCCTATACCAGCGGCGTGATTGGCGGCGGCGAAGTGCTGTTCGGCGGTGAAATCAGCCTCGCCAACGGAGAGTCCTACACCACCCCATGGCTCATCGGCTCCTATGGCGAAGGCCTCAACGAAGTCGCAGCCCGCTTCCACGGCTACATTCGCCGCGTGCACCGTGACTGGCTCGTTGAACACAACATCGCACCCAAGCCACGCCCGGTCATTCTCAACACGTGGGAAGCCGTCTACTTCAACCATGATTACGACACCCTCACCGCACTCGCCGACAAGGCCGTGGAAAGTGGCGTGGAACGTTTCGTGGTGGATGACGGCTGGTTTGGCTCCCGCCGCGACGACACCTCCGGCCTTGGCGACTGGCAGGTCTCGCAAGACGTGTGGCCCGACGGCGACAAGTCACTCAAGGCACTCGCCGATTATGTGCATGGCAAGGGACTCGAATTCGGTCTGTGGTTCGAGCCGGAAATGGTCAACCTGGATTCCGACCTGTTCCGCGCGCATCCCGACTGGGTGTTGAAGCCCACTGAAGGCCGTCTGCCAATGCAGGGACGTACCCAGCAGGTTGTGGACCTGACCAATCCGGACGCCTACGACTACATTTACGACGCAATGGACAAGCTCGTTGGTGAACTCGGCATCGACTACATCAAGTGGGATCACAACAAGCTCGTCACCGAAGCCGTCTCTCCGCGCACCGGACGCCCGGCAGTGCACCAGCAGACGCTCGCCGTATATCGCATTTTCACCGATCTGAAGGCCACACATCCGGGACTTGAAATCGAAAGCTGCTCTTCCGGCGGCGGCCGCGTGGACCTCGGCATTCTCGAAGTAGCCGACCGCATTTGGGGATCCGACTGCGTCGATCCGGTGGAACGCGCCGACATCCAGCGCTACACCTCGCTGCTCGTGCCTCCGGAAATGATCGGCGAACACGTGGGCGCATCACCGGCACACTCCACGCACCGCGCAACCACGCAGGAACTGCGCATGGCCATGGCCTTCTTCGGACACATGGGCATCGAATGGAACCTGCTCAAGGAACCGCAGGAAGACATCGACAAGCTCGCCGAATGGGTCGCCGAATTCAAGAAGCATCGCGAATGGTTCGCAGTCGACACAGTCGTGCATTCCGACGCAGCCGATCCGGCAGTGCGCTTGGACGGTGTGGTCATGCCCAACAAGGCGGCCGCCATCTACCGTTTCACCCAGCTCACCACTTCGCAGACCTACCCGGCCTCGCCGGTACGCCTGCCCGGCCTCGACCCCGACAAGGTGTATGAGGTGTCTCCGCTCGACGTGAGCCTCGACCTTGCCAAGCAAGACATCACCAACGGACAGAGCCCGCTCGGCTGGTGGAAGGTCGAAGGTGTGAAGATGACCGGACGTGCGCTCGCCACGTACGGCATCCGCCCGCCGGCGCTGCACCCGGCGCAGGCGGTCCTTTTCAAGGCCGTGCTTGCGCCCGTCGAGAGCGCTGAATAAGCCGTAATCGCATAACAAAAATCCTCCCTGAACAAAAGGGAGGATTTTTGCATTAAAAAACAATCAAGTAATCAATCAGCCAACATATTGCCGAATCGCCTGCGCTGCGGCAGCCTTGGCCCACAATGCCCAATCATGGTCGGGAATTTCAAAATCCACTGGCGCGGCCTGGCTATGCCGATACATGTTGATGCCGTTGCGCAAGTCGTCAATGCCGAATTTCGCGATGAACGACGATTCTCCAGCGATCATGATTTTGTCTGGCATGGCAAGATTGGCGATGGTCGCCACCATGGTGCCGAGACGGAAGCAGGTGCGGTTCACCAGATTCGTCGCCTGCGGTTTGTTCGCGCGTGCGTCACGTGCGAAATCGTCGAATGATGCGGGATGCCCGATAATCTGCGAATATTCCGCCGCGATTGAGTTGTCGGACAGGCATTGCGCGCATCCCTTGTGTCCGGAAACACAACGCGGTCCATCCGGATCGACCAGAATATGCCCGACCAAACCGTAACTTTTATCCGGACAGTTCACCAGCTCGCCGTTGACCGTCAACGAATAGCCAACGCCCGCGCCGAACGTCAGCACCGCGAAGCTATTCAATCCAACACCGGACCCAAACATGCAGGCATCAACGACCAACGAATCGATATCATTGTAAATGCCTGTCGGCAATCCGGTAGCCTCGCGAACCATAGCGGACAGATCCACGGGCTGCGACCAGTGCATGAACGGTGCGAACGTCACTACGGCATTGTCGACGACATGCCCGCCCAGCGAGATTCCCACGGCGCACGGTTTCGGCCATCCTGCCATCTCCGCCTCGTCGGAACAGTCGATCGTCAGTTGTTTGATCAGCGCGACCACGGCTTGCGGCGACGTGTCTTCGATTTCCAAATCGTGGCATCCGGTGATAATCTGCCCGATTGCGTTGACCGCAACCGCCGAAATATGCGTCGCATTGATTTTCATGCCGACGAAAGATCGCGCATTCTCGATTATTCGCAATCCCGTTTGCGGGCGGCCGCGACGCTCCGCATTTTCTTTCTGAACGAAACCTTTCGGCAGTTTACCGGCCTTGCCGGACGGCATCGGCGTCTCCTCGATCACGCCAGCATAAATCAGATCGCTGGTAATACGAGAAACCGCGCCCTGCGAAAGTCCTAAAATCTGCGCCAAAGTAATACGCGAAATCGGACCGTATTTCATGACGCAAGTCGCGACTTTATGGGTATATTCCGAGCCTTCAAACCACTGTGGCAGAGGTGAAACCGCCATCTGCACCATCCTTCGTGCTCCTGTTCGCGCACATCGTGCATCAAATTACTTTCTCAGAGTAACAAAATCTCGTCGTTTTTGTTTTCCGCCCCGCACAGGCGCGCTGAGCTGGGAATGAAAACCGCCCCCTTCTACAATTCTCAGTAACGGTGGTGTGGTAAGGAAGCCGCTCCACCGTAATAGAGAAAAGATACAAAGGAGTCGAGAATGAAACCTGATTCCACCACTAGTGTAGGTAAATTCAGGAGGATTGTATACCGCGCTCTCACGGCCACATGCGCAATCGCGTTGACGGCCGGCCTTGCAGGTTGCGGCAACAACACCGCTGGAACCGTCACTTTGGATTTCTTCCAATTCAAAGCCGAAGCAGCGGACTGGTTCACCGCAAAAGCAAAGGAATTTGAGAAAACCCATCCCAACATCAAAGTCAACGTCAACAATTCGTCCGACGCAACCACTGATTTGCGTACGCGACTCGTGAAAAATCGTGAACCCGACGTCATCACCATCAATGGTGACATTAATTTCGGCATGCTCGCCGAAGCAGGTGTTTTCCATGATTTCACCGACGATGAGATCGTTGACGAACTCAATCCGGGCATGGTGAACATCGCCAAGAGCCTTGTGCAAACCAACGACGAATCCAAGAAGCGCCTGTACGGCCTGCCGTATGCGGGCAACGCGTCCGGCTACATCATCAACGCCGACGTGTGGGAGGAAGCGGGCGAGGATCCCGACAATCCACCGCAGACGTGGAGCGAATTCATCGACCTGCTGCAACGCTTCAAGAGCAAGGGCATTGTACCGATCGAAGCGAGCACCGCCGATCCGTGGACACTCCAGGCGCCGCTGGCGTCACTCAACTCCACGCTGGTACCGGAATCCGAATATCTTTCCCTCAAAGACGGATCGAAGAAATTCTCCGACCTGTGGGGCACTGTCAGCGATCAGCTGGTCGAGATCTACCAGAATTACACGCAGAAGAATCCGGCAGTTACCTACCAGCAGGCTACGCAGGATCTGGCCGCTGGCAAAGCCGCGATTCTGCCACTCGGCACCTACGCGATTCCGCAGATCCGACTCATCAACAGCGACGCCAACCTGCGTTTCGCGCAAATGCCGGCAACTGATGATGCCAAAGAACAGCAGCTCACCGCAGGCGATGACGTGATCCTGACCATGGGTGCGCATACCAAGCATGAGAAGGAAGCGCGCGAATTCATCGACTTCCTGATGAACGACGAAAACATCAAGGACTACTCCAAGCAGCAGTCCGCATTTACCCCCTACAAAGACACGTATGTGGGCGATGAAGCGCTGAACGGTGTGCTTGACTTCTACCAGGCGGGCAAGCTGGCCGATTTCTGCGACCATTACGTGCCAGCCAGCATCAACCTCGCAGGCTTCCTGCAGACGCTGGTTCAGTCGGGCAACACCGAAAAATTCCTGAACAGCGTGCAATCCGAATACGACAAGATCGAAGCCAGAAACTTCAGGTGAGGGGAGGAACGACAATGACTGGCAATACTGCTGCAAAGCTTGACAAGAAGCCGAAGAAGAAGGTTTCGCAGTTCTCCAAGCGCAAGGTCGATCCGGCGTTCTATTGGATGACCGTCCCGGCCGCGATTCTCGTGGGCATCTTCCTGTACTGGCCATTCCTGCAGGGCGCGATGTATTCGTTCACCAATTCGCAGGGTTATGGCGATTACAAGTTCATCGGTCTGAAGAACTACATCGCCATGTTCCAGGATTCGCGTGTGGGCCACGCCTACCTGTTCACGATCTTCATCGCCATCCTGATCACCATCGGCACGAACTTCATCGGCATGTTCCTGGCGGTGCTGCTGAATTCCAGAATCGCTTTCAAGAACGGCTTCCGAGCCATCTTCTTCATTCCGTACACCCTGTCGGTGCTGGTCATCGGCTATGTGTTCAAGTACATCTTCATGACTCCGCTGCCGGCCCTCGGCCAGGCGCTGCACATCGATTGGCTGTCCACGTCCATGATTTCCAATCCTGATCTGGCATGGTTCCCGATCGTGTTCCTGTCGATTTGGCAGGGCGTGGCGTACTCCACGCTGCTGTATCTGGCGGGTCTGCAGACCATCGACAACGAAATCTACGAGGCCGCGGCCATCGACGGTGTGAACGCTTGGCAGAACTTCTGGCAGATCACCTTCCCGCTGATTGGCCCATTCTTCACCATCAACATGGTGCTGAGCCTCAAGGGTTCGCTCGGCGCGTTCGATCAGATCATGGCCTTGACCAAGGGCGGCCCGGATTCCAAGACCGAAACCGTCTCCTACCTGATCTTCGCGAACGGCCTGGGCAACGGCGAATACTCCTATCAGATGGCCAACGCGGTCACGTTCTTCATCGTGCTGGCAATCTTCGCGTTCGTGCAGCTGAAGTTCTTCAGCGGCAAGGAAAAGGTCTGAGAGTAAGGGGAAGAAATCATGACTAGCGCAACTGTTGCAACCAAGCCGGCCGCCGCGCAAAGCGGACAATCGCAAGCGAAGCCGGAGAAGATCCGCAAGGACCACAGCATCAACTGGTGGCTGACGGCGGCCGTCGCCGTACTGAGCCTGACGGTGCTCGTGCCGCTGTACTTCGCCGTCGTCACCGCGCTGAAGACGCCGGGCGAAGCGGGCACGTTCAGCCTGCCGACCACGTGGGAATGGCATAATTTCGCGGACGCGTGGAACAAGGTGAACTATCCGAAGGCCGCGCTCAATTCCGCGATCATCACCGTGTGCGCTGTGGTGCTGACGCTGCTGACGAACACGTTCGTCGCGTACGCCGTGGCAAGGAACATGGACAAGCGGTTCTTCCGCTTCCTGTACTACTTCTTCCTGGCCATGATGTTCGTGCCGTTCACCGTCGTCATGCTGCCGATCGCCAAGGAAATGGGCTCGCTGCACCTTGACAACCAGCTCGGCCTGATCGTGCTGTACACGATTCTGGGCATTGGCACCAACCTGTTCATCGCGATCGGTTTCATCCGCTCGATTCCGATTTCGTTGGAAGAGGCGGCTCGCATTGACGGTGCTTCCACTTGGCGCATTTTCTGGACGATCATTTTCCCGCTGATGGGACCGATCAACGCGACGATTGCGATTCTGACCGCGTTGTGGGCATGGAACGACTTCCTGCTGCCGCTGATCACGCTGACCGACCAGAGCAACCAGACGATTCCGTTGGCACAGTACGTGTTCCAAAGCCAGTTCACGTCGAACTATCCGATGGCTTTCGCCTCCTACCTGATGGCTATGGCCCCGGTCCTCATCGTCTACGTCTTCGCCCAAAAGTGGGTCGTCGGTGGCGTGATGCGCGGAGCCGTTAAGTGAACAGTCCGGTGGGCTTTTCATAGGCTCCCCCTGAGCGAGCCGATAGGCGAGTGAAGGCAGGGACAATGCGGCCGTAGGCCGTCCGTTCAGGAAGTAACACTTCACAGCGCCGAGCGGGAATCCTCGTTTCCCCTTTTTCGAGGATTCCCGCTTTTTCGTATATATCAGCGGCTGCGCGTCGATTCTGCGTGCCTGACCTTTATACCTTTTATACCTTTGTCTTTTATCGCTCTGCCCCCGTATTCGAAAAAGTCGGTTTTCCACCATCGAATGAATCCCGATGCATATATGGGGGCACAATTTCCGCCGAATCGCATCAAAAGCGTACCCCCAAACCCGAAAAACTCGATTTTTTCGATATGAAACCGAGTTATTCGCTTATTTACTCGATCGGCTGGAGTCCCGTCCGACGTCCCTTTCCGTCCGCCGGCCATCCAATCGCTATTCGTGAGCGATTGGCCGCGTCGTATCGCCGGGCGTCAGCACGGTCTGGATGATTGTGTGCGATTCGTCCGATTTCGCGCGCGGGCTGCGCCATGGTGGTCAGTTTGATGCTGGCGGCCACATCCGATCCGTCGTGCCCGGCCACGGACATGTCTTCCGGCACGCGCACGCCGTTGCTGCGTAGTTCGTGGATGACGGGCAGCGCGTAATGGTCGGACCATACGCATAGCGCGGTCGGCCGCTCCGGCAGCGAAAGAATCGTGGCAACGTCCGATTGCTGCAAGCTGGGGAATCCATTTCGGAACGCGTCTCCTATGGGGAGGTTATGGTTTTCGAGGAATAGCGATTGTCCCGTTCATCGCCAGCATTCATTTCCCGCTTGTCAAAACGCGCCGCGGGCAAGAAAGAAAAAACGCTTTGCATACCATTGGACATAGCAAAGTTCACCCATTTCACTTAAGCAAAGGAGCCTCATCGAAATGACTGATTTCAATCGTTCCGTCCTTCCCGACGCCGTGCGTTCCAACGGCGCGACCCCGAACCCATGGTGGGCCAACGCGGTGGTCTACCAGATCTACC
>SKEV01000370.1_pt1 | contig 23825 bp, 17 predicted proteins | sample 4819531 | NCBI WGS metagenome assembly SKEV01 (sample SAMN11008800, study PRJNA524170) | human gut metagenome | biome: Human fecal sample; material: Feces; isolation source: fecal sample from pouch patient p9, p28 | host: Homo sapiens | place: Israel: Tel-Aviv | collected 2016-08-01 | reverse complement strand
ATCGACTAAAGAGTACCAATCTAATTGAACGACTGAATCAAGAAGTACGCAGAAGAGAAAAGATTATTCGCATCTTCCCCAATCAAACATCAGCCAATCGCTTAATTGGAGCCGTTCTTATGGACCTACATGATGAATGGATTTATTCTTCAAGAAAATACATCAATTTTGATAAGTAGAAATGGTAAAAACATTGTATAGCATTTTACACAGGAGTCTGGACTTGACTGTTTATGCTAATACAAGTCGAAACTACCCAATTCTTTCAAAAATTGTGCCACCAAATGACGGTCTATACTTCCCTAATTACGTTTGGTTCAATACTTCATCGAATTTAGGAGTAGAGATGGCACCACTGACCGATACGGATATGTCTAAAAATCAAAAAGTAGTAAGTAATCACTTTTATGACATTTATACAAACAACAAAGAAATATTTGTGTTTATGAAATAATTTGTTCCATCCAAAAACACTTCTTTTGCAATAAACGTGACTGTATGGTTTGATTAAGATGGATTAAGTATTCTTTTCGGGTACATTTATTACTTCCTGAAACTTGTTTATTTCCCATTTTTCTTATGAAGTAACAAAATTTTTGAGAAAAAACAGCTCGTTTTCTATGTTATGATAGAGAAGTGAAAATCACCAGAAAGGTTGTTGCGGACTATGAGAACTCGTCAGAAAAAATTATTTTTATTTTCAATGATTTTATGGTTAGTTGAATTTTTAATTACACGGATTTCTGATTCTTTTCCAGGAGCAACGCCATTGTTCGTTGTGATTTGCTTGATTCAAGGAATTCTTTTTACTTATTTCTGTCTTGCTTTTTTCTATTATCCGCAATAATCAGTCAAGAAAAGCAATTAGAGCAGATTCAGCAAATTTCTGAAACCGAAAAAATGGCACGTCCTCGCTTTTAGGACGTGCCATTTTTTAAAGCATTATTTGTGTAAATGCCGTTCGTATCGCCTGTTGAACATTTTGAACAGCATCGATTTGATGACCTTTTACTTCAGTCAATTCTTTTTCAATATATTCAGGATAGTAGGTTGCCAAATAACCCAAGACCCAGATAGTTGGATTTGAAATAACCGTCTCTGCTAATGGATACAAATAGGTAAGATGCAACCGAATTTCTTCTTCCAAATGTTGCAGCATAATTGGATCATCATTTTCTAAACGATTCCTAAGTTCAGTACAAATTTCGGAATAGATCGGCGTATTTAACGGTCCAGTTTTTCCTTCTAGTAAGACTGTCTGAGGCTGATTGTCATACCAAAGAAAAGTCAGTGGTTCTGAAAATTGCAACAGTGCTAATTCTTCAATGAACCATTCCCGAGCAAAATAACTAAGTGCTTGGTTCATAACTAAATCTTTTGCGACTTCCACAAATACTGGTTTAGGCAAATATAAACTGGTTTTAATGTTCGCTAATTGTTGATAAACGGGCAATTGATCGCTTACTAACAAGTTCCTTTTAATTGCTTGAATTTGCTGCGTTTCTAATTGTTGATACGCCTCTTCCACTTGCATTAATTGCTGTTCTAACGTTTTTTGTTGTGCTAGCGTTATTTTATTAGTTTGAAGTAGTTGCTTCAATAAAATATATCCTTCAATAAAGCGACGGCTCTGACTATAAATTTGCATATAAATTGCCGCTGTTTCGAGGTTCTCAAAATAAGAATCTTGGAACGCTTCTGCCAATGCTAGTGCTTCGTCAGCTTCATCCATTTCCAACAATAATTGGACAATTTTTTGGTTTACTGGCGGCGTTTGTTGTAGCTGATAGGCTTGTTGAAAATTTTCTAAAGCGGCGATCTGATTATGTTCTACAAGTGCTTCTTCTCCTTGCGCAATAAAACGTTCATAGTTTTTGGGAAATTCATGAATGGTACTCATATCTAACCTCCTTTATTTCTTATTTAAAGCAGATGAGCCTGGGACAAAAATCACTTTGGATTTTTGCTCCAGGCTCAAAACCTGATAAACGGCGGGAACAGAACCAACACTACGCGTTGTTCGGAGCTAAACGGTTCTGTCCCGACCTCGATTTTAACTATTCAAACGGACTTTTTTAGTAAAGATTACGAATAATAATTGCCGTTTCTAGGTCGCCCTCAGCGTTCATCTTCTCCGCCTTTTCCTCTAAACTATACCCAGCAAAACTTTCGTTTGTTAAAACATCTGCTACTGTGAATTTAGCAACTTTTTCAATACTGACCGCATCTGGTGCTACTTCTTGCACGCTATCCCAGCCTGTATCAATAAAGACCTTTGTATCTTCTGTAATCGCTTCGTTTGCTTCTAACGCCTGCATAATTTCTTTTAACTGTGCATACGTCATAACCTCAACTTGATTTTCCATTTAAACGCCTCACTTTGCCATTCCTTTTTAAGGATTGGGTTTTAATTTTAGACTTTTTCTTTAATTGTTTTTAATGCGTGATATAAGGCATATTTCATTGGTTTGGCTTTCCATTGGAAATTGCCCATTAATTCTTCGACATGACCGCCAAAGGATTGTTTGAATTTAAGAACCCCATCACTTCCATCAAAGACACCGTCAACGCCATAAAAATTATATTTGGGAATGTTATTTTCTACTGTGTAAGTTAACATTTTATGTTGAATTAAATACGGTGCATAGTATTGTTTATATTTTTCATACGTACCACTAAACAAGTAAACAACTTCTTGTGGATGAACAATGAATAAGGCGCCTGCTAAAATTTCAGGTTCATCTGATGTTTTCATTTCTTTAGCTTCGTCAATCCGTTTGCGCACGGTACGAACTTCATCTTCAAATTCACGTTTCTGGTTATTTTTTTTACGGCTTTTAGGATTGGCAATTAACGCTTCATTGACTTCGTTGAGCGTCTCTTGTAATTTGCGTAATTTCTCATGAAGATTTTCTAAATAAGTAGCAAAGTTTAGTTCCGCCACCATAAATTTCGCTCGTTCGCCAAACTCTTCATAAACAGCTTGGTAATAAGCTAAATCCTTATCTTCAAAATTACGCCGTGCACTTGTTTCTTCCGTTAATTTCTTAAAGAGAGGTAGCTCTTCGTAACGAAGTTCTCGGGTTGTTACTCCATATTCCCATGTTTTCTTAATGTCATATTTAGCATCTTTTCCATAAGATTTCCAAAGATCTTCTTCTGTTAATCCAGCCATATCTTTGACAAACAGCCAACGTGGCGCGCCATCAAAATTGTGCACATCAAACCCTTGGTGTTCAAAACCAATTGATGTGAAATAGTCAAATGTTTCTTGATTGACCTTTTCAACTTCACCGCCATTAAAATCACGTAAACAAATTTGTTTATTTGGAGTAAAGGTTAAATAAAGGCCATCATTTTTTTTCACATATTTTTTTAAGCCTGTGAAAAAGGCTTCTACACATTTTTTATCTGTATAATCCATCAAAATTCCGCCGTCAATGTCGAAAGCATAACCAATTTTGACTTTTTTCTTGCTTAGGATACACGCAGCAATTAGTTGGCCTTCTCGTTTGACGCCAACGTATTCACAATGCCAGCCACGTCGTTCCAATAAATGTTTCATTTCGGGTGTTTCTAAAAAGTTACCTGCAGGATGTGTCATTGCAAAGGTAGTAAATTCTTGTTCAGTTAATGTACTAAACTGATCCATATCAAACAACTCACAATCTTTTTTTGTTAAATAAATTAGCACTTTTCAGCTTAACCTACTTTTTGCTTTCTTTCAAACAAAGTTACCTCACTGGCTAATTCTTATTTTTCGGTTCTTATTAATTATATCTAATTTTGCTAAAATGCAAACAGTTTTCAACGGAAAAAAAGAATTTCTTTGGAATCTTTCATTTTTGACTAAATATCTTTCTTTTATAAAAAATATCTGAGACAAAAATCTAAAGTGATTTTTGTCTCAGATATTAAAACTCATGAAAACCCGTTGAACATCTTTCTCTCAGGTTCTTGATTTACTCAACAGTTACACTTTTGGCTAAGTTCCTTGGTTTATCAACATCGTAGCCTCTTTGTAAGGTTGCATAGTACGCTAATAATTGACCTGGAACAATGCTAACTAAGGCAGAAAGTAACGGATGAACATCTGGAATAATCAGTTGGTCCTGTGGTTTTGCCAAGGATTCCAAGGCAATCACAATATTTCTTGCTCCACGACTTTCGACTTCCTTTAAATTGCCTCTTGTATGGGCTGCGACTTTGGCATCTGTCACAATCCCAATCACAGGTGTTCCTTCTTCAATTAAGGCAATCGTTCCATGCTTCAATTCACCTGCCGCAAAGCCTTCTGCTTGAATGTAGGAAATTTCTTTCAACTTCAAGGCCGCTTCCATCGACACATAATAGTCGACTCCTCGCCCAATATAGAAGGCATTTCGAGTATACGTCAGATAATCTTCCACTAAGGCTTTCATTTGTTGTTTTTCATCAATCAAGGTTTCCATGACAGCTGCTACCACGCTCAATTCGTGAGCCACATCAAATGAGACGGCTGCTAATGTTTGGCGTTCTTCGCCAATTGCTTTTGCTAAAATAGCTAAGACAGCGATTTGAGCAGTATAAGCTTTGGTGGAAGCGACAGCAATTTCTGGTCCTGCGTGTAATAACAAGGTATCGTCCGCTTCACGTGATAATGTTGAGCCAGCAACATTTGTTAATGTAAGTGATGGATGCCCTAATTCATTAACCTGTACCAGTACTTGGCGACTATCTGCCGTTTCACCACTTTGACTTAAGAAAATGAAGAACGGTTTTTCAGATAAAATAGGCATGTTGTAGCCAAATTCGCTTGATAAATGAACTTCCACAGGAATACTGGCAATCGTTTCAATTAAAGATTTTCCGACCCAACCTGCATTATAACTTGTCCCACAAGCAATAATGTAAATTCGGTCACATTGATTAATTTTTTCAAGTAACGCCTCATCTAAAGTCACTTTTTCACCTTGAGTATACGCTTGAACAATTTTGCGCATCACTGCAGGTTGTTCATCAATTTCTTTGAGCATATAAAACGGATATGTTCCTTTTTCAATGTCATTTAAATCTAATTGCGCTTCAAAAGGTTCTCGGTTGATTACTTGTCCTTCTGGCGTTTCGATTACTACTTTGTCCGCTGTAACAGTTACAATTTCACCATCAACAATCTCAACAAATTGATTGGTTTCTTTAATCATCGCCATCGCATCACTACAAATAACATTAAAGCCTTCGCCTAGACCGATAAGTAACGGGCTTTTATTTTTCGCTACGTAGATAGTATTGGGGTCCATTTTATCCATTAATGCAAAAGCGTATGAACCTTTAATTTCGGCTAAAGCCGCTTTAAAAGCATCTTTTGTTGAAAAACCATTTTCAGCAAAATGAGCAATTAATTGAACGACGATTTCAGTATCTGTATCACCAATTAAGTGAGCATCACTTAAAAATTGTTCTTTTAATTCTTCAAAGTTTTCAATGACACCATTATGCACTAATGCAAAGCGTTGATCGCTTGAAACATGGGGGTGTGCATTGGCGACAGTTGGTTCGCCATGAGTGGCCCAACGAGTATGACCAATACCAACTGTTCCATCGATTTCTGGCGTTAATTTTGCTGCTAAATCGGCAATGCCCCCAACTGCCTTAACTACATGGGGCTGTTGGCTTTGATCATTCACACAAATCCCAGCAGAATCATAACCTCTATATTCCAATTTTGTTAATCCTTGAATCAAACTTTCCGTGACATTTTCTTTTCCAATCATTCCGACAATTCCACACATAATGCTAATTCCTACTTTCCAATTGAAATTCTGTATTTACTAGGTCCTGTTTAACTAGCAAATCCCATTATATGTTTCTACCTGCGTGATAACCGCTTTGTTCTAACTTCACAATTAGTTTTTCTTTGTTATCTGTAGAGTGCAGTCCCTAGAGCCACCCGCCGAATCTTCGATAAGCTCTCTCCTCGTCACCTGAACGTTCAGGTCTGGCGCTATCCGATATTGGTCTATATACCTCCTTTGTAAACATATTCCGTAGAAACATAAATAATCATACAATTAAAAGTAGGTACTTGTCAACAAAAATCTAAAAAACGAAAATTGGTCTAGTTCTTTAAAGTTGCAAAAAAAGAATCTAGTACACTCATGGTAAGAGAAAGTACTAGATTCTTAATAATAAAAAAATATCCGTTCTATTTATAGAACCTTATCAATTTGTTATTTATTGGAATGGATTATAAAACCGGCCACCATTCACATGGAACAACCAGAAACTGATTCCTAATAAGCATAAGGCAAGTAACATTACCGAAAAATCACGCAGATGAAAAGGTTGTTGCGCATACCACGTTCGATTTTTCTTTTGACCAAAACGCCTTAATTCCATAGCGGTACTCACAGTTTCAATTCGATCTAAACTAGATAGGATTAAGGGTAAAACGATTTGTGCTACGCCTTTGATTCGTTGGCCTAGCCGTCCCTTTTTAGACATCTCATAACCTCGCGCTTGTTGTGCTAAAGAAATATTAAAAAAATCTTCTTGGATATCGGGAATATAACGAATAGCCAGCGCTACTGCATAACTAATCCGATAACTCACACCAATTCGATTCAAGCTGGAGGCAAATTCACTAGGATTTGTTGTTAATAAAAAGATTAATGCCAACGGAATCGTACAGAAATATTTTAAAACTAAATTAAATTCATAAAATAATTCTTCTTGTGTCAAAGTAAACCGTCCGATTCCTTCCCAAATCACGGTACGTGATTGATATAAATCAACCCCATATTCAGGTGCAAAAAGGTAAACCGTTAAGATATTTAACAAAGAAAAAATAGCAATAAATTTAATAACAAAAGATATTTGATGCCATTTAATATTTGATAATTTTAACAAAACAAGCGAAACCACAGACATTCCTAACAGATAACGAGTATCATACGTGGTCATACAAGCCACAGAGACAACGATTAAAAAGACTAATTTGCTTGTGCCGTTTAAGCGATGAATCCAGGTTGAATCAGGATGATAGCCTAACATTTGTCGTTCACTCATCCAAAACGCACCTCACGATCGTAAGCAACAAATTTTTCCGTAAATAGCAAGGGATTTTCCAAGCCTAACGCTTTAGCAAAGGTAAACAAGCTCGTTTCTTTTAAAGAAGCTGCTTGAATTAATTTTTCATCTGTTAAAACAGCAACTGGAGTCGCATCTGCTAGTAAACGTCCATCACAAACTACTAACGCACGTGTTGTATATTCCAACATTAAGTGCATATCGTGAGTGATCATCAAAATAGTCACACCTAAGCGGTTCAATTCTTCTAAAAATGTCATCATTTCTGTATAATGTTTAAAATCTTGCCCAGCTGTTGGTTCATCTAAAATTAATAATTCAGGTTCTAAAACTAAGATTGATGCAATAGTTACCCGTTTTTTCTGCCCAAAACTCAACGCAGAAATCGGCCAGTTCCGGAAGGGATACAGCCCACAAATATGTAAAATATTCGTCACACGTTCCTCAATTTCTGCTTGTGGCACATCTCGTAAAACTAATCCTAAAGCTACTTCTTCAAAAATCATTTTTTTAGAAATCATTTGATTGGGGTTTTGCATCACATAACCAATTTTATCTGCACGTTCTTTGATTGAATAATTGGAAAAATCCTGTCCTTCCCATAAAATCTTGCCCGATTGAGGCGTGATGAACCCGCAAATTATTTTAGAAAGTGTAGACTTCCCGGCACCATTTTTTCCTACAATGCTGATCATTTCTCCATGATGAATAGTTACTGAGAAGTCATCTAACACTTTTTCACCGTGACGATCATATTGATAGGACACTTGTTCCAAACGTAATAGTTCAGCTCCTTTGACTGCACTAACTGAACTAGGTTGGACAGACCACTGTGTCATTTTAGGCAAAACCATTTCGCCTGATACTTCGGCTAATTTGTCTAAATGACTAACTTGTGTTAAATCAATCCCAGCATATTTCATGGCTGTAACGTACAAAGGTTCACGAATCCCTTGCTGGGTCAACGTATCTTGACGTAACAATTCATCTGGCGTTGTATCAGAAATAATTGCGCCCTCATTCATGACAATAATTCGATCAACTGATTCGCAAAGAACGTCCTCTAAGCGATGTTCTATTATTAAAACAGTTGCTTTTGTTTCTTGTTGAATGGTGTCAATCAAAGTCATTGTTTCTTGTCCCGCTCGTGGGTCAAGATTAGCCAAAGGTTCATCAAAAAGTAAAATTTTTGATTGGTTAATTAGAACGCCCGCCATAGATACACGTTGTTTTTGACCACCTGACAAATCTTGTGGACGGTGTTGCAATAACTGATTCAGCTCAACAATCTCGGACCATTTCTGAACCGCTTTTTTCATTTCTGCTTGTTCAACTGCATCGTTTTCTAAAGCAAAAGCAATATCCTCAGCAACCGTTAAACCGATAAACTGCCCATCGGTATCTTGTAAAACAGTTCCTACATCAAAAGACAAATCAAATAGACTTGTTTCTTGGATATTTTTACCAGCAACCGTAGCTGTTCCTTGAATCTCACCTTCATAAATATTGGGAATTAACCCGTTGATACATTGCGCCAATGTTGATTTACCACTACCACTAGGCCCAACGATTAAAACCTTTTCTCCTTCATAGATGGTTAATTGAATCCCCTTTAATGTCGGTTCAGATTGGCTATGATATTGAAAGGAAAAATTATTAAAAGTAATGATTGGTTTTTTCATTCGGCCTCACCTCAGTTTCTCCATAAAAGAAAGGGTCTGAGCATTAGCAAAGTAATTACTAGGGCAGACCCTTAACCATTTAAATTATTTCGACAGTTTCTTAATCTTTCGATAAACTGCCTTTCTTTGTTCTTGTTGATGCATAAGCTTTCATCAACAATGTTCCAATAATCCCCACAGCGACAATATTTGAAACAGTCGCGAATACGCCTTGTGTAAACACTTTACTTGCGGGTTCACTATAAATCAAAATATCCAAGCTAGGCGCGATTAAGCCCCAAACGACGATATTGCCAAAGGCTTGGAAAATATTGAAACGCACCATGTCATTTGTTGTGAATTCACCATGTTGAAGATCCATTTTACGACCAGCGAAGCCAAAAATAATACCAATAATTCCTGAACAAATAATCCAGCTCCACCAAGCGCTACCATACGTCGTAAAATCTTTTAACGTGTGACCGATCAAACCAATTAGCCCTCCAGCTACTGGTCCAAAAACAACTGACATTAAAGCAAGAAATGGATACGACGTTTCTAAGTTCGTATTAGGAATTCCAGTTGGAATTACAACGAATCGACCTAAAATAACAAAAACTGCAGAGCCAATTCCAATTGCTACAATTGTCTTGACGGACATTTTTTCTTTCATTTCGCTCCTCCATTCTATAACTCCATTGATTTACAGCCGCTCCCTTCTTGATTTTATCAAATAAAAAAAGAAGATACGCGGTGTGCATCTTACTTCTAAAATAGTACCCTTTTAACCGCTCTATGTCAATGATAGACGGAGCTTATTAGCTATTTTCTTTTTTTGATTTCCAACAAAGAAACCAGACACTTAACGCAAGCTAGCATTAAGTGTCTGGTTTCTAATTTGTTCTTATTCAACGCCGATTTCTGCACGTACTACTTCAGCAATTTTATCAACGTAATAATCAACTTTTTCTTGTGTTGGCGCTTCGGCCATCACACGTAACAATGGTTCTGTTCCAGAAGGACGAACTAAAATACGACCTTCGCCATTCGTTTCTGCTTCTGCTTGTTCGACAACTGCTTTGATTGCCGGAACTTCCATTGCACCATTTTTATCTGTGACACGAATATTGACTAATTTTTGTGGATAAATCGTCACTTCATCCGCTAATTCAGATAATTTTTTGCCCGTTTGCTTCATAACATTCAACAATTGAATCCCCGAAAGCATGCCATCACCTGTTGTGTTGTAATCTAAAAAGATCATGTGACCAGATTGTTCGCCACCAAAATTGTAATCATTTTTACGCATTTCTTCTACAACATAACGATCACCCACTTGCGTTACCACATCTTTTAAGCCAATTTCTTCTACAGCTTTATGGAAACCTAGATTACTCATCACCGTTGTAACGATTGTATCTTTTTTCAAACGTTTTTTCTCAGCTAAATACTTGGCACAAATATACATGATTTTATCACCATCGATAATTCGTCCTAATTCATCGACCGCAATAATTCTATCGCCGTCGCCATCGAAAGCCAAACCAGCATCTGCGCCTTTTTCAACAACCATTTCTGCCAAAGCTTCAGGATGAGTGGAACCCACACCATCATTGATATTCAATCCATTAGGACTTGTTCCCATTGTATAGAAATCTGTCTCTAAATCTGCGAAGACACGATTGACTGCTGTTGCGGTTGCTCCGTTGGCAGCATCTAAACAAACAGTCATATCTGCTAAATCGCCAGGAATACTTTGAACTAAAAATTGCGAATATTTTAGTAAGCCTTCCGGAAATTCATCTAACGAGCCTAAGCCTTCTGCAGAAGGTCTTGGTAAGGCGTCTTCTTCTGCGTCTAACAATGCTTCAATTTCTGCTTCTTGATCGTCTACTAATTTGAAGCCATCTGCCCCAAAAAACTTAATCCCATTGTCTTCCGCAGGATTATGTGAAGCTGAAATCATTACGCCAGCGGATGCTTTTTGTAAACGAGTTAGATATGCTACACCAGGTGTTGAAATCACCCCTAATTGGAAAACTTCAATCCCGACTGATAATAACCCAGCAATCAATGCTTGTTCCAACATCTCACCTGAAATACGTGTATCGCGGCCTACGAGAACACGAGGTTTTCTTGAACTATCTTCATGTTGACTCAACACATAACCACCGTAACGCCCTAATTTAAAGGCTAATTCAGGTGTTAACTCCTTATTTGCAATTCCTCTTACACCATCTGTTCCAAAATATTTACCCATTTTGATTCTCCTTAGTCACTTGATTCTCTGTATTTTCAGTTGAACCAGCAGTTGTACTTTCTACTGTTGATCCCTCACTTGTTGTTTCAGAAGTATTTGATTCTACTTGACTGGATGTACTTGGTTGTACTGCTTGGCTACCTGAGCCAACCGTTGTTGAACTTGCAGGTTCCTCTGAAGTTTCATTTGTATTTGATGACTGTTGTTGATTGTACACGGGGCTCAAAGAAACGTCAACCTCATCTGGTGTAACTACGTATTCTCCATTAACGGGAATAGTCACTGATTGTTTTGTTTCTTTGCGAATATCAGAAATATCTACCGGTACCTCAATTGATTCTAGCGTATCTAAAATTGATTGCGGACCACTGACCCTAACTTGGTACGTTGATAAACTATAATTGTAATGAGCGATCCCAGCAGGTGGCGTACCTGTCATACTAACATTCAGTGGTACATCTTTTGTTGGCGCAGTTAAGCCTACTGTTACTTTGACTTGTGGTGCTGGATTTTCGATACTTAGGACTTGACCTTTGGCATCTAGCGCTTGGACATTTACCGTTTGTTTAATCGTATCAATTGTTTGTTTGGCACTTGAGACTGGCGCAATCACTTTGTCAATTGCTTTCGCTGTTTCTTCTCCAGTTGTTACTTCTACAGTTTTTGGATCTACAGAAATATTTTTTACTTTGTAGCCTTCTTTTTCAATGTTATCAGAAAGTTGTGCTTCTACATCGAATTTTTTTGTTACTCTCTTTTCAATCGTTACAGTCACTGTTTTCGGTTCAATTTCAGCTGTAACAGCTGAACTTAGTCCCCGAACTGTCAAAGGCACTTCCGAAGTCCCTAATGGCAATTTGGTTAAGTCTGCGACCACTTGGAAATTTCGTGTGTCAGCATTTGATTCCATGTTTAATTGAATGCGGTTCGCACTACGCAAATGAACATTCACACTCTCTTCAAATCCAGAGACATAATATTTGTCTTTATCGTATTGGACTTGGACAGGAATATTATTCAATGTTTCACTATACGTTTGGCTTGAACCTGAATTGGAGGGATTATTGCCTGTTGCATTGGCATTAAAAAATAACAACAATGCAAACATCAATGAAAGCAAACCATTAAACCAGCTTTTTTGGGAGGCTTTTCTCATTTGCGTTTAACCCCCTTTGTTACATCATCGATAAAATGCTGCAAAGCACTTTTTTTATCTTCCGATGATTCCGAAATTAACTCCTTACGCAAAATTGTTAAATACTCTTCTTGCGTTAGTCCAGGAATTAATTCATTGTTCAACGTCAAACTAACGTCACCAGTTTCTTCAGAAACAACAATCGTAATGGCGTCACTGACTTCACTGATACCGACTGCGGCTCTATGGCGCGTTCCAAATTCTTTTGGAATTAAATTGCTTTCTGATAGCGGTAAATACGCACTAGCAACAGCAATTTTTTCATTTTTGATAATCACTGCACCATCATGTAGTGGTGTATTTGGAATGAAAATATTAATCAGTAATTCACCAGTAATATCGGCATCCAAATCAATACCTGTCTCAATGTATTCATCTAAACCAGTATTGCGTTCAATGGTTATCAAAGCACCAATTTTCCGTTTTGACATGTACTGAATGGCTTTGTCAAAGGCCTGAATAATACGCTCATCTTCTTGTTGCGCACCTTTATTCGGGCGGAAAAACGAACTTCTCCCTAGATGTTCCAGCCCTCTTCGCACTTCTGGTTGAAAAATAACAACCGCGGCGATTACACCATACATGATGACTTGATTCATTAACCAAGATAATGTATGTAGACCAATTATCTCACTTAGAATGCGGATAATGATAAAAACAGCGACACCTTTTAATAGTTGAACTGCTTTTGTTCCACGAACAAGCATGATTAATTTGTAAACGAGGTACCATACGACTAGGATATCTATGATATTGATAACAAAATCCTTAGATAAGAAATCCGTTGAGATGACTTGCTGCCAATAATTCAAATCTAATAATTGATTCAATTGAAACGACATCATACCCCTCACTTCTCTCTCAAGATTTCCTAACAAGTATACCACATTATTTTCTTTCATCACAGAACGCAAGCGGAAACATCAAAAAAATTTAGGAACTTTTTCAAATAACTTGAAATTTTTCATCAAAAAATCGAATTTCTAACTAAAAAACGTGTCCAAGCAAAAAGCTCAGACACGTTTTTTTGACTTCTATTTAATCTTGCTCACGTTGTTTTCTCTTGGCTGCTCGTTCTGCGCGGCGGGCAGCCCTTCTTGCTTCCGCTTCCGGATCAACTGCGCGTTCTTTTTTCACTCGTGGCTTCTCGTTCTCTGGCGCAGTTATTTCTGGTTCACTTTGTTTTTCAAGTTTTGCTCGAATTTTTTCTTCTTGACCAGCTAAACGAGCATAATTATAGAACCGTCTCTTAGCATCATTAATTGTTTTATTAAATAACAATTCCGCTGTATCTGGTTGACTAGATTCTAAGGACGCAAAGCGAACTTGTTGGCGCATAAACTCTTTCATTAATGAAAAATCTGGTTTTTTGAAATCCAGTGTCATTGGTTCTTTGCCTTTTTCTCGCAATAATGGATTATAGCGATATAAAGACCAGTAACCTGAATGAACTGCGTCTTTCGCTTCTTTCAACGTTTGACTCATCCCACCTGCTAAACCATGTGTAATACATGGTGTATAGGCAATAATAATCGATGGTCCAGGGAATTTTTCTGCTTCTTCAAAAGCTTTAATCGTCTGCATTTGATTTGCACCTGAAGCAATTTGGGCGACATAGACATTTTCATAAGTCATTGCCATCATCCCTAAATCCTTTTTAGAGGCATATTTCCCACTGGCAGCAAATTTCGCAATCGCTGATGCCGGAGTTGCTTTGGAAGTTTGGCCACCTGTATTGGAATAGACTTCATTATCTAGAACTAACATATTCACATCAGCGCCACTAGCTAACACGTGGTCAATACCGCCGTAGCCAATATCGTAAGCCCAGCCGTCTCCACCAATCATCCACTGACTTGGTTTAACAAAAAGATCTTGATCGTCATAAATTGCTTCCAATAAAGGTTGATTCGTTTTTTCTTCAAGCAAAGCTGCACGTAATTTAGCTGCACGTTGTTGCGTACCTTCACTTTCGGACAGATGTGCTATCCAATCTTCCATCAATAAACGTAAAGAATCACTGGCTACAGAAAAAGCTTTGGTCATTTTACTAGCTAAACGTTCGCGACGCGCTTGCGTTGCTAACAACATGCCGTAACCAAACTCGGCATTATCCTCTAAAAGAGAATTTGACCAAGCTGGACCTTGTCCTTGTTCATTAGTAGTGTAAGGTGTCACACCCGCTGCAGCACCCCAAATCGATGAGCAACCTGTTGCATTAGCAATTAGCATTCGGTCACCAAACATTTGCGTCAATAATTTAACATAAGGCGTTTCGCCGCAACCAGAACAAGCACCAGAAAACTCTAATAAAGGTTTATTAAATTGCGAACCTAAAACAGTATTCGGTTTTGCTGGGTTTTCCTTTTGACGTAACGTCATAGCAAACGCCCAGTTCATAGCCTGCTCTTTTCCTTCTTCATAAGGTTTCATTACTAAAGCTTTGCCTTTAGCTGGACAGGCTTCAACACAAAGACCACAGCCAGTACAATCTTTGACTGAGACTTGGATACGATATTTCAAGCCGTCGGCACCACGTAGATCACGCACAATGAATCCTTCTGGCGCTTCAGTCATTTCTTCTTCATCGGCTAAGAATGGTCGTATCGCCGCATGAGGACATACAAAGGCACACTCATTACACATAGTACATCGATCGCTAATCCACTCAGGTACTTCTAATGCAACTCCACGTTTTTCAACTGCCGCAGTTCCCAAAGGCATCCGCCCATCTGTCATCCCATTTTTCGCTAGTGTCGCAACAGATAACGCATTGCCTTCTTGACGATTAATCGGTTCAACAATTTCATGAACAAAATCACTAACATTTTCTGAACGTTTTCGAGGTTGAACTTCAAGCGTTTTCCACTCTGCTGGAACAGGTACCTGATGCAACAATTCAACGGTCTTATCGATTGCTTGAATATTTTTTTCGACAACTTTCATAGACTTATGACCATAACTTTTCAGTGCTTCTTCTTTTAAAATTGGTAACACTTGCTCAAAAGGCATAATTTGCGCTAATTTGAAGAAAGCTGTTTCCATCGCGGTATTAATTCGCCCGCCTAGTCCGACTTCACTAGCTAATTTCACTGCATTGATTGTATAAAACTGAATCTCATTTTCAGCTAGATACCGTTTTAATTGGTTGGGCAAAAAACGTGCCAGTTGTTCATCATTCCAAATGGTATTTAAGAGGAAAGTACCGCCTTTTTTTAACCCTTTTACTAAATCATAGGTATGCAAATAAGCGGCTGTATGACAGGCCACAAAATCAGAATGTTCAATGAGGTACGTTGAGCGAATGGGTGTCTCGCCAAAACGTAAATGAGAAACGGTCAACCCACCTGATTTTTTTGAATCGTAATAGAAAAAGCCTTGTGCATACTTGTCTGTATGATCACCGATAATCTTAATTGCTGACTTGTTCGCCCCTACTGTCCCATCAGAACCAAAGCCCCAAAATTTAGCTTGATAGGTTTTCGGATTCGTCAAATCAAGTGGTTTGCCAACTTCTAATGAAGTATAAGTTAAATCATCATCAATCCCAATTGTAAAACGCTTCTTCATGGCAGAACGTTCTTTCATTAATTCATCAAAAACCGCAACAATTTGATTTGGCAATACATCTTTAGAACCTAAACCATAGCGCCCACCAATAATCGTTGGGCGAATATCCGTTTCATACATCGCACTTTGGACATCCAATAATAACGGTTCACCACCAGCACCGGGCTCTTTCGTCCGATCCAAGACAGCAATTGCTTTAACTGATTGTGGTATTTTTTCAAGAAATGTTTCAACTGGAAATGGTCGATAAAGATGGACATTAAGGAAGCCAACTTTTCTTCCTTGTTCTTGTAAATAATCAACCGTCTGTTCAATTGTTTGTGCAACTGAACCCATCGTGACGATCACTTCTTCTGCATCTTCTGCGCCATAATACGTCACCAAATCATAATTGGTTCCCCGTAACCGGTTAATTTCTGTCATATATTTTTGAACAATACCAGGTAATTTTTCATAATAAGGATTTATTGTTTCTCGTTGTTGAAAGTGAATATCTGGATTTTGGTTCATTCCACTAACGGAAGGGTGATTCGGATTCATGCTCCGACGACGGAATTCGGCTAATTTCTCTTGATTTACTAAGGGTGCTAATTCTTCATAGTCAAGAACTGCCACTTTTTGAATTTCATGACTTGTTCTAAAGCCATCAAAAAAGTTCATAAATGGAACACTCGCTTCAATCGAAGCCAAGTGAGCCACTGGTGCCAAATCCATCACTTCTTGCACACTGCTTTCTGACAACATAGCAAAGCCTGTTTGGCGCGCGGCCATTACGTCTCCTTGATCACCAAAAATATTTAAAGCATTTGTGGTTAAAGCTCGGCTCGCCACATGAAAAACAGATGGTAATAGTTCTCCAGCTATTTTGTACATATTAGGAATCATTAAAAGTAACCCTTGTGAAGCCGTATAGGTCGTGGTAAGCGCGCCTGTTTTTAAAGAGCCATGGACCACGCCGGCAGCACCAGCTTCCGATTGCATTTCGACTACTTTCACAGGTTGACCAAAGATATTTTTCTTACCTTCGGCCGACCACTGATCAACAAGCTCAGCCATTGTTGAACTTGGTGTTATTGGATAAATGGCTGCTAATTCTGTAAAGGCGTAGGAAATATAAGCAGCTGCTGCATTCCCATCCATTGTTTTCATTTTCCGCATGTTTTTCTCATCCTTTATATCTAAAAAATAGAATAGTTGCACGCATATTCTTGTTTATTATAGCGGAATTTCACAAATTATGAAAGATTTTGTCAATTTTTTTGCTTAAAAATAAAAGAGAAATTTAGAAAAACCCCCTTTTTCCCCTATAAACAAACTATTTCACTGAATTAAAATTACTTTATTTTGTGAAATAGAAATTATCTATTCATTCACAAACTAAAGAACGAAAGAGGAAGATAAGCGTTTCAACTTATCTTCCTCTTTCTAAACATTAAGATTATTAAAAGTAACGGCTTTTAGTACAACTCCAAATATTGTTCTCTTTCCCATTCAGAAACGGTTTGACGGAAGGCTGCCCATTCCATTCGTTTCGCTTCTACAAAATTGGCAAAAATATGACGACCTAATGCATCAATCATTACTTGATCTTTACGTAATTCTTTGATGGCATTGTGTAAGGTTGATGGCAAATCTTCAATTTGTGCATGTTGACGTTCTTCCTCATTCATCACATAAATATTACGATCAACTGCTGGCGGTGGCGTAAGTTCATTACGAATACCATCCAAACCAGCTTGTAATAAGACTGCCATTGTTAAATACGGATTCGCTGAAGGATCGACAGAACGTAATTCTAAACGAGTCGATAAACCACGAGATTCAGGAACTCGAATGAGTGGTGAACGATTTCTGCCGCTCCAAGCTACATAAACAGGTGCTTCATAACCTGGTACCAAGCGTTTATAAGAGTTCACTGTTGGGTTACATACCGCAGTATAGGCACGGGCATGTTTTAATAAACCACCTAAGAAATGATAAGCAGTTTGGCTTAAGCCCATCTCTCCTGACTCGTCATAAAAAACATTACCTTCTTCATTAAATAATGACATATTGCAGTGCATACCAGAACCATTAATTCCAAACAAAGGTTTTGGCATAAATGTTGCATGCAAACCATGTTTGCGTGCAATAGTTTTCACAACTAACTTAAACGTTTGAATATTGTCACAAGCATCAACTACATCAGCATATTTAAAGTCAATTTCATGTTGACCAGGTGCTACTTCATGATGCGAAGCTTCCACTTCAAAGCCTAAACTTTCTAACTCTAAAACAATATCACGGCGACAATTTTCACCTAAATCGGTTGGCGCAAAATCAAAATAGCCACCTTTATCATTCAAATCAGTGGTAATTTCACCATTCTCATCTAATTTAAATAGGAAAAATTCTGGTTCTGGTCCTAAGTTAAAAGAAGTAAAGCCTAATTCTTTCATATCTGCTAAGGCGCGTTTTAAATTACCGCGGGGATCTCCGGCAAAAGGGGTACCATCAGGATTGTAAATATCACAAATTAAGCGCGCAACTTTTCCATGGTCGCTTTCCCACGGAAAAATCATCCATGTAGATAGATCAGGGTATAAATACATGTCACTTTCTTCGATACGAACGAATCCTTCAATGGATGACCCATCAAACATCATTTTATTATCTAATACTTTATCTAGCTGACTCACAGGAACTTCAACATTTTTAATTGTTCCCATAATGTCGGTAAACATTAGTCGTAAAAAACGTACGTTTTCCTCTTCTGCAATATGTTTAATCTCTTCTGCCGTTTTGGCTTTTCTTGTCATCGGTCTGATCCCCATCCTTCATTTTTATTGGCTGCTGAAACGTTAAAGCCTTGGTACATTCGATTGGAACGGATTTTGCTGAGTAAGTCCTCCTTGCGAAAGGATTTCGTCGTATAAAATCTGACGAACATCTGCATCGGTTAACGGACGAGTTGCCTCGGCGGTGTTTTTTTGTTCCTCTAATTTCATTTCATACACACGCTTAATCCCTGCCATGTTCAATCCATCAGATAAATAATCTTTAATTTCTAACAAAACATCAATATCATTTAAAGAATACATGCGTCGGTTGCCCTCACTACGTTCTGGATGAATCAATCCCTGTTCTTCATAGTAGCGAATTTGTCGAGCGGTCAAATCCGTTAGTTTCATAACTGTACCAATTGGAAAAACTGACATGGAACGGCGTAACTCTTTTTCTCTCATCTCCATCCTCCTCTCTTAGTTATTTCTTAGAATAACAATAGAATGACAAATTGTCAAGAACTTATGTTAGATTTTCTAACATAAAACAAAAAACCTGATAAATATGGACTTTTCCATCTTTTCACGGCTGATTTTCTCCTACTAATCAAAAAAATAGAAATGATTTGTTTTTACAAATCATTTCTAATCAACTTACCATTTTTTATTCTTTTTCGGATTCAGCCAACCATTTAGACTTTTTTTCGCAAAGCCTTTCACGATATACCGATTTTCATTTTCAGCATATTCTTCTGAAATCATTAGTGTCATCCGGCGAAGTTCACTTAATAGTTGTCCGTCAGTTGGGCTAATTTCTAATTGATAAGGCTCGAGTAATTCCATCATTTGGGCACGGATAGCTTGAACCAGTCGTTCTTTATCTTCAGAAATTTTAGTTGAGATCAATACATTGGGAAATAAGGTTGGGACAAATTCTTTACTGTCCACTTGATCTCTTTTATTATAAACCGTCAAGCACGGAATATTTTCCAACGCTAATTCTTTCATCAATGTTTGAACTGTGCGTTCATGTTGTAAACGATCTGGCGCACTTGCATCCACCACATGGAGCAGTAAATCCATCGTCCGACTTTCTTCCAATGTCGACTGAAAGGCTTCAATCAGTTGTGTTGGTAAATCTTGAATGAAGCCAACCGTATCTGTCAGAGTAACTTCCATGCCTTGAGGCAATTGCCATTTTTTAGTTAAAGGATCTAACGTTGCAAACAATTGATCCTCTGAATAAGTTCCTGCTGTTGTCAACATGTTGAGAATGGTTGATTTGCCAGCATTGGTATAACCAATCAAGCCAATTTGAAATAGTTCTGAATTTTGTCTTTTCTGGCGGCTTCGTTCACGATGAGCAGTGACTTCTTTTAACTCACGACGGATGCCTAAGATTTTATTCCGAATGTGTCGGCGGTCCGACTCTAATTTCGTTTCACCAGGCCCACGTGTCCCAATACCTCCTCCAAGTCGGGACAACTGTTTTCCTTGACCAGCCAAGCGAGGCAATAAATAATCCAATTGTGCTAATTCAACTTGTAACTTTCCTTCTTTGGAGCGCGCACGCAAAGCAAAGATATCCAAAATTAATTGTACACGATCAATTACTCGCACAGCTAACGCTTCAGATAACAGTTGATTTTGGCGCGGTGTGAGCTCATGATTAAAAATCACAAGATCCGCTTCATAGGCATCTATTAATTGAATTAATTCTTCCAATTTCCCCTTACCGATTACGGTTTGTCGATCAACTTGTGGTCGTTTTTGCGTTAAAACAAACACCACTTCTCCATTAGCGGTTTCCGTTAAATTCGCCAGTTCTTCCATTGATGCAGAAAATTTCTGATAATTTTTTTCCGTCTCAACTCCTACTAGAATCACTTTTTCATGAGTGGTCATCGCCTACTCACTCTCCTTCTGTTGTAGCCATTCCGCTACTTCTTTTTCCAACTTGGGCAAATCTGTTGGCTGCTGAACCAAATCCCACCAATGCGCAGCCATTCGATTTCTAAACCAAGTCAATTGACGTTTGGCATATCGCCGCGATTGCTGTTTGACTGTTTCAACCGCCATCTCTAATGTTTGTTCACCGGAAAAATACGGAAAAAATTCTTTATAGCCAATGCCTTGAGCTGCTTGTGCATGTGGTTGCTGAAACATCTGTTTTGCTTCTTCCAACAGTCCTTTCGTCATCATTTGATCCACCCGCTGATTAATACGCTCATACAATAAAGCGCGATCTGTTTCCAAACCTAATAAATAATAATCATAGAGACGAGCTGGTTTTTCCTTCGGGGTCAAAATACTATAACCGGTTTTATCAAAGACCTCTAACGCACGAATGACTTTTTTGCGATTATTAAAATGGATGCTGTTAGCCGCTAGAGGATCCTTTTGTTTTAATAACTGCCATAAGGCTTGATTCCCTTTTTCTTCCGCAAATAAATTGTACGTTTCTCTAATTTCAGGCGAGTCATCTATCTCACGACTTCCTAGTTGAAAATCATAAAGGAGTGATTGAATATACAAACCTGTTCCTCCAACGATAATTGGTAGTTTCCCTTTTTCAGTAATTTCTTTGATTTTTTGACGACCCTCTTTCTGAAAATCAGCAGCAGAATATGTTTCGCTGACTTCACGGCAATCAATTAAATAGTGAGGAATCCCTTCTTTTTCTGTTTCTGTGACTTTAGCGGTGCCAATGTCTAACGAGCGATAAACTTGCATGGAGTCACCGCTAATAATTTCACCATTAAATTTTTTTGCTAAAGCAATACTTAATGCTGTTTTCCCCACCGCGGTGGGTCCTACAATAACTAATACTTTCTCCAATTATGTTTCTCCTTCTTCTTGCCAATTTTGACGAGCAAATTTTGCTTCTTCAGGAAAATCCGTATGAACACCCGCCAATTTTAGCTGAAAACAATTTTCCATTTCTTCCATCCGATTAACAGTCCATGGCCGCAGCGGTTTGCCAATTGTGATAAGTTCTTTTTTATGAGCCAACACCCATGACAATTTTGGATGTAAACTATCGACAAGCGCAAATGCCGGTCCCGCTTGACTTAAATCCTCTGCAGATTCATAAATAAAGGCAATTTCTGTCTTAGGATCAGCTTTTTTTAATTTAACTAAACTTGGAAAATAAAAACTGGAATATAAATAACGAAACGGCCAGTTTTTTTGATTCATTTGTTGGACGACTTTTTTCTCAATTCCTTCATAATGGATAATATCCGTTTTAAGTTCAATATTCAAAAAACCATTGAATTGTTCTTCTACAAGACAATTTAAAACATCTTCCAATGTTGGAACACATTGAACAGAAGGATTTTTCTGAAACCAGCTTCCAGCATCTAGTTGTTTTAATTCGTTTAATGTTAACTGTTGGATTTCACCATGACCATCTGTCGTACGATCCACCGTTTCATCATGCATAACGATTAAATAACCATCTTTAGAAAGGTGAACATCTAATTCAATTCCTTCAGCACCAACACGAACAGCCTCTCTGAAAGCAATACACGTATTTTCAGGATGGGTGCCTTTACTTCCTCGATGTGCAATAATATCTGTCATGCTCTCACTCCAATCTTGTTTATTGTACCATTGGAGTGAGGTGGGTTCAAATATAGGAAAAACAGAGAAAAAGAGCCTAGGAAAAAATGAACTGGTATAAAGATCTGAATAACAAAAAAGCACTTTCCTAGACTGCTGAATTTTAATAGTTTATATGTGATTTGTAGTCAAAAATAGTATAAACAAACTCTTAACCACTATGCAACAGGCAGTCTGTTGTTTGAAACAGTTGATTAATTGCATCTAGAACAAATAAAGCACCTTGCTTATCCCCAATTGTATAAGCAATAATTTAACCATTGTACAAATCCATAATAGAAGATAAATTCAATTATTTTTGACCAAAAGACGGATAAGCAATATCCGTTATCAATTTCTTTAAAGGTCATCTAACGAAATTATCTGTTTAACTTGTTTTCGACAACCACCTAAGTTTATTTCGCTTTACTGCATTTATTCATTTTCACACGTGAACTTCAATAATATTTCTGCATATTTTTTTGTATAGTGTTTTATTCACTTGGTATTCTTGATTAATCCGTGTAGTAATGGTTAATTTCACTTTCATTATATTAACTAATTCTACAAATATTTCTGGTTCTACATCTTTTCCAATGCTTTGTATCTTTTTAGCATTTCCATATGCGTTTTTAGGTATTTATTTTCATTTTAAGCTATTGTTCTTCAGATTTATTTCCTGAACCTTTTCATAAGCATGCTATTTCCTAACTTGTTGACTTAATAACTAATGATTCTGACCATTACGATACCAACACCATCACGTTTCGTTTTGTGTTTTAATTTTAGCACCTAATTCTTTCGTAATCATTTTTACAGGAGTGTTCTCTTTTTTAATCCATATACTCGTTTTTTAATATCAATCGGATAAAATTCGTGCTTTTCCGTTAAAAAGAACCACCTATTGGATTCATTTGATTTTGAATTCAACAAGTGGTTCTTTTTTATTTTTTCAGTTGCTTGGGTCGGTTCCAAGTCTCAAGCTTTTCTTTTAAATACTTACATACTTACCATTTACCATATTTTTCTTCCCATTCTTTCATGGGAATAGCTTTAACTGTATTCACATGAAAATAATCTGCTACGGGGTGATTTGCATTAGTATCTTCACCCATATGAGACAACCTAGTTGAATAAGCAGGATAAGAAGTGCTTGTTTTTATATCAAACGATGGGACTTCAGGATTTTTGTTGCCTTTCTCTCTCTCAGATATGATAAAACTATATCTTTTATTCTGTTCTGTATAGGAATGATAAATATCTGGAATAGCAGGCAAGAATGCCCATACCGTAAGTAACATTACATATAAATATATAATTGAATAAGTAGCGTCTACTATTTTTTTATCAATCCCTGTTAAGTTAAAGTCTGGAATAACCATGTTCAAGGCTATTATGATATACATAATTCCACCAAAATAAGATCTTCCCCAAACAAACCCCGCAGGAGACAACGCTAATGAATAACAAGTTGCAGTACCAACAAATAAATAAACAAGAGCTAGTAAATAATTATATCTATTTTTATAAAATGTAATACAAATAGTAATCATAATAATTGTTAGAACAAATAAAATCAGCGAATGTTCTACCAGAGCATTCGAGACATCTCCTATTCCCACAAGAACTTTTTTTAAAACGGGCCAAGAAGAACGTTCAAAAAATGTACTGCGCATTTTATTCCCTGGAGAAGATAACATAATAAG
>SKEV01000357.1_pt1 | contig 24288 bp, 20 predicted proteins | sample 4819531 | NCBI WGS metagenome assembly SKEV01 (sample SAMN11008800, study PRJNA524170) | human gut metagenome | biome: Human fecal sample; material: Feces; isolation source: fecal sample from pouch patient p9, p28 | host: Homo sapiens | place: Israel: Tel-Aviv | collected 2016-08-01 | reverse complement strand
TAACGTCAAGTTAGTAAGACCCCTTGAAGACGACGAGGTAGATAGGGCAGAGGTGGGAGTGTGGTAACACATGGAGCTGACTGTTACTAATAGGTCGAGGGCATAACCAAGCAAGGTGATAGGAAAAGGATGATTCTTTGTATGCAGTTTTGAAGGTATACTTCAATGTTTAATATTCCTCGATAGCTCAGTGGTAGAGCATTCGGCTGTTAACCGAAGGGTCGTTGGTTCGAACCCAACTCGGGGAGCTAAGAGCTTCAAGAGAGGCTCTTTTTTAATGATTGGTATGAGGGCTTATAGCTCAGCCGGTTAGAGCGCACGCCTGATAAGCGTGAGGTCGGTGGTTCGAGTCCACTTAAGCCCATACTTTTGAAAAAAAGTAAAAAAATACTTGCAAAAATGAAAGACATATGATATTATTCTTATGTTGAGTCGCTACTAAATGCGATGTAATGAGGCTCCATGGTCAAGCGGTTAAGACATCGCCCTTTCACGGCGGTAACACGGGTTCGATTCCCGTTGGAGTCATTTCAAGTTGATTTGATATAGGTTAAGGCATTATGCCGATGTGGCTCAATTGGCAGAGCAGCTGATTTGTAATCAGCAGGTTATCGGTTCGAGTCCGATCATCGGCTTTGTTCCTTTAGCGGGACATTATAGAGTGTGGACCTTTAGCTCAGCTGGTTAGAGCAATCGGCTCATAACCGATCGGTCCCGGGTTCGAGTCCCTGAAGGTCCACTAAAAAAATAATGAATAAGGCCCAGTGGCTCAGTTGGTTAGAGCGCCGCCCTGTCACGGCGGAGGTCGAGAGTTCGAGTCTCTTCTGGGTCGTTTTTAAAGAAAAGAAGATTGTATATTCTGGGATCTTAGCTCAGCTGGGAGAGCATCTGCCTTACAAGCAGAGGGTCACAGGTTCGAGCCCTGTAGGTCCCATTTCATAAAGCCAGTAATGCCGGCGTGGCGGAACTGGCAGACGCACAGGACTTAAAATCCTGCGGGACTTATACTCCCGTACCGGTTCGATTCCGGTCGCCGGCATTACTGACTTTATGAGAAGAAAGATATCGCAGAATTGTTGAGGTAAACAGTTCTGCGATATTTTTATTTATAAGAAATGATCTTTTATATGGCAAGATAACTTATTTTGCAACAATAAATCCCCGTCAAGATTTCGGAGTTATGAAGATCCAGTATCTTGACAGGGATTCTCTTATCAATGTGTATTATTCCTCTTATTCAATCGCATCTGTTTCAATGACGAATTTTACATTTCCTTCCATATCTTTTGCCTTTCCACTGAAGGTGTCATAGCTGCACTGAGCAGAGGTCAGGGCTTCTAATCGGTCTAGAATATTGCCTAATTCCTTTTCAACAGTATCTTTCAGTTTACGGGTACCTTGCTCATCAAATTCCTGCATTCCATCTTTCAATGTGTGGGCGCCATCCTGAAGTTGTGTGATTCCGTCTTTTACCTGATTACTTCCATTTAGCAATGTGGTTCCGCCTTTGGAAAGCTCTGTTGTTCCGGAAAGGAGTGTGGAAGCACCGTCTCGAAGTGCAGCGCTGTTTGCCGCCAGCGCTCCGGAACCGTCAGAAAGTTGGGTAGCAAGTGTGTTGAGTCCGGAGGCAAGTTCGTCCGTACCGCCAGCCAGAGTATTGATACCGGCAACCAGAGAAGGACTGTTTGCTTTTAATTTGGATGCTCCGTTGAGTAATGTCTGATTGTATCCATCCAGTTGTTGAAATCCACCGAGGAGAGCGTTGATGCCGTTTACTGCAGATGGAAGAGAATCAGTGGATTTGTCCAGAAGTCCCATGTTTTTGGATACGGTGGTCAGTCCTTGATCCAGAGCTTTCATACCAGCATTGATTTTGTCTACATTGTCTTTTAACTGAGACATTGCATTTTCCGGAAGTTTGATGTTAGAGAGCTGATCTAGTTGCTTTTGGATCTCCGGAAGTTTTGCAGACAGCTTAGTGAAAGAGGATTCAATGCCTTGATAAGCAGTGGAAATCTGTGTTATTGTCTGCGTCAGTGCATTGGTATCCAGTGTTGGGAGCTGGGCACTGCCTTCGTTTGTAACAGAGGCAAGAGGTTGCAGAGAGCTGCTCAAATTTCCTGTCTGAGTTTGCGCTTCTGTCAGTGTTGCGATGGAAGCTTGAAGCTGAGAGGCAAGTTCTGTGTTACCGGAAGCATTTGCCTGAGCAAGTTGTGCGTTGAGAGCGTCAATCGAAGTTTGAAGCTGAGCACTTGCATTTGCGGCAGTGGAGCTTACAGATTCAATCTGTGCATTTCTTTCACTAATCTGTGTGTTGATATTAGTGACAACGGCAGTGCAGCTGCCTTTGAATGTGGAAACTGCCTGATTGATTTCCTGTAACTGCGTGATGAGCTGCTGCATTCCGGTTATCAGCTGCTGTGCAGGCTGCTGGATTTCTTGTTTTAGCTCGGAAGAAAGTGTGGTGACTTCTGTAAGCAGCGTTTGACCTGAGGAAATCATAGAATCTACCTGGTTTAAAAGAGGCTGCATATTATTTAGTGCGTCAGCAAGCTGCCCGGTAGCTTCGGAGAGTTTTGTAGATGCAGCTTTGATATCTTCTTCGCTGGAACCTTTTCCGTCGAGTACAGAATTTAATTGTGTGATGGCAGATTTTACTTGAGTCAGTCCATCGCCAAGTTCAGATAATTGTGCGGCACCTTCGGAGAGCTGTTGTTCGCCTTTAATATAGGAAGTGATCCCGCCACAGAGCTGGTCTGTACCTTCCGTATAGGATTTTGCACCGAGAACAAAAGTGTTGACACCATTTACATATTCTGTTACTTTTCCGGTCAGGACTCCATTAGAGCCGAGATAAGTCTGAATCCCATCATTGAGCTGATCAGCCCCGGTGGTATAGCTGTTGATTCCATCGGACAGAGCGCCAGCTCCTTCCTGCAGTGCGTCGATACCGGTCTTTAAAGTCTGGATACCGGCATCAAATTCACCGTAGCTGCTTCCAAGGGTATCTGCACCTTCTGAAAGCTGTGAGGAACCATCAACGAGCTGCATAGCAGCATCTTCCAGTTCATCAAGAGAGGATTTCAAAGAATCCATATCGGAGATGTCCTTGAGATTGAGCTGATCGAACAGGTCAGAGAGTCCCACTGTGAAGGTAGAGGACATACGGAAATCTGTTACGTCAGCAGAAATTTCCAGACTTTCCGGAAGTGTGATGGAAGTGTCTTCGTTGATTCCAAGACTTTCTTTGAGTCCAGGAGTTGTAAATCCAAGTACGATATTCCGATTTCCGTCGGAGATGACCTTTCCGTTATCGATCATTACATTGGAAAATGTTTCGGTAGGAAGAATCAGTCCGGTGAGCATGACAAAAGGGGAGAATACTTCTTCTGATTTGCCATCAATGCTGACTGTCTTTTTTTCATGATTGGTATAATCAATTTTAATCTGTAAATGTCCGCTCTTTCCTTTCAGATCCTGAGGGAAGATTTCTTTTCCATCCAGAATATAGGTCAGTTTGACAGACACAGGGAGATCTTTATCCGTTGTTCCCTGGTAGTAAATATCTTTTCCATCGGTATCCCATGTCAGTGTATCCCCGGTTTCTGTGAACGTTTCTGTTCCTTTGATATTCTTGATTCCCTCCAGAGTGCTTTCATCCGCTACGGTATCTTCAAGACCTGCATTTTTCAGCCAGTTGGAGACAGTGACCTGTTTCTGGCTTCCGGTGGCATCGGCATTGACATAGACAGTTTCATCCTTGGAAACAGAAGTATCAGCGGCACAGACAGGAAGTGCACCTAAAAGAAATGACATTCCGGCAGCGATTCCGGCTGTGACTCCACGTTTTATTTTGCGATTTTTATTCATTTCAATAACATCCTTTCTTTATTTTTTATGAAGAAAACCAATCGAGGTCTTGCAGATCAGCTTATCAAAAATCATAAATGCTGCAGGCAGCACCAGAATTACGACTGCCATACTGATCAGAGCCCCTCTTGCGAGCAGCGTACAGATAGAACTGATCATATCGACCTGTGAGTACCAGGCAACACCGAAGGTTGCGGCAAAGAAGCTAAGTCCACTGCTGATGATAGAAAGCATGCTCGTTTTGTGTGCAATAGAAATTGCTTCTTTTTTGTTATGTCCGCGGCTGCGCTCTTTTTGATAACGGCTGGTCATTAAGATCGCATAGTCTACCGTTGCTCCAAGCTGAATGGTACCGATTACGATACTTGCCACAAATGGAAGGCTGATGCCCTGATAAAACGGGATCGCCATATTGACGGCAATTGCAAATTCAATCACAGCAACCAGAATGACCGGAAGCGAGATAGATTTGAAAATGAGCATAATGATCAAAAAAATTGTCGCAACGGAAATCAGATTTACATTGAGAAGGTCAATATCAGTAACATCTTGAAGATCTTTCATTAAAGGGGCTTCTCCGATGACCATGGCATCTTTGTCATAGGATTTTACGATTTTATCGATTGCAGCAATCTGTTTATTAACTTTTGGAGTTGCGGAACCGTATTCAGAACAGACAAACGCAAGCTCATAGTTGTCACTTTGCAGCATTTTTTTGATGTCATCCGGAATCATGGAATCTGGAATGGAAGGCCCGATCAGAGAATTCATATTCAGACTCCATTTTACGCCGTCGATCTTGTCTACTTCACTTAACATATTCTGTTTTTCAAGGCCATCCATGTTTTTATCCATCAGGATCATATGCATATTGCTCATGTCAAAATCTTCTTCCAGTTTTTGGTTTGCCACATTGCTCGGCAGAGAGTCCGGAAGCGATTCTGCGATATTGTAGTAGATTTCCGTGTGACTATTTCCGTAAATTGCAGGGAGGAGCAGGATTAAAAATGCTGCCAGCCATACTTTATAGTGTTTTGTAATGAAGTTTGAAGGCTTCTCCACGTTTTTGAAAAGTGGTTTGTGCTTTGTTTTTTCGATCGGTTTATCAAAAACAAGAATCAGAGCAGGTAAAATGGTGACACAGCAGATCACACCGATGATGACGCCTTTTCCCATAACGATTCCAAGATCCCGGCCAAGCGCAAAGGTCATGATACAAAGCGCAGAGAATCCGGCTACCGTAGTGACAGAGCTTCCTACAACGGATTTGAATGTGTTCGCAATGGCGTGCCCCATGGCGCGTTCCTTTTCCCCCGGGAAACGGAGTTTATTTTCTTCATAGCTGTTCAGCAGGAAGATGGAATAGTCCATCGTAACCCCGAGCTGGAGAATTGCGGTCAGTGCTTTTGTAATATACGAAATTTCACCGAGGAAAATGTTGCTTCCCAGATTGTAGAGTATAGCGACTCCGATGCTGAACAAAAACAGAATCGGAACCAGGAACGATTGTGAAGTCAGCTCCAGAACCAAAAAGCACATCATAACAGCAATCACAATGTAAATCGGAAGTTCCTGAAGACTGATGTTTTTTATGTCTGTGACAACACCGGTCATTCCACTGATAAAGCATTGTTTATCTGTAATTTCACGCATCTGGGAGACTGCATTCATCGCTTCATCGGAAGAAGTGGTGTTATCGAAAAGTGCCAGCATCATTGTGGCATCTCCGTTAAAAAAAGCTTTTCTTAAATCAGAAGGAAGCATTTCTACAGGGAGAGTAATGTCAGCAGCATCATCGTACCAGAGAACATCTTTGACGTGTGGTACTTTGCTGAATTGTTCTTCCAATTTCTGTACATCTTTGAGTTCCATATCTTCCACAACAACCATGGAAAATGCTCCCATGCCGTATTCGTCTACCAGAATATCCTGTCCTTTGACAGTCTCCAGATGTTCCGGAAGATAACTTAGTAAATCATAATTGATTTTTGTTTTTGCCATTCCAAAAAATGATGGAATCAGCAGCAGAATTCCGATCAGCAGAATCAAAATCCTGTGCCTGGCAATCCATTTGCCAGTTTTGACCAATGATATCATCCCCTATCTTTTTTTCTATACTTCACATTATAGTACAAAATGACTAATAGTCAATAATATGACAACAAAAAATGAAAAAAAGTCATTTTTTATTGACTTTCTAAAAAATTTGCCTGATAATTAAGGATGCAGTTGCAGGGATACTGCAAAAGTCAGGAAATACCAGGGGGAATGAAAATGGGAAAGGTAGAAACCAATAAGAAACGAAAGAAGAATGCACTGTTTCAGACGGCGTATGAATTGTTTACGGATAAAGGTTTTGCAAAGACAACCATATCCGATATTGTAAATAAGGCAGGTCTTGCAAAAGGAACATTCTATTTATATTTCAAGGACAAGTACGATCTGCGGGACAGGCTGATTGCATATCAGGCAGGAAAGCTGTTTGAAGATGCACATAAAGAACTGGACAAGAAGGAAATCAACAGCTTTGAGGAAGAGGTTCTGTTTTTGACAGATTACATTATTGGAAGATTTGAAAAACAGCATTCGCTGATGCAATTTATTGCAAAGAACCTGTCCTGGGGCATTTTTAAAAACGCGTTTTCCAGTACAGAGTTTCCGGAGGCACAGGGATTTTACGAACATTATCTGGAGGCATTAAACAAATTTAATGTGAAATGTGAAGAGCCGGAGTTGTTGTTGTTTACGATTATAGAGCTGCTCGGTTCTACAAGTTATAACTGTATTCTTTATAAGCAGCCGGTCACGATGCAGGAATATCTGCCGCATCTGCACCGGATTTTACATCAGCTTTTAATTGCATTTACAGAAGAAGCATAACAGAACAACAGATATAAAGAAAGATCCTGCAGTCAGTTCAGGATCTTTTTCATATCATCGGGAAGAGGAGCAGTGAAATCCATTTTCTGCCCGGTGATAGGATGGAGAAATGTCAGACGATAGGAGTGCAGAGCCTGCCGGGTGATGTGTTCCATATCAGGGTTGTACAGATAGTCTCCGATCAGAGGAAAACCGATGTATTTCATATGAATCCGGATCTGATGGGTTCGTCCGGTTCCCAGCCGGAGTGAGACAAGGCTGTGACCGTTTTTCTCTTCCAGAAACTGATAGTAGGTGACTGCTTTTTCTCCGTGGTCAAAATCTACGGTACGCTCAATGATGGAACTGTCTTTTCTGCCAAGCGGAGCGGTAATGACACCGGATTCCGGAGTGAGATGTCCGCGCACGATGGCACGGTACTCCCGGTGAATTTCCCGTCTTGCATTCATGGAGGACAGGATCGCGGCGCTGACTACATGTTTGGCAATGATGGTCAGTCCTGAAGTATCACGGTCCAGCCGGTTCACACAGCGGAAGATAAAGGGTTTCTTCTGCTGCTCAAAATACCAGGCGAGTGCATTTGCCAGAGAATTGTAGTAGTTGTTCAAAGAGGGGTGGATCGGCATCCCGGCCTGCTTGTCGATGACGAGAATATCTTCATCCTCATAGACAATATGGATGGGATGTTCTACCGGAGGAACCCGTTCTGAAGATTGCTCTTCTACAATCCGGATCACCAACTCATCTCCGGATGTCAGGCGGTGTGTCATGTGAACCCATATACCATTTAACAGGACACTTTCTGGTGTCTTTTTTAAATGGGTAATGTTTTTGGCGGAATATCCGCGGTGTCTTAAGTTTTGCTCAATGGTAAATCCGGCATCTTTGTCGGAAATCAAATATGTGATCGTTCGGTTCATAAAGATTCTCACATTCTTTTGTTTTTTCTTTTATGATAGCAGAGAACAGAAGAAGCGTAAATATTTTTTATGGTTTCCAAATACAGACCTGTGTTATAATAGCACCAGTTATTCTATTTTTCATGAGGGCAAGGGAAAAAATAATAACAGAAGTGAGGAAAATAATATGGATATCAATCAGAAATTGACAGAAGAACTGGAAGTAAAGCGCTGGCAGGTGGATGCAGCGGTAAAATTGATCGATGAAGGGAACACGATTCCGTTTATTTCAAGATATCGAAAAGAAGTGACAGGCTCATTAAACGATGAGCAGCTTCGAAAGCTGCATGAGCGTCTGGTCTATCTGAGAAATCTGGAGGAGAAAAAAGAGCAGGTTCTTTCCAGTATTGAAGAGCAGGGCAAGCTGACAGAGGAGCTTCGAAGTCAGATTCTGGCAGCAGAGACGCTCGTAGTAGTAGAGGATCTGTACCGCCCGTATCGTCCAAAGCGAAGAACAAGAGCTACGATCGCCAAAGAAAAAGGTCTGGAGCCTCTGGCAGCGGTTATCACACTGCAGCAGCTGAAGCGACCGCTTAGAGAAGAGGCAGAGCAGTATCTGTCAGAAGAAAAGGGTGTGACATCCGTGGAGGATGCGATCTCAGGAGCGAAAGATATCATTGCAGAAGCTATTTCTGATGAGGCAGATTACAGAAGCTGGATCCGTAAGATTACGATGAAAAAGGGAAAATTGATTTCCACTGCAAAGGATCCGGAGGCAGAATCTGTCTATGAAATGTATTATGAGTTTGAGGAGCCATTATCAAAACTTGCAGGACACCGTATTCTTGCATTGAACCGTGGGGAGAAAGAGAAGATCCTGACGGTCAAGATTGAAGCACCCGAGGATGAGATTCTCGGATATCTGGAAAAGCAGACCATTCATGGAAAAAACGGTGCTACGGAGCAGGCGCTGAAAGAAGCGGTGGAAGACAGCTATAAGCGTCTGATCGGTCCGGCGATCGAGCGGGAGATCCGCAGTGATCTGACAGAAAAAGCAGAAGACGGAGCCATTGAAGTCTTCGGTAAAAATCTGCACCAGCTTCTGATGCAGCCTCCAATCACCGGTCAGGTCGTGCTGGGATGGGACCCGGCATTCCGTACAGGATGTAAGCTTGCTGTGGTAGATCCGACCGGAAAAGTATTGGGAACGACTGTCATTTATCCGACTGCTCCGACGACTCCTGCAAAGATCAAAGCATCGAAGGATTTATTGAAAAAGATTATTCCGAAATATCACATTACATTGATTTCGCTTGGAAACGGAACAGCATCCAGAGAGTCCGAGCAGTTTATTGTAGAGCTGTTAAAAGAGATTCCGGAGAAAGTGCAGTATGTGATCGTCAATGAGGCGGGAGCATCCGTGTATTCAGCCAGCAAACTGGCAAGTGAAGAATTTCCGAAATTTGACGTAGGACAGAGAAGCGCGGCATCCATTGCAAGACGTCTCCAGGATCCCCTTGCGGAACTGGTCAAGATCGAACCGCAGTCCATCGGCGTTGGGCAGTACCAGCATGATATGAATCAGAAAAAGCTGGGTGAATCACTGAGCGGAGTTGTGGAAGACTGTGTAAATAAGGTAGGTGTTGATCTGAATACCGCATCAGCGCCTCTGCTTTCCTATATTTCCGGGATTTCCGGTGCAATCGCCAAAAACATTGTGGCATATCGGGAGGAAAACGGAAAGTTCCAGGATCGGAAAGATCTGTTGAAGGTCGCAAAGCTGGGGCCGAAAGCATTTGAACAATGTGCCGGATTCATGCGCATTCAGGGCGGGAAAAATCCGCTGGATGCCACAGGGGTTCATCCGGAGTCTTATGGAGCGACAGAAAAACTACTGGAGAGACAGGGATTTACGCTGGAGGATGTGGCAGGAGGGAATCTGTCCGGTCTGTCCAAAACAGTTAAAGATTACAAAAAGCTGTCTCAAGAGCTGGAAATCGGAGAAATCACACTCCGTGATATTGTAAAAGAGCTGGAAAAACCTGCAAGAGATCCGAGAGATGAGATGCCAAAACCGATCCTTCGTACGGATGTGCTGGATATGAAAGATCTGAAAGAAGGGATGATCCTAAAAGGAACTGTTCGAAATGTCATTGATTTTGGAGTCTTTGTGGACATCGGGGTACATCAGGATGGACTGGTACACATTTCCCAGATTACAGACAAGTATATCAAGCATCCGCTGGAGGCTGTCAGTGTGGGAGATATCGTTGATGTGAAAGTGATGAGTGTGGATCTGAAGAAGAAACGAATTCAGCTGACCATGCGTGGAATTTCTTAAAAAGGCGGGAGTTGACGTTTAAGAATTGCAATTTGCAGAATAATCCCATATAATGGAACAGAAACTGAGTATACCCGAATCTCGGGATGCTACAAAACAGGAAAAGGGGGATTTTTATGCTGAAAGGCAAAACAGTAGTACTTGCGGTGTCCGGAAGTATTGCTGCGTACAAGATCGCATCGCTTGCCAGTGCACTGAAAAAGCTGCATGCCAATGTGCAGGTACTGATGACCAAAAACGCGGTTAATTTTATCAATCCGATCACATTTGAGTCTTTGACAGGGAACAAATGTCTGGTGGATACGTTTGACCGGAATTTTCAGTACAGTGTAGAGCACGTGGCACTTGCCAAGCAGGCGGATGTGGTTTTAGTGGCACCGGCCAGTGCCAATGTGATCGGAAAGATCGCGCACGGGATCGCAGATGATATGCTGACGACGACAGTTATGGCATGTAAGTGTAAAAAGATCATTGCACCGGCAATGAACACAAACATGTTCGATAATCCGATCCTGCAGGACAATCTTAAAATTCTGGAACACTATGGATATGAGGTGATCAGTCCGGCAGTGGGATACCTCGCATGCGGGGATACCGGAGCCGGGAAGATGCCCGAGCCGGAGCTGCTGTTACAGTACATTTTAAGAGAAATCGCATATGAAAAAGATATGCAGGGTAAACGGGTGCTGGTGACGGCAGGTCCGACACAGGAATCGATCGATCCGGTCAGATTTATTACCAATCATTCCACCGGAAAGATGGGATATGCGATTGCAAAAATGTGTATGCTGCGCGGAGCAGAGGTGACGCTGGTAAGTGGTCCGACATCCATTGCAAAACCGGAATTTGTTCACGTGGTGGACGTGGTAACAGCAAAAGAGATGTACGAAGAGGTCACAAAGAGGGCCAAAGATCAGGACATTATCATCAAAGCAGCTGCAGTGGCAGATTACCGGCCAAAATCAGTGAGCAGTGAAAAGATGAAAAAGAAGGACGATGATCTGGCGATTCCAATGGAGCGTACAGATGATATCCTGAAGTTTCTGGGAGAGCATAAAAAAGAGCATCAGTTTTTATGCGGTTTTTCCATGGAGACGGAGAATATGCTGGAGAATTCCAGAAAAAAACTGGAAAAGAAGCATCTTGACATGATCGTGGCAAACAATCTGAAGGTAGAAGGGGCAGGATTTGCCGGAGATACCAATGTGGTGACGATCATTACCGGGCAGGAGGAAGTTTCACTCGGAAAAATGACGAAAGAGGAGACAGCCTTAAGGATCCTGGATGAAATTTTAAAAGCAACAAATTAATATGGAGACAGAATAAAAATTCTGTGCCAATCAGTATTGTATCTCGAAAGAGAATGATAACAAGGAGGCAATTTATGAATCAGACAACAAACAAAACACAGACAACAGGCAGCAGTGTGCGCACACGGCATATGGTACAGACGGCAATTTTTGGAGTTATTATTGTAATCATGGCGTTCACCCCTTTTCTCGGATATATCCCGCTGGGATTTACAAGAGCAACGATTATCCATATTCCGGTGATTCTGGCATCCCTTTTGATGGGACCAAAGACGGGAGCTCTGCTGGGACTGCTGTTTGGACTGACCAGCTTTATTAATAATACAGTGAATCCGACCGTGACTTCTTTTGTATTTACCCCATTTTACAGTATGGGAGAATTCAGCGGAGGGATCGGAAGCGTGATCATCTGTTTTGTTCCGCGTATTCTGACAGGAGTCGTTCCGCATTATATTTACAAATTGGTGAAAAAATGCAGCAAATCAACAGGTGTTTCCAAAATCGGACTGATTTTGGCGGGAGTAGGCGGTTCACTGACAAATACATTGTTGGTTATGAATTTGATTTATCTGTTTTTTAAGGATACGTATGCGGCGGCAAATGGAGTTGCGGTGAAAGCGGTTTATGGATTTATTCTGTCGATCATCGGAATCAACGGAGTTCCGGAGGCGATTGTTGCAGGAGTGCTCACGGCATTGATCGGAAGAACGCTGATGAAGAAAAATATGAAAGAAAGACTGGGATTTACACATGGTTTTAGCGATTGATATCGGAAATACAAATATAGTGATCGGATGTATTCAGAACAAGGAGTGTCTGTTTGTAGAAAGGCTCTCAACCGTTCATCAGAAAACAGAAATCGAGTATGCGATCGACATTAAGACAGTTCTGGATATTTATCATATTGATGTGGAGCAGATCGAGGGGGGAATTATTTCCTCGGTTGTACCACAGGTGACCAATGCAGCGAAACTGGCGCTGGAAAAAATTTTGAAAAAAAATGTAATGGTCGTGGGAGCCGGAGTAAAGACCGGACTGAATATCCGGATGGACAACCCTTCTTCAGTGGGAAGCGATCTGATTGTGGGAGCTGTTGCAGGTGTGGCACAGTATCCGGTACCGTTGATTATTTTTGATCTGGGTACGGCCAATACAGTTTGTGTGATCGATAAAAACAAAGACTATATCGGCGGGATGATCTATCCGGGAATTCAGGTGTCCGTGGATTCTCTGACTGCAAATGCATCTCAGTTGAGCGGGATCAGTCTGGAAGCACCGAAACAGATCATCGGAAAAAATACGGTAGACTGTATGAAGAGCGGCGTGATCTACAGTAGTGCATCGGCAATGGATGGCATTATTGATCGTATGGAAGAAGCTCTCGGAGAAAAAGCAACTGTAGTGGCAACCGGTGGACTTGCGAAAAAAATAGTACCTCACTGTAAACGGGAAATTACATTGGATGATGACCTTCTGTTAAAAGGGCTGGCGATCATATACGATAAAAACGTGAGTACGAACAGAAAATAATCAAATTTACAGAAATTACTTGAATTGCATGCCAGAAAGCACTATAATGGGGTGCAGATAAGAAATAAATCTTCGGGGTCGGGTGTAAGTCCCAACTGGCGGTAAAGTCCGCGACCTGTTTTCTGCTAAGAGTGGAGGATGGCTGAACCGGTGATCTGCAGATCAGAAATTCCGGTACCAACAGTAAAGTCTGGATGAAAGAAGATGTATGTGCAAAAAGGCAAGAGAGAGACCCTGGATTTTTTGATCCGGGGTCTGTTTTTGTCTTGGCACACAATCCGGAAGGTTTTCTTTCTTTATCAAAATTTTGATGTATTTTGAAGGAGAGAAAAAACATGAGTACACAAACAAACACAGCAGAGAAGAGTACACAGAAAATAGGTGCAAGAACACTGGCGCTTGTCGGAATGCTTTCCGCAGTTGCAGTGGTGTTGATGACATTCGACATTCCGCTTCCGTTTGCACCCACATTTTACAAGATTGATTTCAGTGAAGTACCGGTTCTGATTGGATGTTTTACAATGGGACCGCTTGCGGGTGTGGGAATTGAGCTGATCAAAAATCTGCTGCATATTGTTATCAGCGGAACTCAGACAGCGGGAGTTGGAGAGGTAGCCAACTTTCTGATCGGATGTGCATTTATTGTGCCGGCAGGATTGATCTACCATAAAAAGCATACAAGAACAGGTGCGTTGATCGGTATGGCATCAGGCACGGTATTGATGACGGTGATCGGAGGACTGATGAATGCATATGTATTGCTTCCGGTGTATGCCAAAGCATTTGGAATGCCGCTGAATGCTCTGGTAGAGATGGGAACAGCGATCAATGCAAAGATTACAAGTGTCTCAACACTGATCCTGTTTGCAGTGACACCGTTTAATCTTCTGAAAGGTGTGCTGGTGTCATTGATCGTATTTTTAATCTATAAGAAGATCAGTCCGATTTTTCGGATGAAGTAGAAAAATCAGGAAAACTTTTTCTGTTTATACAGATAATACCCAATAAAAAACAGTGCTGTCAAAAGCCAGGTGACCGGATAGCTGAAGATGATCGCAGAAATTGTCGGAGAAATCTTCAGCACGCCGATCAGCCAGGCGATTCGCATCACGCAGATACCAAGCAGCGTGATGATCACTGGTACGATGACATCACCGACTCCGCGCAGTGCACCGGCAAGTACTTCGATGAATACATATACAATGTACCAGGGAGTGATCAGGACAAGCATCTCACATCCGATCTGGATGACGGTCTCATCATTTGTAAACAGGCTGAACAAAATTTTTCTGGCTGCGATCAGGAAAATAACCAATACAGCGGATACCAGTGCGTCCATAATCAGGCAGACACGGGTACTCTTGCGGATCCGGTCCAGTTTTCCGGCGCCGTAGTTCTGACCCACAAAAGTAGTGATGGAAATTCCAAAGGCAGTGCTTACCATCCAGAAGATCGCATCCAGTTTTCCGTAGGCAGACCAGGCGGCAGAAGTATCTGTTCCAAAGGTGTTGACTGCGGATTGAATGGCGATATTGGTAATGGCAAACAGGATTGCTTCGAATCCGGTAGGAAGTCCAAGCTTCAACTGATTTTTCAGGACCGATCCGTGGAACCGGATGCGGGAGAAGGAAAGCTTTAACATTCCCTCCGAACGAAGAAGCTTGCGTGTCACGAGCAGGGCGCTGAATGCCTGGGAAATCAAGGTTGCAACGGCGACTCCCAGCACGCCCATGTGGAAAGCGACTACAAACAATACATCAAGTATGATGTTCAGCAGGCAGCAGGCAATCAGATAATAAAGCGGACGTTTGGAATCTCCCACGGCGCGCAGAATACTGGAACCCATATTATATAGGAAAACAAAAATAATACCTGCAAAATAAATCCGGAGATAGATCACGGAATCCTGCATGATCTCATCAGGGGTGTTCATCAGTCGGAGCATAGATGGTGTAGCGAAAAATCCGATGATTCCGAGCAAGATTCCTCCCACGATGGAGATTGCATAGGCATTGTGAAGTCCGTCACTGGCAGCATGTTCATTTCTCGCACCGAAGTACTGGGCGATCAAAACAGAAGCACCCGAAGACAGACCGGTAAAAAAGCCCACGATCAGAGCCACGATCTGTGCAGAGGAACCGCCCACACTGGCAAGTGCTGCTTTTCCGACAAATTGTCCGACAATGACAGTATCAATGGTGTTGTATAGTTGTTGAAAAAAGGTTCCGAGCAAAATCGGAAAGAAGAACAATAGAAGTTGTTTCCAGATCACACCCTCGGTGATCTGATTTATCGGTTGTTTTTGTGTCATAATAATCCCCTTACTCTTAAAATAATCAAGTTGATAAACTCTCTCTTATGTAAAGAATATCAGATTTTACAAACGTTTAACAGAGAAAAATAGAAGTTCTGGGATAAAATAGAAGAAGGCAAAATAAAAAGAGGCAGAAAGAAAGGGCCTTTGATTTTGTAGTATTTTTACAAGGGGTGAAAACATGGAACAGTCCGTGGAATTTTTGATCAAAAGTCATTACGCGCAGCTTCGTACTTCAGAAAAGAAAGTGGCAGATTATGTGCTTAAACAGGGAATGAAATGCAAAAAGATGACCATTGAGTCACTGGCTGAAGAAAGCGGTGTGAGTCAGCCAACAGTCATGCGGTTTGTCAAAGCGTCAGGATTTCAAAATTATAAAGAATTTCAATATGCACTGCTGTGTCAGGATATGCAGGAAAAAAGCCGGATGGAAGAGAAAGATGCAGAACGGGTGCTTTACGGGTATCAGCTCAAACCTCAGGATACCATGGAGAGTGTTCCGGGCAAGGTGGTATCCGGAACAATCGCCATGATGGAAGAAATGCTCAAGAGTATTGCCGTCAGCGATCTAAAAGAGACAGTAAGGCTGATCTCAAATGCCAGAAGAGTGCATATTTTCTGTGTGGAAAATTCGGCGGCGACCGCAGTGGATCTGATGACAAAACTGTTATATCTGGGGATAGACTGCCAGTATTATACGGATTATTACCTGCAGAGAATCGCTGCCTCTATAGTGGTTCAGTTGTCAAGACACAAATTTAATCTTTTTATAATGAACAGATATATGTAGTTGAAAAGGGGAAGAATGTCCCCCTTAAGCTGCATACTCAATCAAAAGTACCGGATAATAATAGGATGCCGGAGTTTGATTGTTAATGGCAGAATGACAACGTTCAAAATTGTAGGTATGAATATATTTCCCAATCGCTTTCCGTGCTTCACGGATATTGGCATACTGAGTCAGATATGCTTCCTCGTACTTAAAACTACGAAACCATCTTTCAATCATAATATTATCTGCCCAACGGCTTTTTCCATCCATGCTCTGACGAATCTGGTTCTCCTTGAGGAAATTCATATATTCGTTGCTTGTAAACTGACATCCCTGATCAGAATTTAGGATAACTGGTTTTGCTGTTTTAAACGCTTTTTTCAATGCATTGATAACCATTCTGGTATCCAGGGTATCATCAACTTCCCAGCCTACAATACAGCGGCTGTACCAGTCGATTACAGCTGTCAGATACAGGAATCCACGCTTGATGGGGATATAAGTGATGTCGATTGACCATGCCTGATTTGGACGGTCGATAACGGCATTGCGAAGCAGATACGGGCAGACTTTTGCCTGTTGCATACGCTTAGAAAGGTTCATTTTGGGATAGATAGGATTAATCCCCATTTCTGTCATGTAGCGGCGTGCTTTGCGGCGGCCGACTTTATGGCCACGCATTTTCAGTTGTGAAGACATCTGACGGGCACCCCATGCCGGATTATCCGTGTGTAAACGGTCTATAATGGTCTTACAGTCCAGTTCTTCCTGAGAAACAGGAGTTCCATTATAATATATGCTGGTGCGATTAATATCAAGCAATCTGGCACCTGTTTTGACCGGGAGCTCTTTAGTCTTCAAAAGGTTTCGGACTAAATTTACTCTCGTAGTCAGGTCCAAGTGTTTCTTCAGATTTTTTTTTCAACCAATCCACCTGCATGGTGAGTTGCCCAACTTTTTTTGCGTATTCAGCTTTTTCCCTGCGTTCTGAAGCCAGCTTCTCTTTCAGGTTCTCTTCTCGTGTATCGTCAAAGACAACGGAAGCTTTATCAAGGAATTCCTTCTTCCAATTACGGAGAAGATTTGGTTGAATGTTATTTTCAGCAGCAATTGTATTTAAGTCTTTTTCTCCCCTGAGCAGTTCAATAACAAGCTCAGATTTGAATTTTGCAGAGAAATTTCTTCTTGTTCGTGACATAATAATAATCCTTCTTTCTGTATTGGTTACAGTATATCAGATTCATTATAAAATGTCTCGGAAAGTGTCTTAAATTACGATACCATTATACTCGAGTCTGCATCAGGATGACACAGTGATCGCTATTTCTTATTCAGGGCAGTCCAAAGATGTGGTGGATACAGTGAAAACTGCGAAAAAAGCAGGGGCGAAGGTTGTAGTTATCACAAATTTTGAGCAGACCCTTCTGGAAAAATGGGGCGATGTGGTCTTAAAAAGCTCCCAAAAACAGTTGTTATATGGGGATGCAATCTTTTCAAGAACCACGCAGATGGCATTGATTGATATGCTTTATATGGGCATTATTTTAAGTGACTATGAGAAATACACACACCAGTTGGATAAAAGCAGCAAGGTTGTACGGGATAAGGCATATAGCTAGAACTACCGCGAAAGTTTTGTAGGGAATCTACAGGAATTTCGCGGTATTTTTTTGTGCATTTTACATTTCTCTAACATGATTTTGAAATGGATTTGATTGAGTCTGAAAAATCGCATTGCTATAATTTCCAGTGTCAGCAGGGCAAACGCCCACTAGGAAAGAAAGGGAGAATTCAGATGCTGAAATTAGAACAGATAAAAAAATCCTATGACGGAGTTGAAATTTTAAAAGAAATGAACCTGGAGATTGAGGATGGTGAGATTGTTTCGATATTGGGACCATCCGGATGCGGAAAGACAACACTGCTGAATCTGATCTTAGGGATTACGGAAGCAGACAGCGGAAAGATCTGGTTTAACGGAGAAGATATTACGAATCTTGCAATGGAAAAAAGAGGATTCAATATTGTGTTTCAGGACTACGCACTATTTCCGAATCTGAATGTATATAAGAATATTGTTTACGGACTGAAAAACAGACCGGGAATCTCATCGGAGAAAGAAGTGGAAGAACTGATTGAGCTGCTGGGACTGAAAGAACATTTGAATAAGAAGATCGACCAGCTCTCAGGCGGGCAGAAGCAAAGAGTGGCACTTGCCAGAACATTGGTCATGAAGCCGAAAATCCTGCTCCTGGATGAGCCTCTTAGTGCGCTGGATGGCGTGATCAAAGAATCCATAAAAGAGAAGATCAAGACGATCGCAAAAGAATTTCATCTGACAACGATCATTGTGACACATGATCCGGAAGAAGCGCTGACATTATCTGATCATGTACTGATCATTCAGGAAGGAAAGATCGCACAGTACGATACACCGGAAGAAATTATTAAAAATCCGGGAAATGGATTTGTCAGAGAGTTTATTTTAAAACAGCTGGAGATCAAGAAAAATAATATCTACTCTCTGTTTACAGTGCCTAAAAATATTCCGGGCGTCGCAGCCGGAAAGGTACAGGAGATACTGACAGGGCGGGAAGAACTGGTACAGGTGTCATAGGAGAAAGAGATGAAAACGAAAAATCGGGAATTAAAGATTATTTTTATGGTGACAGGAGCACTGTTTGCGCTGTTCCTTGTGTATCCGACAGTAAGACTTTTATTAAAATCCATTCTTTCAGAGAACGGAATGACAATGGAATTTTATCATTCGGTGCTGACGCAGAAAGGGTTTTTAAAGGCGCTGGGAAACAGTTTTCTGATCGCGGGAGTCAGCGCGCTTCTGACAACAGGACTGGCATTTTTTCTGGCTTACACCATTCATTATACAAATATCAATGCAAAATTCAAAGAAGGAATTGAGAAAGCGGCTGTGCTTCCGATGTTCCTTCCCACATTGACATATGGATTTGCGATTATTTATTCCTTTGGAAAGCAGGGGCTTCTGACAAAGCTATTTGGCAGACAGTTGTTTGATATCTATGGATTTAACGGACTGCTGATCGGCTATATCATCTATACGCTGCCGGTGTCTTTTTTGCTGATCCATAACACAATGGGATATATTGATAAAAAATTCATGATCGTTTCCAGGATCATGGGAGACAATCGAGTTTCTACTTTTATGATGACAATTTTCCGCCCTTTGGCAGGAACGCTGATGGCCTCGTTCATCCAGTCGTTTTTTCTTTGCTTCACAGATTTTGGTATTCCTGCATCTGTGGGCGGAAAATTCGAGGTCATTGCGAGTGTTTTATATAGTCAGATGCTGGGGAGTGTCCCCGACTTTAATAAAGGAAGCGTGGTTGCAGTGATGATGCTGCTTCCGTCTATCGTCAGTATCGCACTGCTTCGTTATCTGGAAAAATACAATGTGCGCTATCAGAAAATATCCGTGATGGAGCTTCCGAAAAATCGTGGAAGAGACTGGCTGTGCGGGATTGGAAGCGGGCTGATCATCCTCGGTGTGTTATCCATATTCGCAGTCATCTTTATTGTGTCGTTTGTGCAGGACTGGCCGTATCAGACTGGATTTTCCATGGAGCATTTCCGGGCTGTATTTCAGGATGCAGGTTTGGTGGGAGTATACAAAAACTCGCTGTATGTGGCACTTTTGACAGCTGTTTTCGGAACACTGGCCGCATATGGAAGTGCACTGATCACTGCAAGAAGCTCCCTTGGAGCTGTATGGAAGCGGATTATCGACGGAATCGCACTGGTGACAAATACGATCCCCGGAATGGTACTGGGACTTGCCTTTTTGTTCTGCTTTTCCGGAACAGGGCTGCAGAGCACATTTGCAATCCTGGTTTTGTGTAATGTGGTGCATTTCTTTTCCACACCATATCTGATGATGAAAAATTCACTGGAAAAAATGAATGCTTCCTGGGAGACCACTGCCATGCTGATGGGAGACAGCTGGTCAAAAACGATCCTTCGAGTTGTGACGCCGAATGCCATGTCCACAATTTTGGAAGTATTCAGCTACTACTTTGTCAATGCAATGGTCACAGTCAGTGCCGTGGTCTTTCTTGCAGGAGCACGGACTATGATGGTATTGACGACAAAGATCAAGGAATTACAGTATTACAATAAATTTAATGAAGTGTTTGTATTGTCACTTTTGATTTTGGTTACAAATCTGGTGGCAAAGGCAATTCCGGCGCTGGCAGCAGCCTGGAAACGTATGAAGGAGGAAAACAGAAAGATGGGAACTGCAAAGAAACAGATCTTCAAACGGGCAGGAGCAGTGATGGCAGTAGGTGTGCTGGTATTTTCGGCAGTATCTGCAGCAGGATGCTCTTCGAAAGAAAGCGAGCAGGTTGTGATTTATTCCAATGCGGATGATGAAGTAGTGGCAGCAATGAAGGCAGCACTCGATTCCAATGGATACGAAGGGCAGTATATTTTTCAGACATTCGGAACATCAGAGCTGGGTGGAAAGCTATTGGCAGAAGGAAAAAATCTGGAGGCAGATCTGGTGACGATGAGCACGTTTTATCTGGAAAGTGCACAAAAAGAACAGGAGATGTTTACAGATCTGACATTTGAGTCTGGCACACTGGAAGAGTATCCGTCTTATTGCGCGCCGATCACCGTGCAGGAAGGTACGCTGATCGTGAATACCGAACAGAAGATGGAGGCAGAAAATCTTGATATGCCAAAGTCCATCAAAGATCTGGCAAATCCGGAATATAAGGGCAAGATTGCTGTTACAGATATTACGTCCTCTTCCACTGCATGGCTTTTGATCCAGGGATTGATTTCAGAATATGGAGAAGAGGAAGCAAAAGAAATTCTCACAGATATTTATGCAAATGCAGGAGATCATCTGGAAGAGTCTGGTTCAGGACCTTTAAAACTGGTGCGTGCAGGTGAGGTTGCCATTGGATTTGGACTTCGTCAGCAGGCAGTGGCAGATAAAGAAAAAGGCCTTCCGGTGGACTATATTGATCCGGAAGAAGGAAATTTCACACTGACAGAATCTGTAGCGGTTGTCAATAAAAGTGAAGAAAAGAATGCAAAAGCAATGGAAATGGCAGAGTGTATCATCAAAAACGGAAGGGAAGAACTGCTGAAAAGTTATCCGATTCCGTTGTATGAGGGAGAGTCTGTGCCGGAAACAGAAAAATCCGGTAATCCAAAGACATTCCCGGAAAAACTGACCGTTGATCTTTTGAAAAAACACCAGGAATTATCAGAAAGCTGTAAAAAATAGAAAGAAGAAATGAGGAAAAGAAAAATGAAAAATTTAGGAACTGCAGGATATAAATTACTGACACCGGGCCCATTGACTACAACAGAGACAGTAAAAGAGGTGATGTTGTTTGATCACTGTACATGGGACGATGATTACAAAGAAATCACGCAGAAGATCCGCAGAGATCTTCTGAAGCTGGCGCAGGTGGAGGAGACTGAATATACGACAGTCCTCATGCAGGGATCGGATTCATTCGGTGTGGAGAGCGTGCTTGGAAGTGTAGTTCCAAAAGACGGATGTGTCCTACTTTTGAGCAATGGAGCATATGGAGAACGTGCTGCAAAAATGTGCAGCTATTATGAAATCCCGTGTATCCATGTGAAACAGGATTACAATAAGACACCGGATGCAAACGAGGCGGAAGAACTGTTGAAAACACATCCGGAGATCACCCACATTATGATGATCCACAGTGAGACGACAAGCGGAATTTTAAATGATATCGAGAGTATTGGAAAGCTGGCAGAGGCATATGGGAAAGTATTCATCGTGGATGCCATGTCCAGCTTTGCGGGAGTGGAGATTCCGGTAAAAGACTGGTACATTGATTTCCTGATCAGTTCCGCAAACAAATGTATTCAGGGTGTTCCGGGATTTTCTTTCATCATTGCAAACAGAGTACTTTTAATGGAATCCAAAGGACGTGCGAGAAGTCTTTGTCTGGATCTGTACGATCAGTGGGCGGGAATGGAGAAAGACGGAAAATGGAGATATACTTCTCCGACTCATGTGGTGCTGGCATTTGAGCAGGCAATGAAAGAGCTGGAGCAGGAAGGCGGAATCAAAGCCAGGCATGCAAGATATCAGAAAAACATGGACACACTGGTGGAAAACTTTGAAAATCTGGGATTCAGGCTGTATGTAGACAAAGCGTGGCAGGGACCGATCATTGCGACATTCCTCTATCCGGAAGGAAAGCATTTTGATTTCCAGGAGATGTATGCTTATATTAAAGAGAGAGGGTATGCGATCTATCCGGGAAAACTGACGGATGCAGACACCTTCCGGATCGGAGTGATCGGTGAGATCTACGAGGAAGATGTTTTGAGACTGACAGAGATTATGAAGTCTTATATGGAACAAGCATAGAACGGGAAAGGAAAGAAACAACATGAGAAACGTAGAAGCAGTAATTTTTGACTGGGCGGGAACAACAGTAGATTATGGATGCTTTGCACCGGTGCAGGCATTTGTGGAGGTATTTAAGCATTTCGGAATCGAGCCGACGATGCAGGAGGTAAGAGAACCGATGGGGATGCTGAAAATCGATCATATCCGTACTATGCTGCACATGCCGAGAATTCAGAAACTCTGGGAAGAAAAGTACGGACAGGCTTCCACAGAAGAAGATGTGGAAAAATTGTATGGTTTGTTTGAAGAAAAGCTGATGAGCATTCTGGACAGGTTTGCACAGCCAAAGCCATATGTTCTGGAAGTGGTAAAGGAGCTGCGTGCCCGTGGAATCAAGATTGGTTCTACAACCGGATATACGGATGACATGATGGCAGTTGTTGCTCCGAAAGCAAAAGAAGCTGGATATGAGCCAGATACCTGGTTTAGTCCGGACAGTGTGGGACATGTGGGACGACCGTATCCGTATATGATCTTCCAAAATATGGAAGCGCTTCACGTATCATCCGTAGAACATGTAGTGAAAGTTGGAGATACTGTGTCAGATATTTTGGAAGGAAAACATGCCGGAGTTTTTACAGTTGGTGTTGTGGAAGGAAGTTCCGAGATGGGGCTGACAGAAGAAGAATATGACGCTCTGACACAGGAGAAAAAGGAAGAAAAGATTGAAGAAGTACGTCAGAGATTTCAGAAGGCAGGTGCAGATGCGGTTATTTTGCATATGGGAGAGCTGCTGAAGCTTTTATAGGTATAAAAATAGAGAGCAGGCTCACAGCTGCTCTCTTGTGTTATGTGTGAAATATTATTTGATCTGCTGTATACATTTCTCCAAAACATAGCGGATCGGTTTGAACAATACGAGACATACAATGAAATTGCTGATACAGTGTATGATATCGAATAGAAGTCCTGACGTCCAATATGCAAATGCACCGGAAATCCCGCCGATTGCAAAGTAGGGGATGGTACAGAGTGCTCCGAATGTAATACCATAGATCCCGGAGAGGATACTCCAGAACCATACGGAATCATTTTTCCGGAAAAGGAGAGTGATGAGTGCCTGTATGCTCCAGACATACAGGTAGTTTATCCACCAGAGTCCAAATCCATAGATCAGACCTTCCAGAAAAACAAAGATGTAAATGATAAAGAATACTTTCTTTCGAAACACAAGTGTATACACAAGGATCAAAAGGGTGACGATCTCAATATTGGGCAGGAAACCAAGGGAAACCTGAGCAGCCAGAAGGACTGCGCTCAGGATACCGTATATTACAATTTCCCGTGTTTTCATCAATATCCTTCTTTCAATGTAAGCTCAAATGCATCTCCGTCAGAAACTGGTGTCTGATCTGCGGAAGTGTTGACCTGTTCTCCGCCTTTTGTGATACACCACCATTGTTGTTTGGAATCATCCGCTGTTTCTTCATCCACAGTTGTAATAAACAGACCATATTCTCCAGACTCACCGTCCACGAGATTCTCGCTTTCTAAAACTTCTCCAAGATATTTTGCATCTGTGTCAAATTCGAAGACATTCTCTGTCTGGTCTCCGTGGATGACGGTCACCGTAATATGTTTTTCTCCTTCACTGGCTGCAGGCTTCATGTTCTGATATAAAACCCCGGCTCCAATGCACAGCAGGATTAAGATGACAATTCCTGCAATCAGTCCGCTTTTTTTCTTCATGTTTTTATCCTTTCTGCATTCTTATTTTTCATCTATAAATGAGCAAGTTCGTGATTTTGCATAAAAGAAAGACACCTCGATTCCATGTGTTGTATAATGAAAGTGCCAAAACAAACATTTGCAACATTTACGAAAGAAGGTGTCTCTCGCAAATACTATACATCATTCCTCATTCATATACAACCAGTTTAAAAAATTAAACTTATGCAAATTTTATTCGAACCGAGTAATAAAC
>SKEV01000356.1_pt1 | contig 24428 bp, 26 predicted proteins | sample 4819531 | NCBI WGS metagenome assembly SKEV01 (sample SAMN11008800, study PRJNA524170) | human gut metagenome | biome: Human fecal sample; material: Feces; isolation source: fecal sample from pouch patient p9, p28 | host: Homo sapiens | place: Israel: Tel-Aviv | collected 2016-08-01 | reverse complement strand
CAGGCGTTTCAGAGCGTTACTTCATCATTCCACCTGTCAGATTATCAGTTCTCCTAATAACCAAACTTTTTCGTTCTTTTATTAGTGCCTTAGCTTTTCACTAAGGAACGAGTCGCACACAAATTTTGCCCGAAATTCATGTTATTTGTCCTCGCTTTCTTTTAATTTCTTCATTTCATAGTCAGCTTCTTTGCCAACACTTAAAATACACATCAAGGCTACGCCGATACCCGTTCCAACAGATACCAGCAGGAAGTCTTTCAATAATTCCCACATTTTTTCATCACTCCTAACTTTCTACTAAATCTTTTGCAGGGGTCGTCTGCTGTTTGATTATCATTTCATGCTTTTCTGTGAGCTTTGCCTGCTGTTCGATAGTTTTCATGTAGTCTGTTCCGTTTCCCTTATCAATCCTTTTCAGCATTTTCAAGGTCGGTGCTACCTGCCTTTGTACCCAACGAAGCGTGCGGTCTAAGGTATAAGGCTCTGGCTTTGTCGTCAGTTTCAGACTTTGCCGATTATCCCCGATAAACCAAGCCCAGCGCTCGTTGAGTTTCCAGTCATTTTTTCGCTTGTCGGGTTCTTCATCAACAAACCGCACATACTGGTTGATGATAGAAAAGGCGGTCTGCTCTGCGTCATAATAGGTCAGCAAATCCCGTACTGCATAATAGGCACGTTCATTGCGAAGCCGTATCTCAAAACGGTTGATAATTTCGGCTTCTTCCAAAGGTGTCCCTAACTTGACGTACTGCTCATAGTCCTTTTCATAGATACAGAAATACACATCTGATTTCAGCGAACCAAGATAAAGGGTACGTCCCATATATTCTCTGTCGTCCTCTCTGTGCTTGATAAGCTCGCCCGACTGGTAAAACTTATAGCTTCTGGACTTTCCGATATATTCCCGTTTCCTGCATTTTTCCGCAAGCTCTGGAATATCCAAAATGCCCGTATGGTCGTTGATAGCAAGGTCGATACGCTTCATCACGCCACCGTCTACCAATGCGTCCATGAGAAAGTCATACCAGCTTCTTTGCTGTGCCAGCAGGTAACTTTCAAACTGCCTGCAACCACGCCCCTTTAATTCTAAAAGAACACCTTTTTCTTCGTCAGCCGACGTATAGATAAAGATGTCCCCTAAAGAATAATGCTCCGTATAACTGTAACGCCCGTAATCTTCATGGAGCATATAGTTGATATTCAGTTTTAATATATCTTTGATGATGTGCTGTATATCCAGCGTGGGAAAACGAATTTTTACATAATCAAACAGCATGGTAAGCGGTGCTTCTGGATTGAACCTTGCCAGTTCCTTATGCAGAGTATGAAGAAGTTCCTTTGACGGCTTCATTTTTCCGCTTTCTATCTTGTTGAGATATTCCCTTGTGATACCAGAAGCCACCGCCAGCCTGCCTTGTGAGATACCGTAGGCAATCCGTTTCTCCCGTAATTCTTTTATCCATTGTTCTTCATTCAGAACCATACCCCCAATCTGTCAAGTGTGAAGTTTTTTAAGGCGACTTCACAGCCGATTTTTTCTAGGAAATCATGCCAGAAGCCTTATGTTTCCTATGTTTTTCGTCTATTGTCTATTTGCAAACGTACCCCTCTGTTAGATACCGAGGGGTTTTACCTGCTGGCGTGGCTGACGCCACACCAGCAACGGCTAGTCCGTGCCGTCGCCTTTCGCTTCGCACGTCGCCGTCCCGTCCTGCCTTGCTTGTGCAAGAGAGCCGATAGTCTGCAAAAAATCATGTCCTTTTGGGACTAAAGGCGTGTAAAATTCACTGATAACGCTTGTTCCCACATCACAATAGCCACGCCCCTTGATACGCTTCTGGAAAAACTGCTTTTTCACATCTGAACCAAACAGCATACCGTAACCTAATTCGCTGATACGCCCAAGTCCCACACGGAAATTGAAGTTATCTCTGATACCGTCCGAGAAATACTTTGCGTCTGGACGCTGGCAGGCAACGATAAGGAAATAACCTGCTTGTCGTCCTAACATAACGATTTTCTTTAACTGGCTAAGTAAGCCCACGCTTTCTTTCGTCCCCAGCATTTCAAAAAATGCCACATATTCATCAAAGATAAGAAAGCAGGGTGGCAGTCCCAGATAGGCATAGTTTTCGCCCGTCTTATAGTTCGGGTGTCGCTTCATTTCCTCACTTCGCTGTACCATGCCCTCATAAAAGGCATTGACTCAATCAATCATTTCTTCTTTGGTGTGATACACATTTTCCATAACTGTCCCTAAGTCTGCAAGGTCAGCGTTCTTCGGGTCTAAGATATAAAGGATAGCGTTGGTATGCAGTAAGGCTTCAATGAGTGTCAGCAGAAAATATGTTTTACCGCCACCAGTCCCACCAGCAATCAAAGCGTGAGGGAGTGCGTCATATTCCCAGACAAGATTTTTCATCAGTCTAAGACAGCCGTTCTCTGCCCGTACTTCATCAATGGTAATGCGGTTCGCTATCATATCATAAAGCAGGGTATATTCGATATAGCCGTCATGCAGGGTCTTGTCGGTCAGCTCACAATACAAGCCACTTTCCAATTTATCCTCTAACCGTAAAAGCTGGTCTTGATATTTCCCCAGCGTAATTTCACAGCGGATATGAAGCAGTCCCTTTTCCATTTGATAATAAATCTTTGGAAACCAGACTATTTTTTCCCTTGATCTGCTTTGCAGGTCAGTAAAAAAAACGCTGTCTTGTACGGTATCAGCTTCATACCACTTGTTTTCCAGTATCATTCGTGCCAGCTTTTGACGGTGCAGTAGCTTTTTGAAACTGTCGTAACAGAAGCGGTAATACAGAAAAGCGACCAATGCACAAACACCAGTCGCTATCAGTATGGTTATGAAGTTGTAAAGGGAAAGCGTAAAGCCATTGTCTAATAAGCTGAAATGTTCCCAGTCGGTACGCATGAGCTGTTTTGTATTTAATAGCAGGATAACCGCTACGAACACAAACAGGAGTGTCCCCATTGAAAAGCGATAGACAAGGTTCTTATCGCTGGCTCTGATACGGTGTCCTTTGTTTAAAATCATTCTCATAAATCAATCACTCCTTTCTGGGTATGAAAAAAGCAGTCAATCGTATAGACTAACTGCTTTGTGTGCATGGATATGAAGTTGTCAAACTGGAATTTAACGTTCACTCATATATTGTTTTATTTCATCAGAAGTCAATTTTCGTACTTCTGTATGTGAATATTCTTTATACTCTCCAACATTAAACACAGGTGTCATTTGTTTGCATTTCTTGTCTTTATTCTTTTTCAAGAATAGATGTAAATCCTCATTCCCGGCGAATATTTTATAAGATACTCTGCCTTTACTGTTCTCTATCTCATAAATACCACATGAACTTTTCGTTGTATAATCGGCTGTTCGTAAATAAAGTTTTGCAATTTCCAATGACTTAAAAGGAAAATTCCATCTTTGTAATCCTCTGTTTGGGTCATGTTCAATACAAATGCAACGTCCACAAGTTCCACAAATATATTGAGTGTGGTTTTCTAAGCAGTCCAAGGGATTTAGTAATGGTGTTATTCTATTTTCATCAGAGTAACATTCTTCACACATTTTTCTTTTCGCTCCTTATCAAATTCTAATTTGTCGCTTTCTTCATACCCATATTATAACAGTTCCGTATATCCTCTACAACGAAAATCTATTCAGCAAGTCTATTTTTTCGGTTGTCCCTGCGGTGTATGGTTCTGTGAAGTGCCTGTGTTCTGATTGCCTTTATTCTTCAGTACAATATCTTCTGCCTTTACATACCAGTCCACATCTGCACCCGTATAGGTTTTTCGTGATACCGTATCGGCTACGGGATTGACAAGCTCCACGACTGCATTGTACGGAAATTCCCTTAACGGTACTTCTGGCGGTACGGACACGGGGATAATTCCACCATGCAGACTGCACTTCAAATCATAGATACGCTTTTTAAGCTGGGTACTCGGTGTCCCGTCCTCATTTTGCAAGAACACATCACGCACCGCTGTAAATTTTAATTCTCCAAATGTTTTCTCTTTGTCAATGACAAATCCATTTGATAATCTCATAAATTCTTCACTCCTTTACTTTTCTTCAACTGCTACAATATCATCAGCTACTAATACATAATCGGTATGTCCCACATCCCCGATTGCGTACCCTCTGCCGTATAACTTCGGATTGACAAGTTTTACTTTCTGTTCATACTTGAAATGCTTTTCGCCAGCCTGCACGGGAATTTCCACCACAACATTTTCGCCTTTCTGTACGTCAGAATAAAGGTTATAGCTTCGTCTGGCTAAGACCCTGCGGTTATTTTTATCTCTTTCAAAGATAGGCTCGCTTTCGCCTGCAAATTCAAGAGTTCCAAAAGACTGTGCCATATCTGGCACGACATATTTCATTTCCATATTGTTTTACCTCGTTTCTTTCTATTTTTGATAAGTTAATTGATTGTGATTTCTTATTCTGGCGGTTGGGGAAGTACCAGCAATCCCCCAGATAGTAAAGGGTAAAGTCAATGCTTACGCACCCTTGACTATCCGTGTTCTTGCAGGTTGTAGGCAGACAAGCCAGAATAAGCGGAAGTCTGCCGTTTGACAGCTTCGGCGGAGAGCGTGATTTTTCTTTCATCATACCGTTACCGCCTTATGATTTCTTCATTTTACGGCGTTTGTAAAGATATGTTCCAGCTAATCCACCAGCAGACACAAGCAACATCACGACAAATGCCATTACATTTGTACTGTCGCCCGTTTTGGGACTGTCGCTAGGTCTGTTAGGCTTTTCTGGTGTCGGTGGTGTTTCGGGTTTCTCTGGTTCTTCTGGCTTTTCCTTAAAGGTAATCGTCTGTCCCTTATCCTCAATATCCTTATGCTCGGTAACTTTCTTCGGTTCGTCTGGATTGCTAAAATCGTACAATTCTTCAAAAGTTACAAGCTGTTTGCCGTCAAGAGAAGTAGCGTCAAACGTAAAAGCAACTTCCACTTTCATAGTTTCGCTGTCAGCAGTAAAGGTGTAATCACTTTCCACACGCTTTCCATTGATAAGAAGTTCTGCATTTTCTTCTTTCAACATCTGCCAGCCCACAAGTTTGTACTGTGTACCGACTTCTAAGCCCTCTAAGGTTACGGTATCAATGATTGTTACCTTTTTTCCTGCTTCAAGCTCTTTGTTGCCGTCCTTATCGGTAGCGGTAGTATGTATCTTGATGATACGCTCTGTGATAAGTACCGTCTGCCCGTCGTCCTCAATGTCTTTGTGTTCTGCAACTTTTACGGGTTCGTCTGGATTGCTGAAATCATACAATTCTTCAAAGGTAACAAGGTTCTTGCCACCTAAAGCAGACGCATTGAATGTATAGGAAATTTCCACTTTCATTTCTTCATCATCAGCGACAAAGGTATAATCGTTTTCTACACGTTTCCCGTCAATGATAAGCTCGGCGTTTTCTTCCTTTAACATCTGCCAGCCTTTTAACTGATACTTTGTGCCTTTTGTAAGTCCGTCTAATTTGACAGTATCAACGATTGTTACCTCTTTTCCTGCAAGGATAGTCTTTTCGCCGTCCTTGCTGGTCGCTGTGGTATGGATAGAGATTTCTTTTTCGTATTCATCAGTCAAAGTCCCTAAATCAACCACAAGGTTACTTCTTGATACCACGATTTCAAAAGGTGGGATAAGCTCAAAGCCTTTGTTGCTTTCGCAACGCATTTCTTCAATGATGTAGGTATCATAAGGTAATGCACCCTTGCTGTCGTCTGGTTCAGAAGTCCCAAACCACACACCGTCCTCGCTGGTCTTTCCTGCGTTTGTATTGTGCTTATGAGAAGCCCATTCAGCAGAAGTGGAGAATTGCCCGTTATCATCAGTTACCACTACATGATTTTCACCCGTCGTCTTGCTTGTGATCCTAAAGGGAACATTAGCAAGACGCTTGTGTGTACCTGCACCGATTTTTACACCCTCAATATCTCCACGCTTAATCTGATTATAGATAGAATGAGCTTCGTCGGTTAAGTCCACGATTTTTCCATTCTCTGTGATTGCAAAGTCAATCGGCTTCGCACCGTCTGTCAAGTAACCGTCGGGAGCTTCACTCTCAACGATACGGAATTTCCCATAAGGTAAAAGGTCAGCAGAAGTAGAAGCCACACCCTCAATATCTGTACGAATTGTCTTTACCACTTCATTTTTCTTATATAGCTTGCCCTCAACCAAAACAGAATTGTCATTTAAGGAAATGACGTCAAAAGCAGTATCTTTCAAAGTGGCACTTCCTTGTGGTTTGGTATCGCTCGTTTCTAAATCTCTTTTCTGAATTTTCACACCGCCACGGATAACCTTGTCTGATACGGAAAACTGGTTACTTCCCGTCAATACAGCAAGGTCGCCGTCCTCTGTAATTTGTGTAAGGTATAAGCCTTTTATCTGTTCAGACTTATCGCCAGCCTGCATATATGCACCGTCCAGCAAGTAGCCGTTTGGAGCTTTTGTTTCCTCAACAGATAGTGTTCCTAAAGGAAGAACCGCTTTGCCGTCCTGCATATAGAAGCTGTCGCCAGATACCTTGTAAGCGTCCGCTAATTTTGTGATGTAGTGAGTTGTCCCGTCGCTGTCTGTTTCAGCGATTGTCTTTGTAACCCATGTACGAGTAGCTTCGGCAGGGAGATTGTCTTTGTTATAGAAGCCAGCATAATACTTCCATGTAAATTCTGCACCTGCTAGAGAAGCGTTCCCCTGCGGATTGCCTTTCTGTGTTTCCATATCAATCTTGAAAAGCTCAATCAAAGTGTCCGTTACTTTCGGTGTATCTGATACTTTCAAGGTTGCTGTCTTTCCAGCTTCAACCTTTAAGGAATATACAGTTTTATCCACTTTATATCCTGCTGGTGCGGATAATTCCTTGATATAGACTGTGCCTGCTTTTACCTCTACAATATCTGTATTTCCGTTTTCATCAGTCGTAAGGGTGGCAAGCTGTTTCGTGCAGTCCTTATCAGAAAAGACACCATAGGTCGCACCTGCAATAGAGTAATTCCCGTTACCGTCTGTAATGCTGGTATTACTGGAAACCTTTTGCAGTTTCGTATTTCCGACATTCAGTTTCGCCCAGAATTGTCCTAATTCCTGCCCCTCGCCAGAGTAGATATAACCGCCACATTCATAGCGTCCTTTATTCTCTTTGACAAAGGCTCTTGCACCAGAGAAAACTTCGTCCTGCGTTGCCTTTGGAATTTCATCATAAGAAGCTCGCACGTTATCACATTGCCAGCCAAGATGTACGCTCAATCTCTGCCAGACCACACATTGTTCCAACAGATAGACTTGCTTGTAGTTCAATTCCTTGTGAGTTTCGCCATACTGTTTGACATACTCTAAGGATAACGCCACATCTGAAATCTGGTCGGCACTCATGCGTGAGCTTGCGTCAGCTCTGGTCTTGTAGCCATTCTTAAAGTCTGTGTTGATGTCGATACAGTAAGCGTCCTCGCCCTCAACGGTTAAATGTCCCTCATTAAAGGTAGAACCAATCGAACCGTCATTCATTACTTTTTCAACGATACCGACACGCTCTTTTGACTCCGTCCAGTATTGTTTACTTTCTGCATGAACGGGTGTAGTCGGTAAAGCGGTAACGACAGTTGCAAGAGCTAAGAAGCCCGTACACAATCGTTTCAATGTCTTTTTCATAAATCTAATGCTCCTTTCATTTTGGGTAATAAAATAGCCGTCCAATAAGAACGGCTGAAAATAGAAAAGGAACGTCATTTTAGGCGTTCCATAGTCTATAAAATATTCAATTTTTTTCTTGTTTCAATACTGATGTGCTGTACCATATCTTTGCATATCTAGGAAAACTGGCGTATCAAGGCTCATTCAATGGTAGTAAATAAGTAGTAAATTGATGTATTTGTTCCCTTGAAAATGCTGATAGATACTGTGTTTTAGCGGATAATCAGATTTTTATTGTGTTTTTGCAATCAAACTCTAACGTTGTCAGTATGGATAGAAAGCCTGCTTATGTTTGAATTACTCAGGTCTACACACACATCTTCTTTGGGAAACCAGTGAAAATCTTCAATATGACGTTTGTTTGACCACTCAATAAAACCTGTATCATTCCCGGAATAATAGAAAAATCTTGGCCAATCGCCATATGGGTACAATTTGTTGTACCTTGCACCAAGGGGGGTGAAATAAATATTAAAACTATCCCATATTATAGCCTTATCAGGTTCTACCATAACATCGTATTTTCCGTCAGAAATCCCTCTTGTGCCAATGGAAAAACTACCTTGCCCTGCTGGAATTTTTATTTTATGACTATTTTTTCCAGTAAGAGAAATAAACACGGTTTTGTCTGTTATCATAAATCCTCCTGTGTGCAAAATACAAATAATCTGCTGTACACCTTCTCCGCCAAAGGCGAATTAAATCTTCTAAATCAATTATACAATGGTTTATGCCAACCGTCAATGTTCGGGTCAACTGGCCCGAAGTCTGCGGATATGGGAAAAGAAGGGGCAACGGCATATGACCGCGCCCCTCCTTTTCCTTACCGTTCCACGATTGCCGCAAGCTGTTCCAGCACATCGGACACCGGGCTCCAGAGCTCCCCTTTCCTTTAAATTCTTTCTTATATTTTACGGAATAGGGGATAGCTGCTTGTCAAAATCATAGTGTTACTTTATGACTGTAAGATTCAGCTTTTAATTCTGCACTTTATTAAACTGTTTCATCAACAGTTGTGTTGAATAGTAATAGCTGTCCATTGTTTCATACTTTCTATACTCGCACTCCAACGCTACCAAAAGCATTAAATACATATCATACCACAAGGCTCTCCTCTGCTGATTTTCTGTTAGATTTCTGATTCCATAGCCTTTTTGAAAATAGGTATTATCAGAATACGTGCGGAATCCCACTTCCATGAGGGGATCACCCCAAAGGCTTCTTTCCCAATCTATAATACCTGTTACTTTTCCAGACTGAACAAAAATATTTCCGTCCCAACAATCCCAATGAACCAGCTTCGGCTCCGTCACTTCATCAAAAATAATCTTATCTCTGTCAAGGCAGCGCCACATCTGGTCGATTGATATTTTCAAATCAACGTTTCCTTGTCGTGCGTCATTCACCCCGGCCTCCAACATCTTACGAAAAATCGGATACCATTCTTTTCCCTGAAATGCAGACTGTCCGGGATATCCAAACACAGGGCAGGGTATATCATTTATTCTTTTATTTATTTTTCCCGCTTCAATATAGATGTGATTAATCTGTGCTAACGGAAGGCTGTCTTTTACAGCATTAAGGCTTTTTCCCTCTAATTTTTCCATAAAGAAATAAGGTGAATCGCAAATGGTGCAACTGTTATCATAACCCATGACTTTAGGTACAGGTATCCCGCCATGACGAATAGCCAGTTCCATTGCCTGCACTTCACTGAACATGATATTTTTTTCATAAGTCATAACGCGCATTTCTTTTGAGGGCGCAATTTTTAATATTACCTGTTCCCCGTTACTCAAATGGATTTCATAGGCCATATTAAAATACCCTTCTGTTAGTTCGTGAAAACTCTCCATTCTAAGCGGTGTAAAGTATTTTTCCACCATTTTTGATATAGTTTCCTTGTTCTGCTTGTTTTTTGTCAGGCTCTCCATTTTTTATTGCCCCTTTCTCTCAATTTTATAGTTATATACGGCCAATCCAGCAATCAGCCATTCCGTAAAGGCTAACAGCCACCATACAATATCAAGGCTATTCGACCACCATGCTGCCAGTAAAAGCGGCAGACGAATAATAAAAATACTTTCCAACGACAAAAACAGGACTTTTTTTCCATATCCCAGTGCCAGAAAGTAAGCCTGAATTACAGGCATTATGCCGCCAATTACCAAAGAACAGCATATAATCTGTAATGCAGATTTTCCCATTGCGATAATTTCAGCATTTGCAGAAAATAATTTTATAACGTCTCCTGCGCCCCAATAGATACATACTGCAATAATGCAGCCATATACAAATCCAGAAAATATAGCATAGGACACAGTCCTTTTTACCCGCTCAAAACGCTGGCGTCCCCAATCAAAACCTAGCATAGGTTGGATACCCTGCATAATTCCAAAAAACGGTGTAGAAAGAAACGACTGTATTCTTAATATCAATGTATATGTACTGATTGCTTGCGTACCGCCAATTTGTCCTAATATTTGGTTTCCAACGATACCAGCCAAACTACTTCCGAGGCTATTAAGAAAAGCAGGCAGACCAATATACAATATTTCTTTACACGCCTGCCCACTCCACTTTATGTCTCCCAGTGTCACCCGACAAGGGGTTTTTTTGCGGACAAAAAAGTAGTAGATGCTGATTCCAGCAGAAAAAAGCTGTGCAATTAAGGTTGCTATTGCGGCACCTGAAATACCCATTTGAAAGCCATATATAAACAGTGGGTCTAAAAGCAGGTTAATAATTACCGGGCAGCACCATTGTATAGTAGAATAAAAGACATCTCCCTCTGCCCGCATAATACCAGAAAAACCGGTGCTGATGATAGTGCCTATCAGCATAATCTGCCCATATTCTACGGCATATGGATAAATTTCAGAGGTACAGCCCAATAACTGCAACAACGGTTTAAAAAAAACAAGTCCTGTAATTGTAATTGTCAGGGAACACAGAGCCCAAAGCCACATCATACAGCCCACTACCTCTTTCCCGCCAGCCGGATTCCGCTCGCCCAACCTGCGGGATATAGTAGAAGCGCTACCCGTTCCCAAAGTAGAGCTGATACCATTCACTAAGAGTAGAACTGGCGAAAAAACCCCAATAGCACCGCTTGCTACACTTCCTATTCCTTTTGATACATAAAACGTATCTGTAATGGTATAGATATTGTAAATCATAATGGAAAACGTCGTCTGTGTACATAGCTCCAGCATGAGTTTTCCGATTGAATCCTGTTCCAATCTATTCTTAACTTGTTCCTTTGCCATAATAGAGATTCCTCTTTGTAAAAGTATTAGAGTGCAGTCTTTCATCAGGTCACATCTATACATTTTACATATAAGGGCAATTATATTCTATTCATTGATTTGTGGAATTTTCTATACTCATTTTACTATAGTTTTTTCGATATTCAGTAGGTGAACACCCAAACTTTTCTTTGATGCCTTGATAAATGGGGACAGCATTTTGGTAGCCTACCACTTGTGCAATTTTTTCCACCGAATAATCAGAGCTGCTTAAAAGAACAGCCGCCTTTTCCAGCCTGCTTTCTCTGACTAAATCCTGAAAATTCATCCTGCAATTTTCTTTAATAACTCGGCTCAAATAACTTTGACTAAAAGAAAAAACATGAGCCAATTCTTCCAATGTGACATTTTCACTGTGATTGTAAATATATTGAAGAATTGCACCGGCCTGCAAGGAGCTGTGGGGCAGGCAATACCTGCAGCACCTGTATTCTTTCGGTCCCCTTTCAAGAAAAATCATTAGAAGTTGCAGACAACTTTTTATTGCGACCTCATAACAACTTTGTTTCAAGTAGTATTCTGTCATTATCTTTTCTATGAGAAGCTTCCCGCCACCCATACAATGACAATATTGTAAATAGTTATAATACTCTCTCTGTGGAGATTTTGCGCTCACGAAAAAATCAAACAGGGTACTATGATGATTCATTTTCTGAATAAAATCATAGGAAATCCATTCCATAGGAACAATCATTTTAATCAAAACAGACTGTTCATCTTCCTGCTGTAAAGCATGAATAACGCTCTGATTCAACATGAATAAATCGCCTTCCTGTAATACAATACAGGTTTCAAGGTTTTCTATGAATTGTTTGCAGTGTCCCTTGTATACATAAAGAATTTCTACAAAATCGTGCTTGTGAAAATATACGGGTGTTCTCTTGATATGGATTTTTGCCGAAAACTGGTTTTGCACCCTTATTAGAATCCACTTATTTATTTCCGCCTATAAAGCGTTTGGAAATTGATAGGTGCCATCTTTCAATGACTTCTGTAAATCATCGTCCAATTCATATTCGTCCTGCATAATCACATTCAATTCACGATCCAGCCGTTCTGTTTCCAGCTTTTTTGATAAAGCCAATATGTCATTAAAATTTTTCGTAATTTCCATATGGCATCACTCCCTCGCCAGCAAGAGTATCTAGCAAATTCTATCGGTTATTTATCAATCTGACTTTATTAATAACCATAGGTACTACTTTTCTGCCAATCATAGCATAACGAATTATAAAGTGCAATATAAGCACATGCTATAGTTTAACGGAATAGAGGATAGTTGTATGCAAAAAATTTGCGATTATCCCGCCAACTTGCGGCACCTGCCGTTTCTACCGCCCACACTGGAAATATCAATTCTGCGTCTATGCAGAGTGTCCCTACCAGCCGGGCAAGCTGACCGCCTATGGAGCGATCAAATTCACAGTGAAAGGAGTTGATGAAGCTATGGCAGTTTTCCGCATGGAAAAAAATAAAGGTTATACGGTAATGAGCAACCACCACCTGCGAAAACGGGACTTGTCGCTGAAAGCCAAGGGCCTGCTGTCGCAAATGCTGTCCTTACCGGAGGACTGGGACTACACGCTAAAGGGCCTTTCCCTTATTAACCGAGAAAGTGTGGACGCAATCCGAACGGCGGTGTGGTAGCTGGAACGTGCAGGCTATATCACCCGGCAGCAGGGCCGCGACGAAAAAGGCAAGATGGCCGACATGGTTTATACCATCTACGAGCAGCCCCCGTCAGACCGCCGCCCGGTATTGGAAAATCCAACGCAATTAAATAAAGAGATACAAAGAACTGACTTACCAAAGACAGAAAAAATAAATACGGATTAATAAAGTAGTCATTCCATTCCTATCCTTTCTCCCTCCCCTTTGCGGGGTGACGCTGCTGTGGCAGCGCCGGAACGGAAAGGAACGGAAGCGTCCAGACAGAGCGCCTTTGAAATCTATCGGGAGATCATCAGGGACAATATCGAGTACACCCACCTGTCAGGCGACCCACGGATTGACAAAGACCGGCTGGACGAAATCGTGGAGCTGATTTTGGAAACCGTGTGCAGCGCCCGTAAGACAATCCGTATCGCCGGGGACGACTACCCTGCCGAGATGGTAAAGGCAAAGCTGCTGAAACTAGACAGCGGCCACATTCAGTACGTTTTTGACTGTCTGCGGGAGAACACCACCATAATCCGCAACATTAAGAAATACCTGCTGGCGGTGCTGATTAGCGCACCGTCCACGACATACTGTCACGCCAGGCACAGGCGGGAAAACCGGGATATTCCCAATCCCTCTATAACCTCAAGGACGCGGTGAAAATGCTGAATTTTTTACAAGCCAACAACATCATGGATATGACGGGGCTTGATGAAAAATTCAAGACTATGATAGGGGAACAACTGGATATTTAAGGGAAACTGAAACCCGTTGAACGGCGGTTAGGCACTCTGAAAAATCATATCGAGCAAGCCGACATTTATTTCAAGTACAAGGGAAAGAAGCCGCTGACCGAAGCGGAGCAAATCTTGCTTACGGCGGTGAAAGATTATCTCAAAGGCATGATGAACGGCAAGACCACAATCCCGACAAAGGCATGGAAAGATGAATACACCAAGCTGACCGCCGAGAGAAAAACACTCAATCAGAGGTATCTTGCATTGAAAGAGGAAGTGAAAGAAGCCGAGAAAATCAGAAAGAGCGTTTACAGTATCTTGCGGCAGGAACAGAGGGAACGCCTGACGATGAACGGGCGTCCCAAGCAGCCCAAGTATGCGCGGAATAAAAACGTGCTGGTGATTGCGAAAAAATCCTTGTGCATGAACGCGTCCGAAAAGGCAGCATTGAAACCACGCAGGAGGTTGAGATTTACTTCAACTTTGTGGGCCGATATGTGCCGCCGCACTTCGGGGAAAGTCATCCTCACCCCGGAGGAACAGGAGGCGCTACGGAAGAAAGAGGAACGCAAGGACAGGCTACACCAGAATTATTTGCGGCGCAAGGCTAACGGCAAGCTAAAGAAATACGAGGACAGAATAAAGACCGAGAAGCGCCGACAGATGGAGGCCAAGAAAGCGGCCCTCCGCGCCGAGGACATGGCGAAAGGCGTGTTCTATATCGCTGGAAGTGTGCCGACACAGGATCCGCAGAAAGGCATAAATTTTCCGGCCCGTGCCACCATTATTTGAGTCAAAATGCGCCGCAACCCAAATGCAACCTATAATTGCGTAATAGTTGGTAGCTGCAACATGATAATTTTGATAGGATAAAGCCATAACAAAGTGAAAGGAGGCGTACTCATATGAAATTTTCTTTAGCGTCTATTTTGATTGGCGTTATCTTTATCGGCGTGTTTGTAACTTTGTTTGTTCTCATTGTTCGTGCTTTCTTGAAATACTTGAAATCAAGTAATGTTCGTAAAGAGAAAGCCGCCGTAAGCAAATCTCTCGGTGAAACACTAAAAGAACATCGTACTCGTTGTCAAATGACACAAGAGTTTGTAGCAGAAACAATAGGCGTTAGCAGACAAGCGGTGTCAAAATGGGAAAATGGAACATCAGACCCAAGTACATCAAACTTATTTGCGTTAGCAAAACTGTATGGTATCTCGGTAGAAGAATTGTTGAAAGATGTAAAATGATTTGAATAGTTGCCGCACGACGGCAAAGAAAAAAAGCCATCGTGCAGCAGCCTGTTCCCCTGTCCTTTTTATGGCGGCTTTGAGAAATCAAGGCCGCTGTTTTTTGCGGCCAGTGGAGGGCCGTCATGAGCACATATCCCTTTTGACGCGCCCCCGAATTGGAGGAAAACCCACAACAGAATAGCGGAAACGTCCAGCAAGACGCAGGTGAAAAACCGACCTTCCAAAAGAAGATGGCTGGGAGCTTTTAGGGCAGGTAGTCTCTGTCAACAATCTGGAATGGCCTGTTGAGGATTTCATCGGCACTCATTTAAACGTAGGACAGGAGATTTACTGGGAGCCGTCAGAACCGCAAAAATTGTATGTAAAATATGACAATGGCTTTGCACTTTTGTAAGCGCAAAGTATTAGGGTGGATTGCGCCATACCACAAATTCCTTCATAATGAGCATAGCTAGATGCAAGCATTTTGCTCCACAATTCATGAATTGTTATGATAGATGCTGGCATTTTACTACATAATTATGGAGGTGTTTCAAACAATGTCTACTTACAATGCCAGAGTACCAGCCGACCAGCAGTATCAACTGATCATGGAATGCCGGAGCAGCGGCCTCACGGATTACCAGTGGTGCAAAGAGCATGGGATACATCCGGGCACTTTTTACAACTGGGTAAGCCGCCTGAGGAAGAAGGCCTGCCATGATATACCGGACTCGGTTTCCAGGGAAGATCTTAGTCCTCCTGCTGTGCAGGAAGTGGTCAAGCTGAACCTTATTCCCAAAACAGACAGCAATCCTGGCGGCTTTCTGTCTGACGGTCCGATTCAAGAAATACCGCAACACCAGGCTCCACTTGCCGCCATGATAGAAATATCTCTTGGCCGGGCGACCATCCGCATTGCCAATGGTACGGAACCTGCCATGCTGGACCGGATTCTCAGCCTCGTGAAAGGCTACGTATGCTAGGCGATATTTCTGTGGCCGACAACATTTTCATCGTCTGCGGCACGACTGATATGCGAAAGTCCATCGATGGTCTCTGCAGCATTATCCGGGATAAACTTTCTATGGACCCAAACCAGTCCTCCCTGTTCCTGTTCTGTGGGAAACGATGTGACCGGATCAAGATCCTGCTCCACGAACCAGATGGATACGTTCTCCTTTATAAAAGGCTGAGCGTCACGCAGGGACGTTATCGTTGGCCACGAAAAAGCTCGGAAGCTCAGGCCATTACCTGGCGTCAGCTGGACTGGCTGCTCAGCGGGCTTGATATCGAACAGCCCAAAGCGATCCAGGCCTGACAAAGATCCGTTGTGAAATTGCTGAATTTTTCGAGCTGTTTCTCATCCGGGATCGTGGATAACAAATCCGTGTTTTGGGAGTTTGCGGATAAGTTCTCAGGAATCCACTTTTAGCCTGATATGTCGCAGATCCAAAGGCTTATCCTGTGGCTGAAAGCTCGTTTTCTGGTGCTGATCCGAAAATCCTGGAAAGTTATCCACCGTCATTATGACGAGACTGCGCTCTAGCAGGATTCACTTTTTTTCATGATTTCTGGTAAAATACCAGTAATAAGAAAAGGAGTGGCAAGTCCATGGCACCCAGCACTAAGGATATCCAGTTCAGGGAACTGAAGGATACGATCTCACAACTGAATACGACCATCCGTACCCAGAACGACCTGATCCGGTCTCTGCAGCGGATGCTGGAAGAACGCAATGCCAGGGATGACGAAAAGGACCGGATCATTGCAAATCTGCAGGCACAGTTCGAGTATTTCAAGCAGAAACTTTTTGGCAGTTCCAGCGAGAAACGGAATGATCTTCCCGGGCAGATGAACCTGTTTTCGGAGACTGTATCCGAGGAGGAATTCATTGAACCGAATACCGGTAAGAAGAAACGTAAGCCCAAAGCGGGTTATGACGAGATGTTTGCTGATCTCCCAGTCTGCCGTGTGGAGGTGGATACCCTGACCGAGGAGCAAAAGCACTGTCCGTTGTGTAAGAGCCGGATGGTCCCGATCGGTCACGAGGAGATCCGGACCGAGATCCGGTATACCCGGGCGAAGCTGGAACGTGTCATCTATATCGCGACCACATATGGCTGCCACGTCTGCAAAGAAACAGAAGATCCACAGTTTATCAAAGACGAAGGAGTCCCTGCATTGATCCCTGGCAGCTATGCGTCTTCCTCACTGGTGTCCCACATCATGTACGAGAAATATGCAGATGCGCTCCCTCTGTCCCGACAGGAAAAAGGCTTTGAACTTCTTGGTGTCAGCATCAGCCGGACTACGATGGCCGGCTGGATCATCACCTGCGCACAGGATTATCTGCAGCCGGTGTATGACTACTTTCACAGACAGCTGTTGAAAAGACACTATCTTATGGCAGACGAAACACCCATCCAGGTGTTAAAGGAACCAGACCGCCGGCCCCAGAGCAAGTCCTACGTCTGGCTGATGCGTTCCGGAGAAGACCGGCTGCCGCCTATCATCCTGTATCACTACACAGAGACCAGGGCAGGAGGAAATGCGGTCGGCTTTCTGGAAGGAATCGATGACGGCACGTATGTGATGGTGGATGGATACAGTGGCTATAACAAGCTAAAGAAGATACGCCGGTGCTGCTGTTATGCACATATCCGGAGATATCTGATCGAGGCCATTCCAAACGGTCATGATAAGGACTACAGCCATCCGGCAGTCCAGGGTGTCCTGTATTGTAACAAGCTGTTCGAATACGAGAGGGGCTATAAAGCAAAAGGACTGTCCTATACCCAGATATACAAGCGTCGCCTGAAAGATGAAAAACCGGTAGTGGAAGGTTTTATCCGCTGGCTGGATGCACAGAGGCCGGAAAAGGGCAGCCATATGGATCGTGCAGTGACTTATATCCGAAATCGAAAAGACACGTTGATGACATATCTCGAAGACGGACGGTGCAGCCTGAGCAACAATCCGTCGGAAAACTCGATCAGACCGGTGACCCTGGGACGCAAGAACTGGTTGTTCAGTGACAGTCCGGCGGAGCCAACGCAAGCATGGTAGTTTATAGCATGGTAGAAATGGCGAAAGCTCACGGACTTCATCCATACAGCTATTTGAAGTACCTGCTGGATAGTCGCCCAAGTACCGATACAAGCGATGCCGAACTCGCGAATCTTGCGCCATGGAGCGAAAAAGCGAGGATAGCATGTAGCAATAAATCAGAGTAACAAGCTAACAACCCTGACATCAGTGGCTGGTGTCGGGGCAAATGTATTGGGGACACCCTGATACTTGGCGCTTACCATTTAACACTACCTCTATTACTCAAACCACAAATCTAATCCACAAGAACTTACAGCTTTGATTCTTGATGGCTATAGCACCTCCACTACTGTTTGGAATGCCTGCGCTACTTCATATGTCTGTATCATTTGATTTTTATACCATTAATCACTATTGTTCTGATTTCACAGTTTCTCTTTTTCAAATTAAACTCTTTTACAATTTCATTTCCAGGTACATCTTCCCCCTTAATTTCAAGAATCCACTTACCATCTTTTAAAATTATTTTTATCATTACATTATCACATAGGATTCCTGTTTCTCCTTCCACCACTTAGGTAGCTTCACCATTAATAATTACACATAATGCATGTTTCCCCCAGTCAACCTCATCGAGATACCTAATATCAATCGTTTCTTCTAATCCATCTCCATCAATATCGATTGTGTAAATGTGCCCAGCGGAAACATCTATTACGCTTCCATAGGGAGCTTCTATAACCGGATTGTTCCTCCATTCCCCAGTCAATTGAATCACTCTCTGTCTCCTGTCTATGGGATTAGGTGCATATCCCATCTCAAAACCCGCCACGGAATCGCCTTCAAAAAAAACCTCAAATCCATAGTGATTTCCATATAGTGGATCTCTTCTTCCATAATAGTCGTTTTCCCAAAGTGAACGTAAACGTATAGCATAATTTGTTAAATTTTCTTTTTTTGTACCTTTGGATATTCCATCCACATTAAACTCAACATTTGCCCAGTTACCAGACTCATTCGTTTTCATCCATACAACATCCCCCCTTCATTAGCGCACGGCTCTTTACCATAATTCCATAAAATGGAAGATACCTTCTGCCCTGCCTTTTGTAAACAAACTCTTTTCCTCCCCCCGACATCAAGTTCTCCAATTTCTTCCATACTCCATCCATTTCTAATTAACTCCTTTACCGGGAATGGCATCTGGTATAAATAATGATCAAATTCAAATATATAATCATAAGGATTATCGCTCTTAGATTCCGGTTTTACATAAGAGGTTTGAATAATCTGGTCTGCGCCTATTCTTTGATTTCCTGGGGCATCTGCTATATTTTTTATAAACCGTTGCATTATATATCCACCAAAAATACTGCTTTTATCCGGCTTTAAGGACAACTCAAAAGAGTATATCATTCCATAGTCTGGTTCAGATTTTGTTATTCCCAAAACGCTTATATAACCATCATTTAGCAAGAGCACTTCTTTTATCTCAAACTCTAAAACAGATTCCCCTTCTTCCAGGATAGGTAATGTTATAAGTTCATTGTTCACTTCCGCTTCCGCATAATTATTTTTCAAATAATTCTCTAATCCCTTAGCCGGAACCATGCCTGCCATACTAATTAGCGTCATAATTTCATCAAAGGTAGCACTCATGCCCTCCTCATCAATACATTGGACATTATTTTGAAGCATATCTGTCAGTCTATCCCTAGGTTTTGCATTGGCAAGTCCACTAAGAAAGTTTGCCTGTATCTCAATGTTTTTTTGCGTATCTTCACTACAGACAGCATTATCTGATAGAAAATCTATAATTGAAGAACCCGATGCACGATTCAACGCGATAGTCAGGATTTCGATTCTTTCTTTTTCTTCCTCTGATAATATCTTTTTGGGGTTTTCATTCTTATCATTACTATACGTTAATTCATTGTTTTGACTTATTTTTGATACACTGCAGCCACTGACTAGAATAATAACGATAAGAATAATACAATATACCTTTTGAGAAATTCTATTTATCAACTCTCTTTCCTCCAATAACCAGACATTCTATTTTGCAGATTTTCGATTGTTCTAGTTGCAGGTAACTTTTTATAAACTTTCCCCATGACCAAATCGTAACTTTACCCGTTACACTATCATATCCATCAATTATTTCTACATGGTGACAGTTATTATGTTGCACTGATATATCTCCTTTTCGAGGAATATAACTTTGATCAAACTTATGCCATACAAAGCCAGCCCCCTATAATGCATATCCCAGAGACGGCTTATAGTCGGGATCGTCCTTGTTGTAAGCCCTGGAATTATATTGTGTAGACGTAATAATACCTAAATATACTAAACAAGAAGATACATAGGATGAACAATCATCATATACTGTTTTGCCTAATATATCACCGCTATAACCCTTTCTCTGTCCTTGATTATCATTATTTAAATATGTATTTACATTATTTACATATCATTTTCCAATCTCCTCAACGCAGCTCATCCAATCATCTACATCACTTTCGTTTATCGGTTCTTTACCATCTGTCACGTAGCCAGCTTCATCTTCTTCTTCAAAATAGTACAATTTTCCATCTATCTCTTTCCAGCCAAGTACCATGTACTTTGTCTGGCTTCAGCTGTAGTTTCCATCCCCTCACTTCTTTCCGGATGGATTTCTTTGCCTTTTCACTGATTGCCGGCAGAAAGTTCGTGAAAAACTTCCCGTATCTGTTCTTTGTGTGTCTGGAGCGGAACGTATATCCCAGAAAATCAAATGATGTATTCTCGTGACTTCCTCTGCGGTCATCATCTTTGCAGTATACAATCCTTGTCTTTTCCGGATTCAGCTCCAGTCCATGGTCACGGAATCTTTGTTCCAGTCTCCGCTTGAGATATTTTGCCTGTTTCAGTGACACGCAGTGTGCGATTCCATCATCGGCATATCTCGCCCATGGTATCGTCGAAAATTCCTTTTCCATGAAATCATCAAACACATAGTGTAGGAACAGATTTGCAAGTACCGGACTAATCACACCGCCCTGCGGTGTACCGGATGTCCTTCCTACAATGGTACCGTCTTCCATTTGGAATGGTGCCCTCAGCCATCTTTCGATATATAGAAGTATCCATTTCTCCTGTGTATGCCTCTTTACCATTTCCATAAGATAGTCATGTCTGAAGTTATCAAACAGCCCCCGGATATCAGACTCTAATACCCAGTCTTTTCTCCAGCACCTCATCCTTGTGACTTCCAGTGCCTGTATGGCTGACTTGTTCGGACGGTATCCGTAAGAATCTTCATAAAAGATTGGCTCCACATTTGGCTCAAAATACAGCTTTGCTACCATCTGGGCGATTCTGTCCTCTACGGTTGGTATTCCCAGGATTCTGGTCCCTCCATTTTTCTTCGGTATTGCTGCCGCTTTTACAGGTTGTGGAAAATAGGTGCCGGACGACATCCTGTTCCATATCTTATAAAGATTATTGTTAAGTTTCCTTTCAGAATCTTCTATGGATTGTTCATCCACACCGTAAGTTCCCTTGTTTGCTTTCAATTTTTGGTAAGCAGCTATCACTGCTTTCTTTGAAATACTGTATGGCTTTGCTTCTTGCATAAGTCCCTCCTCCTTTCAAAGTTGACTTATCCTTAAAGCTGGATAATTCAGGCTCTTCGCTCCGTCCCCATTACAGGGATTTCCTCACTGCTACAGCCTAATCTGCCCCCATGGCTGCATCGGTACTCTTATCTTACGGTTCTTCCGCTTGATATACTCCCTTAGCATCAGCCCGTGGGTTCCCACGTTCCGTACAGACGCCTGTGTAAAGTTCATGCCGCCTTTATGCCGCCCACCGCCTGGTCGGTAAACAGGTTTCCTCCAGACTTGTCCCGGATTAACGATTTCCCCCCCGGTTTTGATGGAATCTCTACGCTTTCGACATTTCCGTAAGCGGTTCATATGTTCATTCATCTCCTTTACACATACCTGACAGTTAGAACTGCCTTTTCCCTAACGCTCAATACCATGGCTTTTGTCCACAGCACCTTAGGGTGGTTTGGAACCTCCACCTGTATGGCGGTTCTAGCGGGCTCTCCGCCATCATCTGTACAGCATAGCTGTCCTCAAGCAGCTACGCTGCTTGGACACGCCTTCGTGGCGCACCATCATCTGCATATCTGACTATAACACCCAGTTCCTTATGATTCTCCCAGTAGTTTTGTGGTGCTGAAATGTTGCCCGGTCTTACAAAACCCCCCTGTAAGGAGATACGGCAAGAGAAAGGAAGATATACGAATACTCTTGATTTTAAGCCCTTCTCTCATGGTATCATAAATATTTTATGAGGACTTATAAGAGGATTTTCGTCTATCGAATCAATTAAAAAAGAACGCTGTGCCCTGGACTTTATGGGAATGGAGATATACAGCGCAATCAATACAATAGTGCTTGTACACGGTCACTCCTTAATCATCACCATTTTATCACTATTGTCCTGAGCAAAATCCTGTCACCATCATCGGATTTAATCTATATCTGGGCAATTCTGCTCTTGCCAAAACAGAATTGGATACCTTACTGAACAGTGTGAAGAAGGAGGCCATGCTTGCTGTAGCATGCTTTATCGTACATTCTCATACTCGCGCAACATTCTCATCAATTCCAAGGCACTGCGGAAAGAAGTGCTTTTTTCTTGACTACATTTTCCTTTTATACGTCCCTGCAAACTCGAAAACTGACGTTGAAAAATTTCAATCACCATGGTTTCTCTTGCATTTATTGCCAAAGGGATAAATCTATCTCTATTTTGAATAAAGGGATTATATTTTATAGGGATAAGAGACTCATTTAATTCCCGTGCCTCGAATGTTTTTCTCATCTGTTTGCTCAGGAATCTGGGATCTGTCCCCATCGGTCTGCCAAGCCTAGTGCATAAAACATCAAGTTTTAACACAAGGTCCAGTATTCCGAAAAATTCTACCGGTTCCTCTATATAAAAATTAGATATACTTCCGCACAATTCCCCGTGCCTGCTTTGTACACAGATAAGAAATATACTAACCCGATCTGCATTTTCTAATAACTGTAAGTCATCCTGCATATGTCTCACCTTTATCCATCATAGTAATCTGTAATAATGGGATTCCTGTCATATACTCATTTACAACAAAATTCCTCTTTTGTTGTAAAATCACCCTTAAGTTTAATGAAAATAGGATGATGCTCACATTAATATTTAAAAAAAAATTTTGAATCACGAATATTCAAGTACCAAGAATAGGCCAACATAAAAAATTTCAGTTGGCCATTTTATTATACCTAAAAACATTATTGCATAATTTTGATATAGACATCTTTGAAGATATGTAGTAAAATAATGGATAGTATATGCAGATTTTTTACAACAAAAGAGGAATTTTGTTGTTAAAGTCAAATAATACATCCAGTTTTTCCAATTGTCTTATATAATCTCGTCCACTCTCCATTGTATAAATGCGAGTTGTATTAACATTACTGTGGCCCAACATATCCGCAAGCCTAATTAAATTTTTTTCCTGTTCGTAGTAGATTCTGGCAAACAAATGCCGAAAATTATGAGGGAATACCTTATCTCCTATGACACCTGCTTCTTCACACAAACTTTTCATATTTCTCCATATATTACTTCTATCCACGGCTTTTCCATTTCTCGTTACAAAAATCATCCCTTTGTCAATATGATTTCTTTTCGCGTAGTCCATTAGCATATGACAGAGACGGCTTGTAAAAAAAACAGTCCTTATCCTTCCTTTACACTCAATTTCTGCCTTTCCCTGTTTTACTGCTTCCAAAGTAATATACGGCACCTCAGAAATCCTTATCCCTGTGGCGCATATGGTTTGAAGAATCATTGCAATCCGTTCATCCCCTTTTTTATAAGCAGATTTCACTAGACACTCATACTCTCTCTTACTGATTTCCTTGTTCTCTGGACAAAACACACTGCGGCTCACTTTTAGAAATTTAGTCCTGCAATCCTTCCATGCATAATATGAAAAAAAACCATTAATCGCTGCCAGGGCACTATTAACCGTTACCGGCGCTAATTTCTCCCTTAATATTCCTTTCCACATAATAACATCATTTTTTTCTACACTTTTTCCATTCATATATTGCATAAACAATACAATATAATGCCGGTATTGCTTAATGGTTCCATTACTTTTTTCACATTCATAGAGCCATTGGCAATATTGTTCAACAGACTCTTTTGTAATTCTTCTCTTATCTGGATTACTGCTTCTTATCATTACATTCTGCTCCTTACATTATATAATACTTAAGATAATCATGCCCTAAATACACATGATTATCCAGATGACCAGCAATCGTCCTTTTTACAGGATTTCCATATATGATTTCTTTGTATAATGATTTGCCTGCTTATGTACGGAGCCTATTTCTAAGGGAGAATATTATAAAACACTTATTCTCTCAGATTCAAAACACTATAATATGCAAACACAAAAAGGGGCGATTCTATCGTTCCTCTGTTATCCTTGAATTGTCCGTTTTCAATTAACTTATTAAAAAAGGTTCTATACTGAATGTTGGGGTGTGCTGAAAAGCACACTTCCAACATTCTTTTCGTTGTAATAAAATACATCTATAAGAAGCCTCCTAAACGCATTATCCCGACCAAAGTTTAATGTTACGGAGGT
>SKEV01000351.1_pt1 | contig 24664 bp, 16 predicted proteins | sample 4819531 | NCBI WGS metagenome assembly SKEV01 (sample SAMN11008800, study PRJNA524170) | human gut metagenome | biome: Human fecal sample; material: Feces; isolation source: fecal sample from pouch patient p9, p28 | host: Homo sapiens | place: Israel: Tel-Aviv | collected 2016-08-01 | reverse complement strand
GCGTACGGTCGGCGGCCAACGTGTACTGGGTCAGATCGTTGGTGCCGATCGACACGAAGTCAGCCACGTCGGCCACCTTGTCAGCCATAAGCGCAATCGACGGCACTTCGGCCATCGCACCCACGAACTTCAGACCGAAGCTCTTGCCGAGCTTCACGAAATAGTCAGCCTCATGCTGGTCGGCAACCATCGGAGCCATGACCCACAGGTTCGCATCGGTGGCGGCATCGGCTGCGGCGAGCGCCTTGAGCTGACCTTCGAGCACGTCCATGTGGGCGCGCAGGGTGCGCAGACCGCGCAGGCCGAGGGCCGGATTCGGCTCGTCTTCCGGAGTGAGGAACGGCAGCGGCTTGTCGGCGCCGGCGTCGAGCATACGGATCACGACCTTCTTGCCTGGGAACTGGCTCAGCAGCTCGGTGTAAGCGCGGGTCTGCTCTTCGACGGTCGGCGGCTCGGAGTTGCCGATGAACAGGAATTCGGTACGGAACAGGCCAACGCCTTCAGCGCCATATTCCAGCGCCTTGGCCGCATCGGCCGGCTTGCCCACGTTGGCGAGCAGCGGATTCAGATGACCATCCTTGGTGGAGCCCGGATTGCCGCGCAGTTCCTTGGCTGCGGCCGCGCGGGACTTGGCGGCTTCGGCAACGGCGATCTCCTCTTCGGTCGGGTCAACGACAAGTTCACCCTTGGCCGCGTTCACGACCACGGTAGTGCCGTCGGTCAGGTTTTCGGCTTCGGCTGCGGAAACAACCGCCACAATGCCACGAGCACGCGCCAGAATAGCGGTGTGCGAGGTCGGACCGCCCTGCGAGGTGACGATGGCGAGAGTCTTGCTCATGTCGAGCGCCGCGGTATCAGCGGGGGAAAGATCTTCGGCGACGAGCACGAACGGGGTTTCGCTCTGCGGCAAGCCTGGAGCGGGAGCGCCCATAAGGTCGGCGATCACGCGCTGTCCGACATCGTGCAGATCGGCGGCACGCTCAGCCTGATAGCCACCGATGGCACGGAACATGTCTTCCACTGCGGCGAAGCCTTCGAGCACCGCACGTTCGGCGGTCTTACCCTGCTGAATCAGACCCTTGATGGATTCAGCCAGCGACGGATCGGAAGCGAACATGGAGATGGCCTGCAGAATCGGAGCGGCCTGCTTGGCACCTTCGTCACCATTGGCGGCCTCTTCGGCACGACGGTTCAGGTCGGCGTTCACCAGTGCGAGGGACTTGTCAACGCGGGCGATTTCGCTTTCGGCAGCAATGCCTTCCGCACGCGGAGCGTCCGACGGTTCCGGCAGTGGCTGCGCCATACGGATGACCGGGCCGACTGCAACACCGCGACCAATGCCAACACCTTTGATAATCATGTGAACTCCTTTGACCTGTTTCCTTGTTTTGTTGTTTGCCCGCGAAAGGAACGCGAACCGAACGTTTGTTGTTGTGATTTCCGCGCTTGCTTTGCGCGTCGAGTTACTGCATGATTCCCACCGTCTTTGCCGGTAAATCATTTTCAGCCTGCACACAGTATACACACTTTAAGCCGCAACACACAAACGGTAAACGTTTTCTGCGTTTCGTGAAAAAAGGTGCTATAGTAATTATTAGCGGCGCACCGAGGCATTTCGCTCGGCAAGCAGCACGACTTTCAAATAACACAACCAAAAATCAACACACGACTCAAAGGAGTGTCCATCATGGCAACCCGCACCACCGTCATCAACGATCCCGTCGGCATCCACGCCCGTCCGGCCGCACAGTTCACCCAGGCCGTCACCGCCTCCGGCTGCACCGTCACCATCGCCAAGGAAGGCGGCAACCCGGTTTCGGCTAACTCCATCCTGTCCGTCATGGGCCTGGGCATCAAGCAGGGCGAGTCCGTGGTCATCGACGTGCAGGGCGCCGATGACGAAACCGTGGCAGACAACCTGCTGAACATCCTCGTCAACGCCGAGTGATCTTCCTTTTGCTGAAGATTTCAGAATTTCGCACGATATTCAACAATCTTCAGTTATTGCATCGCAATTATGAAGTCGCAATGCAACATGCATGATTGCGATACTTGCTTCCAGCCACCTGCCGCTTTCGACGGGTGGCTGTTTTATTCTTGAATACGCGATTGAGATACGGCAGTAATTCGAATAATCCGAGTTTTTCGAGCATTTCGAATATTTGTGGTGAGGAGAGCATGGCACGTACAACCGACAACGCTTCGGCTTCGGCAACTTCGGCGAACAGTTCGATCACGAACGTCGCAGCGCTAGCCAACGTCTCCATCGCCACCGTCTCCCGCGTCCTCTCCGGCAAACGCACCAAAGACGACGACATCGCACGCCGCGTGCGAGCGGCCGCGGCACACCTCAACTATTCGGTCAATTATGCGGCGAGCGCGTTGCGCAGCACCGTCACCAACACCATCGGCCTGGTGATTCCGACCGCCAACGACCCGTTCTGTGCGCAGCTGCTTGACGAAATCGAACCCGTCATCGACGTGGATTCGCAGCAACTGCTGCTGGGCATTGGCGGTGATCAGGCCACGCAGATTCAACGCATCGAGTCGTTGGTAGACCGCCATGTTGACGGTCTGATCGTGCTGCCCGCCTGGGAGGCCTACCTTTCCGCAGAGCTTGAACATTACGCCTCCACACTGCCGATCGTGCAGGTGGGCGGCCGCCAATGCTCGTTTCGCACATCCATGGTGAGCGTCGACGAAAACGCAGCCATGGAAATCGTGATCGGGCATTTGGCTGAACGTGGCATCGCATCCGTGGCATACATGGCCGGCAAGGAAATCTCCTTCGAATCGGCGGAACTATTCACCATGTTCCACACTCAGATGCGAGCGCACCATCTTGCCACCGAAACCGAATGGAACAGGTTCGGAGACCGTAGCGTGCAGCGCGGATTCAACTGCGCCATGCGACTGTTTTCCGAGCCGCTCGTGCAACCGGAGGCCGTGGTGTGTGCCGACGATGCGATCGCGTTCGGCGTGATGGTGGCGTTGCACTCGCTTGGGCTTCGCGTGCCTGAAGATGTGCTGGTGGTTGGCTACAACGATTCGCCAATCGCACGCACCACCATGCCGCCGCTGACCAGTGTGCGCCCGCCGTTCAAACAAATCGTCTCCGAAGCGCTACGCCTACTCAACGACGGCCCCGACAGCCCCGCACATATCTCACTTGCACCACAACTGATCGTGCGCGAATCCACCAACTACCAGCGCTGAATCGCAATTTTTGCAATTTTGTCGGCAGTTATCGCACGATAGCAAGCCAGAATCATACCCGAACGACCATTTTCCCACTCACTGGAGAAATACGGACGCCGGAAAACAGTATGTGCCAACGCCGCTAGCCCTAGCTGGCGATGAGGGAGCAGAAGAGGGCTTCGAAGACCAGTACGGGATTGCCATTGCCGGCCAGGCGGCGACGCGCAACGGCAATATCCTCCAGCCGCCGCACCGCTCCCCCACGCGTAAGCCGCACCGACAGTTCGGTAATCGATGAACGATTCTCCAAATTGATCAGCCCCACCGAATCCTCGGCATTGTTCTGCAGCACAGCCACATCACGGTAAATACTGGCAATCGAGTTCAACGCACGGTCAAGCACATCACGCGTAAGTCGCGTAGTTTGGCGCTTCAGCTCGTCTTTTTTGGCGATCGCATTGTACGCGCCACGCAGTTTCGGAGGAATACGATCCTTCGCCCCAAGCCCATTGACCCTACGAAAATCAGCTTCCGCCTCTGCCGCCTTGACCTTCACCTCCGCTTCGGCCTGCACTTTCGCATTGTCGATAAGATTGCCGGCAAGCAGCACCGCATCCGACGCGCGACGTAATCCAAGCACACCCACAATCAGCTCGTCACGGTCAGACATCACCTGTTCATTCTCCGCATACAAGCGCGCAATGCCGATATGCCCTTCCGCAAGACGTGCGGCACGCACCGCGATTTTCGGCTCAAATCCGCCATTTTGTTCCAGAAATGCGGCCACTGCCTGCGTGGAAGGCACAGCAAGATTGACGATGCGAGTGCGCGAGCGAATCGTCGGCAACACATCCTGCGCACTCGGCGCACACAAGAGCCAAATCGTGTGCTCGCTCGGCTCCTCAATCTCCTTGAGCAGCACATTAGTGGTGCGTTCCAGCATGCGATCGACATCTTCGATAATGATGATGCGCCACGGCGCAGTGCTCGGCATCTGTTCGGAAGTGGTGATGATGTCTCGCACCTCGTCGATGCCGATGGTCACTTTGTTGGTGGCAAGCACGGTCACATCGGGATGAGTGCCGGCAAGCACCTGCTGCACGGCTTTGGTCGGCTCGTCGCCAAGACCATGATCGGGGCTCTCCAGCGCCGCCGCAAACGCGCGCGCCACATTGGAACGACCCGATCCTGGAGGACCGCAGATTAGCCAGGATTGCGCAATGGCTTTCAGGTCGCCACTTGCGATGGCTTTGAGTTGTTCGACAACCCGCTGCTGGCCGACAATCGAATCCCACACGCTCACTGGGCGGCCTCCGATTGGAAAGTTTTCGTTTGGCTGATTTGTGCAAAATCGTCTTGAATATGCGACCATACTTCATCGATGGATTGGCTGGCATCAATCACGCGGAAACGTTGCGATTCCGCCTTTGCCAAGTCAAGAAACGCCTGTCGTGTACGACGTTGGAAATCGTTTCCTGCAGATTCCATGCGATCTTCATCATGCTGTAGTCGTGCATGCGATTGCACAGGGTCAAGATCCAGTAGATACGTGCGATTCGGCAATAACTCGCACGTTGCCCACATACTTAAGTCGCGGATTTCACCTGCCGTCAATTCGCGGCCGCCAGCCTGGTATGCAAGAGAAGAATCAAGGTACCGATCGGTAATTACCACGGCACCGCGTTCCAGTGCAGGGCGAATCACCTCGGCAACATGCTGGGCACGGTCGGCGGCGAACAGCAACGCCTCCGCACGCGGAGCAATATCCGCGTCGGAACCTTCCACACCGCCAAGCAGCAGCTTGCGAATCGCCACGCCAAGCACAGTACCGCCCGGCTCGCGCGTGACCACGCATTCGCGCCCCTGCGCCTCAACATACGCACGCAATCGTTCGACCTGCGTGGTTTTGCCGACGCCGTCGATGCCTTCAAAGGAGATGAATATGCCCTGCATATTCATCACTGTACCCTGCGGCGTTCGCAACGCTACCGCTGCTCACTGCTACGGACAGCCCACCGGGCTGTCCGTCCTCAAAGGAGATGAATATGCCCTGCATATTCATCACCGGGCGGGAACTACGGCGGGACGGGCGTAGCCTTCGTTGGCGGCGAGCCATTCCACATCGGCCTTCACCGTGGTCGGTGTGGAACCGATCTCCTTGGCAATACGAGTGTTGGCCCAACCCTTATCGGCCAACTCGCGCACCTTGGCACGTCGATCGGCACGAACTTGATCAGCAGAAGCCTTAGCACCCTTAGCAGCAGTCTTCTTAGCACCACCCTTGCCAGCAGCACCCTTACGCCCACGCCTCTTCGACGGACCTTGCGCACGCTTCTCCGCCAGCAGACGGAACGCCTCAGCCGGCTCAATCGACTCGGGAGCATACTGCTTCGGCAACGTACGGTTCGTTTCACCATCGGTGATATACGCGCCGTAGAAGCCTTCCTTGATGGTCACCTGCTTTTGCGTTTCCGGATCGACGCCCAGTTCACGCAGCGGCGGCTTGGCAGCGCCACGACCGCGTCCACGGCCATACTTCGGCTGGGCGAACAGTTCCTTCGCCTTATCCAAATCAACCGTGAAAATCTCATCTTCCGAAGCGAGCGAACGCGTATCCGACTTGCCATCGGCACCAGTCTTCGTCAAATACGGGCCGTAACGACCATTATTGGCTTGCACAACAACCGTCTGCACTTCACCGGTCTGAGCGTTCGCTTCCTCATAAGAACCAACTTCACGAGGCAAACTCAGCAGACGCAACGCATCATCCAACGTCAACGATTCCGGGCTCATCGTCTTAAACAACGACGCCATCTTCGGGCGATCGGCAGCCTTCTTCTTAGCGCTCTTGACCTTCTTCGGCTTACCATCACCAGTCACGTCACCGTCAGCACCAGCATCCGCAGAAGGCATCACCAACGCAACATACGGGCCGAAACGGCCATTACGCACTTCAACAGTGCCCCCGGAAACCGGATCAACACCAAGTGCGCGCGGACCGCCGGAATGATTCTCGATCAAATCATGACCGACTTCCACCGTCAGCTCATCCGGAGCGAGAGTATCCGGCAGCGACGCACGCTTCGGATTTCCCTCATCATCCAGATGGTTCACATCCTCCAGATACGGGCCATACCTGCCGACGCGCACATGCAAACCGTCGCCGATCTCAATCGTATTGATCTCGCGAGCGTCAATTTCACCCAACTGCGCGACCTGCTGCTGCAAACCGGCATGCGCCTCGTCCGCAGACTGCGCGGCACCCTCACCGGAACCGAAATAGAAGCGGGTCAGCCAATTGCGGCCGGTCTCCTGACCACTCGCGATCTGGTCAAGACCGCTTTCCATATCGGCAGTGAACTCGTAATCCACATACCGCGGGAACTTCGTTTCCAGCAATTTGACCACGGAGAACGCGAGCCACGACGGAATCAACGCACGACCGCGCTCATACACGTACCCGCGATCGATAATCGTGGAAATAATGCTCGCATACGTGGACGGGCGGCCGATTTCCTTCTGTTCCAACGTTTTCACGAGCGACGCTTCGGTGTAACGCGCCGGAGGCTGAGTTTCATGTCCGTCGGCACCAACCGCCACCGCGGCGAGCGCATCGCCCGGATTCATCGGCGGCAGCGACACATTGTCATCCGACTTCTTATCAGCTTTGCTGGATTTGCCGGATTGCGCAGCCTGTTCAACGCTTCCAGCAGCATCACCCTTCTTCGATTCGGCGGACGCGCGGCGCCCCTCACCGGTCGCCTTCATAAAGCCGGGGAATTCGATGACAGTGCCGGAAGCCTGGAACATGGCTTCCCCATTCGATTCGGTCGGTGCAGACAGTCGCACAGTCGCCGTGGAACCGGTTGCGTCTGCCATCTGGCAGGCAAGCGTGCGCTGCCAGATCAGCGTGTACAGCTTGAGCTGGTCGGCCGGCACTTTACTTGCGATTTCTGCAGGATCGCGGAATTTCGCACCCGCCGGCCTAATGCATTCGTGGGCTTCCTGCGCGCCCGCGGTTTTTGTGGCATATTGTTTCGGCGCGTCCGACAGATAGTTTTCGCCGAAATGCTTGACGACCGCTTCACGAGCAGCTGCGATCGCTTCCTGCGACAGCGTCACCGAATCGGTACGCATGTAGGTAATATAGCCGTTTTCATACAATCCTTGCGCCGCGCGCATGGTCTGACGCGAGCTCATGCCGAGACGATTGCCGGCGGTCTGCTGCAATGTGGACGTAGTGAACGGTGGAACCGGACGGCGACGGTACGGCTTCGTTTCCATCGACGCGACGGTAAACGTTGCACATTCCAACGCCTGCGCAATCGCGGAAGCCTGTGCCTCATCCAACTGCACGACCCGGTCCTTCGCACCGGCCGCAGTCAGCTTGCCATCGGCGCCGAAATCCTTGGAACCCGCCAAACGACACCCACCAAGCGACACCATACGAGAATCAAACGCAACATTATTGCCATCGGCATCCGGCGCTTCCAACGTTGCGGTGACATCCCAATACGGGGCACGCACGAACGCCATACGCTCACGCTCGCGCTCCACAATCAAACGCGTGGCGACGGACTGCACACGGCCCGCAGAAAGACCCGGTCCAACCTTGCGCCACAGCACCGGAGAAAGCTCATAGCCGTACAGACGGTCCAGAATACGGCGGGTTTCCTGGGCATCGACCATGTCGTCGTCAACGTCGCGAGTATTGTCAAGCGACGCTTTGATAGCTTCCTTCGTGATTTCGTGGAACACCATGCGTTTGACCGGCACTTTCGGCTTGAGCGTCTGTACCAGATGCCAGGCGATGGCCTCCCCTTCGCGATCCTCATCGGTTGCGAGGTACAGGGTGTCGGCTTTTTTCAACGCGCTTTTCAGTTCGGATACGGTTTTCTTCTTGTTGCCATCGACGATGTAGTACGGCTTGAATCCGTCTTCCACGTCAACGCCGAACTTGCCGAATTTGGTTTTGTCGGCGGCCGGCACCTGGCTTGGCTGCGCAAGATCTCGAATATGGCCGACCGAGGCCATCACCGTATATTCGGAGCCCAAATACCCACCGATTTTCTTGGCCTTGGTGGGAGACTCCACAATCACGAGCTTGCTGCCGGTAGCCATAGCCACTCCTTATTACTAGCGTTTGCAACGCAATAATACTCACTGACCGTATGCAGTTGGCAAACCGTCCGTGTGGCGCGAGCGACCGGTGCCGGAAATTTTCGGCGTGATCGTACGTTTTGCCGTCAGCGTTTCGGCGGTGCCGGAGGTGCGCCGACAAGCCCAAGTTTCGTCAATGGCGAGGCGGTCAGCTGACGCATGGTCAGCACCAGGCCGAACACCAGCGACGCGACGGAAGCAGTCAAAATCACCGTGGAAAGATGCGCGCCGGAATTCGTCCATTCCGCGCTCATCGCAAGTCCCGGCTGGATCTGCCAAATAATGTACGCGCCATACAGGGTGCCAAGCACACCGAACGTCAGCAACACGCTGCCGACGATCTGCACGGAAGGCGACGATGCACGCGATCCGGGCTCATCCATACCGTTCGCAAACGTTGCGGCGAGCATGAGCATAGCCACTCCTCCGACGATCAGCAATGCCATGATCACGTCGGTCGGGCGGTGCCACTGCCCCGCGATCACCGACAATCCGACAAGCACCGCGTACGCCCAACCAATCACCGCGACCAACGCACGACACATGCGAGGCACGGCGCACAACAGGATCACCCCCGCAGCCGCTGCGAGTATGGCATGCCCAGAGGGCGCGGAATTATTGGGATTTGATTCCAGATTAATTAAGTACGGACGTGGCAGCAGCGGCTTCAGCAATTCCGCTGCGGCAAAGCAGATTCCGCCGAATACCGCCAGTTGCGCAATCAACAGCCATCGTTTTCTTATGATGAGTACGGCGAGGGCGATTATCGACATAATCGCGCTTGTTGCGATTACAACGGTGGAAATGGTGAAGACATGCACGACCGGTTCCAGCCATCCCGGCAGAGCCGCGTCGAATTTCGACCAGACCATGTCTTCATAGCTTTGACCTTCCATCGTGCGCACGCCCAACCACCAGACGCCCGCTGCGGCGGCAAGCAGCAGCAGACCGAACACCACGCTGAGCATGATGCTCGACACGCGCGGATGACGGGTCAGAGGATCGGCTTTGGCGAGTCCTGCGTTCACTTCACGCGAGGAAAGCACCTGTTCGATCGGATCAGACGGCGGCTGCGGCACGGGAACGGGCGCGACCGGCTGCTCCAGCATATTCGCGGACTTATGCGGGTCTCGGATGATTGGCTTGAATTCGTCGGTCATAGTCACCGAGAATACGACATTGTCTCTACGGTATACGGGAGTGGCAAGAAGATATAAGAAAACCTCCACGCACCCGGAAGAGGCCACTTACCCTTGCTGCATTCCTGCCCTGGGGGAGTTGGGTGACGTACCGCCACGCGGAGGCAAAAACCAGTGTACACCATGCCCGGACCGAACCGCGTCACAGGCCACGTACAAGCCCCACGCAAGCCGTGCCGCAGGCCACGTACAAGCCCCACGCAAGCCGTGCCGCAGACAGCGTCACAGACAGTGCCACACGGAAATCAAACATCAAAAATGCCACGTCCCACATTAGAAACCCGCATTAAGGAGGGCAGACGGGTATGCTTGATGAGGAATCGCACACGAGTATTGTGTGTTTGTTTGAGTTCGGAAGGTTGTTCTTATGACTGAAGCGGTGGAGTATCCCGATCTGGTGATCGTGGGCGCGGGCCTGTTCGGCCTGACCGTGGCCCAGCAGGCCGTGGAGCGTTTGGGCGTCAGGGTGGAGATCATCGACGTGCGCGACCACATCGGCGGCAACGCGTACAGCTACATGGACGAGGAGACCGGCGCGGAGATCCACAAGTACGGCGCCCACCTGTTCCACACGTCCAACAGGCGCGTGTGGGAGTACGTGAACCGGTTCACCTCGTTCACCGGCTACGTGCACCGCGTGTACGCCACGCACGACGGCGAGGTGTACCCCCTGCCGATCAACCTGGGCACGATCAACCAGTTCTTCCACGCGCGTTACACGCCGGCCGAGGCGAAGGCCCTGATCGACGGGCAGGCCGGCGAATTGGCGGGCACGGACCCCCAGAACCTCAACGACAAGGGCATTTCGCTGATCGGCCGCCCCCTGTACGAGGCGTTCATCAAGAACTACACGGGCAAGCAGTGGCAGACCGATCCGAAGGACCTGCCCGCGGGCATCATCAGCCGCCTGCCGGTGCGCTTCAACTACGACAACCGCTATTTCAGGGACACGTGGGAGGGCCTGCCGACGGACGGCTACACCGCGTGGATGGAGCGCATGATCGACGATCCGCGCATCCACGTGACTTTGAAGGCCGACTTCTTCGACGCCTCGCAGCCGTTCAACAGGAAGGCCCTGGCCGCGGCGGGCGTGCCGGTGGTGTACACGGGCCCGGTGGACCGCTACTTCGACTATTCGCTGGGCGAGCTCAAGTGGCGCACGGTCGATTTCAGGGAGGTGCGCTACGACGAGGGCGACCATTTCGGATGCCCGGTGATGAACTTCTCCGACGCCGACGTGCCGTACACGCGCGCGATCGAGTTCAAGAACTTCAACCCGGAACGCAGGGACTCGCAGAACCCGGACAAAACGGTGGTGTGGGAGGAGTACAGCCGTTTCGCCGAGCGCGGCGACGAACCGTACTATCCGATCAACACGGAGGCCGACAAGGCGCTGTACGCGAGGTACGAGGAGCTCGCGAAGGCCGAACCGCTCACGGTGTTCGGCGGCCGTCTGGGCACGTACAAGTACTACGACATGCACCAGGTGATCGACACCGCGCTGACCGCGTACGAGGAACAGGTCGAACCACTCCTCAAGAAGTGACGATACGCATCGTTTTCAAATCGTAATGAAGAATCCCCAACCCACCGACGGTGGATTGGGGATTCTTCATATCAGGCGAACCAAAAATCAGGCGCGCCACACATCCTTGCCGGCGGCCTTGGCGGCGGCGACATCGGCGTCAAGCTGAGCCTCATCGCCTTCGACGTCACCCTTGATGAATTCCTCCACCAAGCGGCGAGCCTCGCCATCCTCATGCTGCACGGCCGGCGACTTCATAAAGTACGCGCTCGGAGCCAGAATCGGACCAGCCAGATGACGATCGAGCGCGATCTTGGCGGCGCGCACGGCGTCAATCACAATACCGGCGGAATTCGGGGAATCCCACACCTGCAGCTTGTATTCCAAACTCAGCGGTACATCACCGAACGTGGTGCCCTCAAGACGCACGAACGCGAACTTACGGTCGTCAAGCCATGCCACGTAATCGGACGGGCCGATATGCACATTGTGCGGGTCCATATCGTGCGGCACCACGGAGGTGACGGCGCGGGTCTTGGAAATCTTCTTGGACTCCAAGCGCGAGCGCTGCAGCATGTTCATGAAGTCCATGTTGCCGCCCACATTGAGCTGATACGTGCGGTCCAGGCGCACGCCACGGTCTTCAAACAAGCGGGCGAGCACGCGGTGCGTGATCGTGGCACCAACCTGGGACTTGATGTCGTCACCGACGATCGGCACGCCGGCGTCACGGAACTTCTGCGCCCATTCCGGATCGGAGGCGATGAACACCGGCAGGCAGTTCACGAACGCGCATCCGGCGTCCATGGCGGCTTGGGCGTACGCCTTGTCGGCCTGCTCGGAACCGACCGGCAGGTAGGAAACAAGCACGTCGACCTTCTTGTTACGCAGCACCTGGGCCACGTCGACCGGCTCGGCATCGGACTCTTCGATCATCTGACGGTAGTACTCGCCCAAACCATCGTTGGTCGGGCCACGCAGCACCTCGACGCCCAAGTTCGGCACGTCGGCGAACTTGATCGTGTTGTTCTGCGACGCCTCGATGGCTTCAGACAAGTCCTTGCCGACCTTCAGCGCATCCACGTCGAACGCGGTGACGAATTCGATGTCGCGTACGCGGTATCCGCCGAAATTGTTGTGCATCAGGCCAGGAATCTTATCCTCGTCCTTCGTGTCTTTGTAGTATTCAACGCCCTGCACCAGCGACGAAGCGCAATTGCCCACACCGGCGATAGCTACACGAATGCTCATCTGTAAACGGCTCCTCTGTTATATATGCGTTTCACAGGTACCAAGTTTCAAGCATACCTGCGAAACAGCGAAAAGGCACCTGAAAAACTGACAAAACCCTGAAAAACAGCCGATATTAAGGCAACGTCCTGCAAACTGTCGATTTGTAAAAGAGCTGCGCAAAAATGCCCCTACCAAAGCAAACGTGCCCCATTTCCACCTGATTTCTCAAGTCAATCAGCTACGGTGGAACCTATGGTTTCACACACACGAAGCGTAAGCTCACGCTCAAGAAGCGCCCGCAACGGTGGCGCCAGCAGCAATCGCAGCAACGCATCCCATAGCGCGCCCAAGCCGCAGAACCACGGATCGCACCGCGCCAACGGACCTAAGAAAAAGCAGAACAAGCGCAAGCATCTCGTACTGAAGTGGGTACTCGGCATCTTCGCGGCGCTGCTCGCGGCAGGAATCGGCCTGTTCGCTTACATGTATATCACCACGGAAATCCCTGAACCGGAGAAGTTCGCCCTCGCCGAAAAAACAACCGTCTACTATGCCGACGGCACTACGGAAATCGGCAGCTACGCGGAGCAAAACCGCGAAATCATCGACTGCGCGGTACTGCCTGATTACGTGAGCAACGCGATTGTCGCATCGGAAGACCGATCCTTCTACACCAACAAAGGCATCGACCTGTATGGCATCGCACGAGCGCTGTATACGAACTTGACCACCGGCAGCAGGCAAGGTGGTTCGACCATCACCCAGCAGTATGCGGAACGATACTATCTGGGTGAAACCACGTCGTATTCCGGCAAGCTCAGGGAAGCGTTCCTGGCCATCAAGATTGCACAGGCGCAAGATAAAAGCCAGGTGCTTTGCAATTACATGAACACGATTTACCTTGGTCGTGGCGCGTATGGCATCCAAGCTGCGGCGAAGGCGTATTTCAACAAGAACGCCAGTGATCTGACCTTGTCGGAATCCGCCATGCTGGCCGGCATCATTCCTGCGCCGAGCTCATGGGATCCGGCCGTCAACCCTGAGCAGGCTGAAAAGCGATACGACCGCGTGCTCAACATCATGAGGGAAGATGGCTACATCACCGCCAAGGAAAAGAAGGAAGCGCAGTTCCCCGCCGTGGCGGAAATCCAGCAGAACAACCAGATGGCAGGCGCCAACGGGTATCTGCTGACCACGGTGAAGAATGAACTGGTCAATTCCAAGGCGTTCACCGCCGACGATTTGGAAACCGGCGGCTACAAGATTGTCACCACGCTTGACAAGGGCATGCAGGACGAGATCCAACAGGTCGGCGACACCCGGCCGGAAGGCATGCCGGAAAGCATTCAGGTGGGCGGCATTGCGGTCGATCAGAAAACCGGTTCCGTCAAGGCCATGTATGCGGGCAACGATTACCTCACCAAGCAGCTCAACAACGTCACACAGTCCACATTCGAGCCGGGCTCCACGATGAAGCCGTTCGGTCTGCTGGGAGCCGCTCAGGAGGGCGTGAATTTCAACACGTTGTTCAACGGTAATTCCGGCCTGACGTTTGAGACGACTCCAGGAACCACCGCGCAAGTGCCGAACGCACTTAATACCAACTGGGGTTATATCAACCTCTATCAGGCGACCGCGAATTCAGTGAACACCGTGTTCATGGATGTCAACAAGCATCTCGGAGCCGCGAATCTCGCCAAGATCGCGCATCAGGCGGGCATTGAGGGAGACATTGCCGAAGACACCACCTACAACATTTTGGGCATTAACGGCATTACCGTATGGGATCTGGCTCAGGGCCACTCCACCATTGCCAACGATGGCGTGAAGAACACGTTGCACATCGTCGACAAGGTGCTCACGGCCGATGGTTCGAAGGAACTGTACAGGACGGCGCAGGAGAACCAGCAGGTGTTCGAGGCGAACGATTGCCACTTGGTGCAGAAAGCCATGCAGGGCACCACCACGTACGGCACCGCTGCAGGCGTTTCGGCACGTCTCGGACGCCAGGTGGCCGGCAAGTCCGGTACCGCGAACGACGAGAAGGCAGCTTCGTTCGTAGGCTATACACCACAACTGCTCAATGTGTGGGCCATTTGGAATCCTGCGGAAGACGGCAGCGCGCAGGAAGTGCCACCGTTCGCAGGCTATGGCGTTTCCTCCACCGGCTATCCGTCGCATCTGTTTGAGGAGTTCATGTCGCTCGCCCTGCAGAATCAGGAGGTGCTGACCTTCACTGAGCCGACCGACAACGGCAAGATCGGCGGCCCGGACGGCACGTGGGGTACCGGCGCGCAGAAGACCCAAACACGGCAGAGCCAGGAGGTGCCGAAGATCGAGGAAAACACCGAGCAGACCACACCTGATCCGACGCAGAACAGCGATCAGGACAGCAGCGGCAACGGCAACGGAGACGGAGAGAATTCCGGCAACGGTGGCAACGGTGGCAACAGCGAGACCGGCGGGACCGGCGGGACCGGCAGCAACAGCGGCAGCGGCGGCAGTGACAATTCCGGCGTTGCCGGTGGCTCCACTGGCAACGGAGACGGCACCTCCGGCGGAGGCCAGCAGAGCGGAGCCCAATAACCGACGTCTGCAAGCAAATTCGGCCGCTGTTGGCGGCAACCGGCAACCGCGGCCAGACGACCACCAGTTGCTCAATCCTTATTTGTGCAATTGCAAGGTGGTGATTTTCGCACCATCATTTACCGAAGATGAGATACGTACGATCACAGTGCCGTCAGCATTGTTGTTTTCCTTACCTTCCTCGGTATTCTCCTCGCTTTTCGCAGCATTCTTCGCGACATCCGGCAACAGATAGACGTCAGTAGCCGTGGGGTCACCGTCGATGTGATGACGTTCGCTGCGCTGCAAGGGCAGACCGTCGAACGTCACTTCGTACGCCATATTTTCACCGTTGTTTTTACCATGGCCTTTCCTAGAATCAGCAATAACCTCGATTTCCAAGCGATGCGCCAGCCCACGACCGCGCATGGCGTACTGGAATCCGCCGCCGGCCATCGCACAACGCCAATGCAACGCGTCATCCGCGCCCATCATGTCGTTATCGCCCGAATACCGATGATCGACTTCCGATTGCTGCTGACCGCATGCGATGGTGTCGACAACGGTCTGCTCGCTAGCGGCCTGACGCGCATCGATATCGGCCAGTTGCGCGCGCAACGCACACACGTTGCCATCGTCGGCAACCGGCAGATACACGGAATACCGGCAGCCATGCATACTGCTGAACGCATGCATGTCGAACAGCATGGTACGGCCGGAAACGTCCGTCGCGGCAACGGTGAGGCCATGCACGTACGGTCTGGAAACCTGCGCGCACGCCTTGACCGGATTGCCGTTGATGATCGGCATGGATACGAGCGGACGCAACGGACCGGTGGCAATATGACTCATACGGCCGGAGTCCGCGAATTCGCCGTCCATATCGTCGCTATCCGAAGCCAGCGCCATCACCTTCGGCCCCTTCATGAAACTGACCCAAGGCGAACCGTCCGGCATACGCTCGACGGTGATCCGCGGCCGCAACCGCATCACCACTTCCGCAACGCCGTTCCAGCGCAGACGCAACGGCAGATATCCTTCGGGAATATCGTTGGTGCGTGCCGGATCAAGCGTGCAGACGGCGCATGTGGCCTCCATGACGCCGTAATGTTCCGCCCACCACGGACGGCGCAGAAACAGCGTGGTTTCCCGCAAACCACCGGGAGTATCGGGAACATGCTCGGCCGTGGATTCCAACGTGAACGTCACCGTGTAATCGACGCCATCCTCAATGCGAGCGGCGCGCTGCGTGATGCGCAGACCCTGCTCCGGGCAGTCGAAGGTGGAATCGATGTACAGATTGACCAGCAGGCGCGTGGCTTCCGCCTCGGCATTGTTTGAAACGGTATTGCCCGTCTCGGCGGCAGAACTGGCAAAACCAGCAGCAGCCGAATCAGCCGAATCCTGCGCAGCCGGCCGCTGCAGCGCGTAAATCAATCGTCCATATCGGGCGTGATTCTCCAATCCCGAACCGACGCAACACCAGAAGCATTCCTGAGGTGTGGAATAGGCACGATAATGCTGCGATCGCATCGGCGTGAAATACACGAATCCCGGCTGCTTCGGATTGATGGTGGACAGCAGGTGATTTTCCAGCACCCGCTCGTAGAAGTTGATATAGTCGGCGCTGCCGGAACGCAGCCACAGTCGTTCCGCAAGTTTCGACATGTTGTACGAATTGCAGGTTTCCGGGCCTTCTCGCGATTCGATCATGGATGAAAAATCGTCCGTCGGGTGGAAATGCTCGGACACGGAATGCGCGCCGATGCTTACGGAACGGTGATGCACCACGGAATCCCAGAAGGTGTTAGTGGCGGCGTCGGCCTGTTCATCGTTGCAAATCGCGCCCAAACGTTCCCATCCAAGCACTTTGGGAATCTGCGTGTTGGCGTGCATGCCGGTGAGCACATCCTCGCCTTGCGCCAGCGGGTCGAAGATGGCGTGGTCTTTGAAGCGGTCGGCCATCACATGGTAGCGCTCCTCGCCGGTACGCGAGTACAGTTCGGCGAACGATTCGCACATGCCTCCGAATTCGCTCACCAGAATCCTGTCGAAGGTCTCGTCGTCCAGCGGCTCGGCGATACGGCACCACCAATCGGCCAGATCAAGCACGACGGTACGTGCCAGCTGCGAAGTCTGTTCATCGATAGAAGCAAAATCGGCCCATGTATCCAACAAACCGGCGAACGTTTTGTGAACGTTGTACATGGGCACCCATGCGTCGTTCATCGAGAAATTCTGCGATTCAACATCGCCTGCGGCAAGGCGCCCGAACACGGTGCGGGAATCAGGCACACCACCCACATACCCGCGCATCACAGCATCGCCGGCAAACGACTGCTGGCATTCATGCCATGACTGCACCACGGTGGCGGCGCGGTCGATGAACGGTTGCGGATCGTCTGCGACTTGCGCGAATCCGACGCAAGCCGACAGATAATGCCCTGCGATATGGCCGTCAAGCCCCGTTTCCTCCCAATTCGGGTACGACGTTACCGGATTGCCGTCGGCATCGGTCGGCTGCGGCAGTCCCGCCTCCCTGCGGAAGGGATATAGCAGGCGATCGACGTCGAGATCAAGCAGGTACCGCGCGCCGGCCTGCTGCGCGTCAAAATGTTCTCCTGGCAGTAGCCTCACCTGCTGTAGGGGGACCCGTTCGAGAATATGCGAAATCATATGCGCGCTCCGTTGCGTCGTCTACATACGTGTATCGAATACGTGTACAAACGTTTTTTACGAGAATACAGAACAAGGCCGCCACCGTGGGGAGGAGCCACGCCGACGGCCTTGTTCTATGCACCAAACGGTGCGGTTATCGAAGGAAGGAAAACAAGGTTCAATTATGGATTTCCAATTATGGATTGTTTGATCAGGCGATGAAGTTGGGCTTTACTTCATGCCGGTCATGGCGATGCCTTCGACGAAGCGCTTCTGCACCAAGAAGAAGACCACCAGCAGCGGCAGTGCGGAGATTAGGGCGCCTGCCATCACCACGCCGTACGGGGTGACGGAGGAACCGTGGCCTGTCAGCATTGCGAGGCCTGCGGTGATGGTGCGGGTCTCCGGCTTGGAAGTCATGATCAACGGCCAGAGCAGATCGTTCCAGTTGCCCATGAAGTTGAACATGCCCACGGTGAGGATGGCCGGCACCGCGTTCGGCAGGATGATCTGCGCGAAGATACGGAATTCGCCTGCGCCATCGATGCGGGCCGCGTTGTCGAGGTCCTTCGGAATGGAGATGAAGAACTGGCGCAGCAGGAAGATGCCACCGACGTCGGCCATACGCGGGATGATGATGCCCCAGTAGCTGTTGATGAGGCCCATGTTGGCGAGCAGCTTGTACACCGGGATGAGCAGGGCCATGCCCGGGATCATCATGGTGGCGATCAGCACGCCGAGCAGCAGGCCACGGCCCTTGAAGTCCACACGGGACAGGCCGTAAGCGGCCAGGGAGTCGAAGAACACGGAGATGATGGTCACGGCACCGGCGAAGATGACGGTGTTGAGCATTTCTCGGCCGATCGGCAGGCGTCCGAACAGCGACTGGTAGTTTTCAAGGGTGAACTGGCTCGGAATGAGCTTCGGCGGCCAGGTCTGCGTGATGGCGTTCGGGGTGAACGACACCAGCACGACGATCAGCAGCGGGAAGATCATCAGGATGGTGATGAGGATCAGTGCGAAGTAGCTGAAGCCCAGGCCGATGCGACGCTTGCGGGTCGCCTGCTTGCGAAGACGCTCGTTTTCGGCGTTGATGCGGGCATTCTCTTGCTCTTGTGCGGAAAGAGTCGCGGTGCTCATGCGATTTCCTCCTTCTCATGCTTGTTGTTGGTGTACAGCTGGATGAGGCCCACGATGAGCGTCATGATCAGCAGCACGTACGACAGTGCGGATGCGTAACCGAGCTTGCCGTTGCCGAATGCCTCGGTGTAGATGCGGTACACGATGGTTTCGGTGGCGCGTGCCGGGCCGCCGGAGGTCAGGATGAAGACCTGATCGAAGACCTGGAAGGAACCGATGAGGCCGAAGATGACCACATAGTTGAAGGTCGGGCGCAGCGCCGGAAGGGTGATGTAACGGAACTTCTGCCATGCGGAGGCGCCGTCGAGGGAAGCGGCCTCATACAGTTCGGCGGAGATGCCCTGCAGACCTGCGAGGAAGATGACCATGAAGTAGCCGAAGTTTTTCCACACGGTGATGAAGACGATGGCCGCCATGGCGGTTTCGCGGGTGCCGAGCAGATCGACGTGCGCGATGCCGGTCAGCTGCTGGATCCAGTATGGAACCAGGCCTAGCGACGGGGAGAGGATGAACTGCCATGCGATGGCGGCGACGGTCAGGGAGATGACGAACGGCAGGAACATGCAGGTACGGAAGAATCCGACGAACTTGAGGTCCTTGCGGTTGAGCAGCAGTGCGAACGCGAGTGCGACGATCACGACGATCGGAGCGTAGGCCACTGCGTAGACGAGGGTGTTCTTGACGTCGGTCCAGAAGTCGGCGCTTTGGAACAGCTTGACGTAGTTGTCGAAGCCGACGAACTTGCCGGCGCGGTTGATGCGGTCGGAAGTCAGAGACGTGATGAACGTCTTGATTGCCGGATAGAAAACGAAGATTGCGAGAACGATGAGGGCCGGTGCGGTGAACAGCAGGCCGGTGCGCAGGTTGCGGGCCTGAATCGCCTTCTTGTTCTCCTTGGCCACTGCGGAATGCGCGGATCCTGGGGCGGCAGTTGCTTGTGCCATTATCTCCTCCTTAATGCCACCAGGGATGTGTTTTTAAGACAGCAAAGACCACGTCGCTGGCGTGAGGGCCAGCACCGTGGCCTTTTGCTGGGGTGATGAGCGGGTCAGGCCCGCTCACTTATGTTGATTGTATGTGAATCCCGCTTCGATCACTCGGCGTACTCGTCGAGATAGCCCTGGATCTGGGATTCAGCGTCATCCAGCAGACCCTGGATGTCGTCGTCGGTACGGGCGGTGTTGGAGGTCAGGGTGTCGACGGAGGCGGAGATGTCGCCGAAGCCGCCCTTGAGGCCTGCGATACCGATGAAGGACTTGCTGGTGTTCTCACCGATCTTGGCGATCAGCGGACGCTCGGAGAGCTCATCGGCGGTGACGGTGGTGTTGTTCGGCGGGTAAGCGGAGCCGAGGGACCAGGTCACCTGGTTGTCGTGGTTGTTGTAGAACTTGAAGAAGTCGTAGATGCCCTGCTTCTTAGCGGAGTCGCCAACCTGGGAGGTGACCCACCAGTACAGACCGGTGGAGCCGGTGTTGGAGCCCTTGGTGCCGTCCGGGTACACATAGGTGCCGTCGCCATTCGGAACCGGGAACAGGTCGTGGTTGATGCCCTTGTCGGTGGAGGCCTGATCCTCCCACGGTCCGACGATCACCATTGCGGACTGGCCGGATTCGAAGGATTCACGAGCAGCGGTCTCATCCATGCCGGACACGGAGTAGCCGCCTTTGTAGAAGTCACGCATCTTCTCGAGGAAGGCCTTGTTCTCCTTGGTGTTGATGGAGACCTTGCCATCGGTGGTGTAGATGCCGGTGCCATTGCCCTTCAGGAACGGAGCCCAGCCGAGATCCGGCAGAGCGATGCCGTACTGGGAGCCATCGGACTTGGTGAGCTTCTTGGCAACTTCGAGCAGCTCATCCCAAGTCTGCGGGTAGTCGGCGTCGGTCAGACCGGCAGCCTCCCACATGTCGGTGTTATACCACACAGCGGTCGGTGCGTAGCCCATCGGGACGCCGCACTTCTCTTCGGAACCGTCGATATTGAAGGTGATCTGATCAACGACGTTCTCGATGTACTCATCGGTGCCGCTGTCCTTGTCGTCGTAGAAATCGGTGACGCACTGGAAGGTGCCGTCGATGGACCAGCCTTGGCCGTTGTCGGCGCCGGTGGTCACGAAGTCCGGGCCGTCGCCGGAGGTGACCTTGGTCACCATGGTCTCGCCGATGGTGCTCCACGGCTGCAGCTGAGCATCGATCTCATACTTATCTTGGGACTTGTTGAAGTCTTTGACGATGGACTCGAGGGTCTTGCCATCAGCCTCAGAGAAGCCGTGCCACATCGTGATCTTGACCTTGCCGTCAGCGGTCGTCTCGGCGTCGTTGCTGCTGCCGCCGCAGGCGGACAGGCCGACGGTGGCCATCATAGCCAGGGACGCCGCAGCCGCGAGAGCCTTGGTGCTCTTCTTGATCCTCATGGATTTCTCCTTTTCCTCTTGGTCTCCCAAGACATTTCCTCCAACCGTTGCAGTGACATTCATCAACAACCTTGTTTGCGATGTCGTTCACGCTTCGTCAGCTGCACTGCCGCTTGCAACGTTGTAACTTTGATTATACAGCTTTTTCCATCGTTGTACAAATCGGAAACACGCCGATGGAAAAGCTGTTTTCTTTATAATCTTCAATTATTCGTTTTTGTTGGAATCGCAACGTTTCTTACGATTACGCAAGTCAGTTCGCTACCGGTGTTCCCGCAAGAGCGCCGCCATCGGCCGGCAACACGTCCGTGGTGGTCGGGGTCCACAGATTGTCGGGTTCCGGCACGCCGAAGTCGGGGCCATTCTCCGTCCACTTGACCACGCCGACACGGGCATGACGATTCGGGTCAAACAGCGGATCGCCCTTGATTTCCGTGTAGTTGCGGCAATGGTAGATCATCAGGTCTTCGGAATCGTCCTCGGACTTGGTGAACGAGTTGTGGCCGGGGCCGTACTGGCCGTTTTCGGCGCAGGTCTTGAACACCGGCACCGGGCTCTTGGTCCAGGAATCCTTGTTCAGCAGGTCGCTGCCGCGCTCGGCGGTGAGCAGGCCAACGGCATACGGCACACCGGTTCCGGAGGCGGAATACGTGATGTAGATCTTGTTCTCGTGGAACAGGAAGGCCGGGCCTTCGTTGACGAGGAAGTCGATGCATTCCCAGTCATATTCCGGCTTGGTGAGCATGACCGGCTCACTTTCCAGCGTCCACGGGTTTGCCATCTTGGCGATGTACAGGTTGGAATTGCCTTCGATCGCGGGATCTTTCTGGGCCCACACCAGGTACTGCACGCCGTCGATCACCTCGGTGGTGGCGTCAAGCGCGAAAGAGTCGATCGGGGTGATGATCTGGCCCTTTTCCACCCAGTTGTCGGTGGTGGGGTCGTCATCGGTGTTCTCCAGCACGAACATGCGGTGGGTCGGTAGGCCGGAGGCCTCGAAATCCGTTGCGGCGCCTGCGAAGTAGATGTACCAAGCGCCATTGATGCGGTGCAGTTCCGGCGCCCAGATATAGATGCTCGCCGGTCCGGACTCATGCTTGCGCCACACCACCGTTTCGGGGGTCTTCTGCAGGTCGTTGATATTCGATGCGTGACGAATGGCGATGCAGTTGTATTCCGGGTCGGAGCCAGTGAAGTAGTACTCGCCGTCAACTTTGAGGACCCAAGGATCTGCGCGCTGAAGCACGATCGGATTGTTGTAAACAGCCATGTCTATTCCTTTTCAATCCGCTGTTCCAGTAATTTACAACGTTGAATATATCACTATTACAACGTTGTAACAAATCGGAGAAACGCACCGCGTGTTTCTCGCATCCGACTCCTCGGAAGAATCGAATCGCAGTACCCGGCAACAGACAATCGCCAGAAAGGGAAAACAAAAACCTCGGCACCGGCAATCCGTAAAAAACCGGACGCAAGCGCCGAGGCACCAATCACTTCCTTCCTTCCAGAAGAAGAAGAAAAAGAAGGAAGGAAGATCACACCACCAAGGAATTCGTGGGCAGCTTGGTGGACTGACGCACCACCAACGACGACGAAACCTTGCGGAACACCTTCTGATCCGGCTTCAGATCCTGCGACGGCGAGACCCCGTCGATACGATCCTTCAGCAATTTCACTGACAGTCGGGCCACCGCCTCAAGACCGGGCGCGATCGACGTCAACGCAGGAGACAAATACTGCGAATCGTCGGAATTATCGAAACCGATCACCGAAATATCTTCGGGAATGCGCAGATTGTGCATCTGGATCGCATGCATCACACCGGAAGCGAGCATGTCGTTCAGCGCGACGACGCCGTCGGGAACCACGCCGGAATCAAGCAGCGCGTTCATCACGCGCACGCCATCGCTACGATGCCACATGCCCGACTCGATCACCAAACGCTCGTCGAATTCGACGCCGGCCTCCTCCAACGCCTCAAGGTAGCCCTGATAGCGCAGCGCGGCGGAGCCGACCTTCTCGCCCGGATGCACGCCGACCACGGCCACGCGCTTGCAACCGATCTGCAGCAGATACGACGTGGCGCGCTTGGCACCTTCCACGTTTTCCGTGGCGATATGGTCCACCTTGTCGGTGAAGATGCGTTCGCCGACAAGCACCAGCGGATAGTCCACGTCCAATTGGTCGACATCATCCTGATCAAGTTCCAATGGACTGTAGATCAGGCCGTCGATCATCGTCTGCTGGGAGCCGTGCAACGCCTCAATCTCGCCTTCGCGCGAGTATTGCGTCGGCTCGACGACCACGCGCAGGCCCAGCTTCTTGGCCTCTTCGATGACCAGCGACGAAAGCTGCGCGAAGTACGGCATCTGCAGATCGGGAATGGCGAGGCCGATGATGCCGGTCTGCCCCCTGCGCAGATTGCGCGCGGACACGTTCAGCGTGTAGCCGAGCTCGTCGATGGCCTTGTTGACCTTGTCTCGTGTGGCCTGCGACACGAACTCGTAGTCGTTGACCACATTGGACACCGTTTTGATCGATACGCCGGCCGCCTTCGCGACCTCGCGCATGGTCACCACGTGCTCGCCGTTGGCGCCATTCTGCTTCGGCATGTCAACCCCTTTTCACCAAAAACGTCTCATACATTCGGCCCTAACACCGGCTTTCGCCCCTTGCGGCGCTGAAGCCAACGAAGTCAGCCTTTATTGCCGGAAACCACGATTTTCATCGTTATATCAGCATAGTCCGGATTGAGCTCTTCTGCCGACTGCATGTCCAGTATCGGCATACCCTCCTTGGACCAGTGCACGCGGCGCACCTGGGCGTCGCGGCCGCCATACCGTCCACTCTCATATTCCGCATTGTGAAATACATAGATGAGATTGCCGTCTTCATCGTTCGACCACATGCCATGGCCGGTGCCGAGCTGCCATTGCCCGTTGTATACTCCGGATTTCTGCAGCGGATAGTCGAGCTTCGTCCACACATTCGGATCGGTCAGATCGGCGTCCCGCCCGGCCGGAGCGGTGACCAGACCGGTGGTGTAGTCAATGCCGACCAGCGAGCCGGAATAAATCAGGTAGATCGTGCCATCATGCACGATGGCGTTCGGACCTTCGGCAATCATATTGTCCCACGCGAATTCCGGCACGACGACCTGCTTCGGCTCGCAGGTAAGCCGTTCCGGACGGGCCGGATCGAAGCTGGCGATCCATATGCTGCCGACCTGCTGCCACGCGTAATACCAACGGCCGGAATCGCTGACGACGGTCATGTCGAGTGAAATACGTTGGATGGGATTGAGCACACCGCCGGTCGGCGTGAGGATCGGCTTGGGAACCGTCCAGTTTTCAGGCTCGCGCGGATCGAAATCCGTGCCGTCGGAATGCTGCTTGAGCTGCATGATATGGCAGCTGCCCGTCCACATGTCTGGCTTGCCCGCGCGATCGTTGGGCGTGCCGTCTGGATTGGTGGCCGGCCCATCGAAGCATGGCATGAAGAGCACCGACAGTTTTCCATCGATGACATGCAGTTCCGGCGCCCAGAAGCAGCCGGTCATGGCACGTCCTTCAG